>ENA-ORXT01005644-ORXT01005644.1-marine-metagenome-genome-assembly--contig:-NODE-5644-length-12171-cov-17.745328_pt1 | contig 12171 bp, 10 predicted proteins | sample MGYA00237868_ERZ511482 | MGnify/ENA metagenome assembly ERZ511482 | reverse complement strand
GGCCCGCATCGGCACCGCCACCGCCACCGCCACCCCCGGCATCGTCCTGCGCTGACATCCCAGTCACATCGGGGAGAGGCACCAACGTGACTGGCACCAACGTGACTCAGTCACGTCGGGGACATTGCAGTCAGCGGCGGGCCCACCAGTGCGCAGCAGTTTCGCTGCCGAGCTCAGCGCACTGCGATTCGATGAACGCCTCACGGTCTCTCGCACGCGGGCTCGTGTAGCCCGCTCCGACGATGGTCTCGCCGTCGTGGCCGGCGACATAACGGGTGATCCGCCTGCCGTGTGCTGACAAGGTCGTCCACAAGTCAAACGGCAGGCAACGATTCACCCCTTCGCTTCGAAACCACGGTGCGAAGTACTCGATGTTCGGCATCGAACGGATCTCGTCGGACAGATTGGGTGTCCCGCTGTGCCAGCAGCGATTGTCCCGGATCACCGCAGACCCGGCAGGTGCCGGGCACAACGTCGACCACTTCATCCAGTCGGGCTCATTGGCCAGCGTCGGGATCGGATCGAGGGATCGCTGCGTGCCGGGGATCTGTCGAATCGGTCCGTTCTCCCAGGTCAGGTCGATCATCGGGAAATTGATCGTGACCACCGGAACGGGCATCTGCCTGATCGACAGATTGCCGACCGGGTCGTACGGTTCGGTCCAGATGTTGTCGCTGTGCAGGCCTTGGTACTCGATCGCACCCGGCAGCGCGAGGTCACCACCACCGCCTCCGACGATGTAGTCGGCCGAGCCGAAGATTGCCGTGAGGATCGGCGTCGTGGTCGGAAGATCGATCACGTCGATCCACTCGGGTTCGTGCAGTCGATGTCGTGATGCGGACGACGAACCGAAGGAGTACCGGTGCGGCAGACCTCCCGCCCCACCTCCTGCGGACGCATCCGGGTCGGCGGCCAAGATGTCGTCGACGACCCGTTCGGTCGCTCGTTTGAGCGCCGTCAACCGGTGCTCGTCGAGGGCATTGGTGACCACGACGAAGCCGTCTCGGTGAAAGAGCTCAGCAGCCCGCTCGACCTCGTCCGGTGTACACGTCTCGAGACCGGTGATGCCGTTGTTCGCCTGCAGGGTCGCTCGGAGCGCCATGACGCCGGGGTCGTCTCGGCGTCGCTCCCAGCCTGCACAGGTCGGATCGCCCGCTGCGAGGTTGCGGTGTTCCGGCGTCGTCTCGACGTCGGCGTACAGATCGGGGGTCGCCAAACCGTCGGGATTGTCATTGCTCGACGCTGTCTGGCGCGGCCGGTTGGCGAAGCCGTTCGGAGGTACCGCGGCGTTCCATCCGACGTCTGATCTCACGGTCACGATTCTGACAGCTCCAGACCGCAGTCGTCAGAAGGGGATCCACTGTGGGTGGCCAGCGCGTCTGTGATGCCTGAGCGAATCGGCCGATCAGCTCTGCCGGGTCCACATCACTGGAAAGAAGACCTGTCCGGCCGATCCCTGCACCGAGGTGATGGTGAGCCGATCGTCCTTCGCGATGACTCCCAGGGTCGCTGACTCGCTGTCCGGAACGTCCTTATCGGTCAGCGTGAGGACATTGTCGCCGAATGCCGAGGAACTCGACGAGATCGAGAAGGTGATTTCGGCGATCTCGATGCCTTCCGCGCTGCGTCCCCACTGGAATTTGCCGCTTCCATCGAGTCGAATCTGCTGGGCCGCTGGGCCCTCGATCGACAACCGCAAGCCGTCGTAGACGAACTCACCGCGTCCTCCCTCCAGGAACGTCATCGTGACCGCACCGCCGGCAGCGGTCATTTCGATGTCGAGGTCATCGTCGCCGACCGCTGATGCCTGTGCGAACATCGCTGCAACCGACTCCGGGTTCGCTCGCCATGTGCCCAGCAGGCCGGCCCCATCAACAGTCGGCGCCGGCTCGGGCTCGGCGCAGTCCTGCTCGATCGAATCCGCAACACCCACGACCTCGACAGCCAGCGTGCTCGGGCCTGCGGAGCGCCCGGCAAGCGCAGCAAACAGTGTCGGGTCGGCGACATCGATGGTCGCATCGGCCGGGCGCGGCTCACCGGTTAACGGGCAAACGCAGCTGATGACGCAGATGTCGAGTTGCTTCGAGTCGCCGAACGCGGCGACTTCGAGGCCGCCGGACATGTCTGCGACTGCCACATATCCGTCAGCATCGATCAGGATCACGTCGCCTTCAGATGCGGACACGGCGATCCGGTCCGCTCGTTGCACACCCGCTTCTGCAGTCCGCTCCGCTGGGTCACCGACGCCAGCAGTGCCCTCGGCGGGACTGCGTTTCAGCTCGACCGGCATCCATCCCTGGGTGACCCAATCCTGACCGAGGCCACCGTTCTGGAGGGCGCCCGCCGCGACGAATGCCGACGACGCCGGGATGGCAGCGAGCGCCTGGTCGTACACCGCTGCGTTACTCCCCACTGACGTGTCGATCAGACCGGGGATGGCATCCCACAGGTTCGTCGCCTCGTTGATCCGCCCCCAAAAGCCGTAGGCCTCGTAGTCGTTCTCGAACAGTGCAAATGGGTTGACGACGAACTCCGGCAACCATTTCCTGGTGTAGTACGAGCCACCAGCAAGTGACTCGCCAACCCACCCTGCAAGGCCTTCGGCGATCCAGTCCTCCGTGCCGTAAAACACGTCGACCGATTTGCCGACTCGGTTGTAGTGCCAGCAGTGGAACAGCTCATGCGCAAGCATGCCGGCGGCAGCTCGCGCATCGGTGGGACCCCGCCCATCTCGCGCCGTGATGAGAAAGCAGTCGGATCCCCGATCGCTGTCATACCGGGTACGCAGTTCCTCCACCAGGCTGCCGCCGCTGGCGGCGATGAGCGTGGCGCCGCCTGGCTCGTCGGTGCTCTCTCCCGGATCGGCGGTCTTGACCCAGAACGACGGCTGGGTCACGACAAGCGTCACCCGCAGGTCCGAAACTCCGGGCAGAAGCAGGCCCAAGCGGCTTGCGATACCACGAGCGGCGTCGACCCACGCGTCCCGGGTGCCGTCGAGAAAGTCGTCATCGTCGAGTTCGTCGCCGGGGGAACGGGGAGCGAATCCCGTCCCGCGGAAACCCTCGGTGCCATCGGGGATGGTCTGCGCATCTACTGCAGCCTCATCCAGCTCGAGTCCGCTGACATCGAGGTCGAAATGGAATTCGGCATCGAGAAGTTCGTCGATGCGCGCGTCGATGACCTCAGCATCAGCCGGGTCGAGTCGATCTCGCATCTCCGGGTAGTCGCGGAGGATCTCGGTGAGGCTGGGCGTGACGTCTGCTCGAATTGGGTCCGGAAGCGATGGCAATGGTCCCGTCAGCGCCGCCCATCGAGCGAGCAGTGCCTCAATCGAATCGTCACCGTGTTCTGCGATCGCCTCGTCCACGGCCGCGCTTCCCGACGGCAGATCCTCATCTGTCCGGTCAATGTCGGTCGGCAGCGACTCGCTCGGCACCGACTCCGCTGGCAGGGATTCGGCCGACGCTGTCTCCTGTGCAATCACCGTGGTCGCTGGCGGTGACGTCTCGGGGATCTCAGGCGCTGCACCACCATCACTGTTCGAGCACGCCCCGACCAGTGCTCCAACCAGGACCAGGACGAGAATGCGACGCATGCGCAATGGTTAGCACCGCTGCGGAGGCAGAGTGCCGAATTTTGGCAGCGCACACGCAACTGTTGACGCCTGACAGCTCCAGACTGCAGTCGTCAGAAGGGGATCCACCGTGCTGCACTGACCACGTTGCCATCAGCGGTCAGCCAGGCCGAAGTCACCTCACCCCGCTCGACGGCCAGCTGAATCTCTGCACCGTGCATCACCGGGGCGACGAACTCCATCTCGGCACGCCCGACTCGGCCGTCGCCTGGCGTCAGCGCTTCTTCGAGAAACGCCCAGTTCGCTGCATTGTTGACGTGGTCGAACGGGTCCAGGTCCGCTCGTCGAACCGTCCACGCCGACCGCTCCGCCTCGGCCGTCGGATCCGGCAACCCGAGGCGGGCTGACACCTTGCGACCATCGCAGGCCGGGCCGTAGGTCCCGATGAACTGCTCGGTCAGCGCCGATGGCCGGCCCGTCTCGGTCGAGACCTGCACCCACACGCTCGTCGTGAAGATGTCAGCGCCGCCACTCCCCCGCAACCGGGTCGTACGTTCGGCCCAACTTCGGCCCATCCCCGTGCAGTAGGTCGTCAGCTCGACGGACTCGTCGAGCGCGGCGACCTGGCGAACCTCGATCAACGTCCGCCGGACGATCCAGCCCCACGCGCCGTCGAGCTGTGCATCGGCTGCGTCATCACTCGCGATGTCTTGCAGTAACCGCGCCGTGGCATCGAGGCGGAGTCGGCCACCGGGGTCGACATCGCCCAACCGGATCACCCGCTCGGCGGTGAACACACGAGCGCCCGGCGTCGGTTCGAGCAACTCGGTGGCCCCGGCAACAGCACTCATGACGCCGATGCTCGCACACGGACTGCGCTCACCCGTACCGCCGAAACTACGGTCAGACAATGCTCATCGTCGCTGGCACCATCACCACCGAACCCGGAGGACGTAAACCGTTCCTCTCCGCAGTGCAACCCATGGTCTCGGCCACCCTCGACGAGGCCGGCTGCCGCGAGTACGCCTTCACCCCCGACCCGAACGACGACAACCGGATCATGCTGTACGAACTCTGGGACGACCAAGCATCACTCGACGCCCACTTCGCCAGCGATCACATGGCCGACTGGCAGCGGGCCCGCACCGACCTCGCCGTGGCCGACGCCTCGATCAAGAAGTACCTCATCTCCTCGGTGGAGGACCTCGGATGAGCACCGGCGCGCCCACCATCGAACACTTCGATGTCGTCGTCGTCGGCGCGGGGATCTCCGGCATCGGCGCCGGGTACCACCTGCAGCAGAACTGCCCGGATCGGACGTACACGATCCTGGAGGGACGCGATGCGCTCGGAGGCACGTGGGATCTGTTCCGCTACCCCGGCGTCCGCTCGGACAGCGACATGCACACTCTCGGCTACAGCTTCCGCCCGTGGACCGAGGCCAAGGCGATTGCCGACGGCTCGTCGATCCTCGCCTATGTCGGCGAAACCGCGAAGCACTTCGGCATCGACGACAAGATGCGGTTCCAACACATGGTGACCGACGCCTCATGGACGAGTGAGACCTCGACGTGGACCGTCACCGCGCAGGTCGGCCCCGACGACGCCAAGCAGACCGTCCGGTACACCTGCAACTACCTCTTCATGTGTTCCGGCTACTACTCCTACAAGGGCGGCTACGAGCCGAGTTTCGCAGGCAGCGACGACTTCTCCGGCCGGATCCTGCACCCACAGAAATGGCCTGACGACCTCGACTATCAGGGCAAACGCGTCGTCGTGATCGGTTCCGGGGCCACTGCGATGACGCTCGTTCCCGCCATGGCCGATGATGCCGAGCACGTCACGATGATCCAGCGCTCGCCGACCTACGTCGTGTCGCGTCCTGCCGTCGATCCGATTGCGAACGGCTTGCGCAAGATCCTGCCTGATCGCGTCGCGTACGGCATCACCCGTTGGAAGAACGCCACGATGGGTGAGTTCTTCTACAAGCAGACGCGCACCAAGCCGGACAAGGTCCGTGAGAAGCTCCTCAAGCTGGTCACCAAAGAACTCGGCGACGAGACAACAGCGGCTCACTTCACACCCCGGTACAACCCGTGGGATCAACGTCTCTGCCTCATTCCTGACAGCGACCTGTACCACTCGATCAACGCCGGCGATGCCTCGGTCGTCACCGCCGAGATCGAACGGTTCACCGAGTCGGGCGTGCAGCTGACGAGCGGCGAGCACGTCGATGCCGACATCATCGTCACGGCCACCGGTCTGCAACTGGTCACGATCGGCGACATGGACTTCACTGTGGACGGTGAGGCGGTCGACTTCTCCAAGACGTGGACGTACAAGGGCATTGCGTACTCCGACGTCCCGAACATGGCGTCGTCGTTCGGGTACATCAACGCGTCCTGGACGCTGCGCGCCGACATCACGTGCGAGTGGGTGTGCCGCCTCCTCAACCACATGTCCGAGTCCGGGATGACCCAGGCCACGCCACGGCTGCGCCCCGAGGACGCTGACATGGAAGCACGACCCTTCATCGACGACTTCTCTGCTGGCTACATGGCACGCATGATGCCGCTGCTGCCCCGCCAGGGCGACCGCGCTCCGTGGATCAACACCCAGAGCTATGGCGCGGACAAGAAGCTGATCGCCAAAGCACCGATCGTCGACGGCGCGATGCGCTTCACCACAGCCCGGGTTCCGGTGACCGCCTGAACGCTCAGCTCACGGAGAAACTTGACGGAGGAAGTTCGCACAGCGCGACGTCCAAGTGTCGAGGTCCGCTCGGGTCGCTGAGATCACGACTTCGGCATTCGGGAGCAGTTCGCCGAGACGTTCTGCTGTGCTGGCAGGGTGCCCAGGATCACCGGTCCACGCCAGCACGAGCGTCGGCGCAGTGATCGTCGCCAACCGTTCCGAGGCGGGGAGGTCGGCTGTCCCGGCTCCGCGGAACACGGCGGCGAGCCGGACCGGGTTGGCGCCGCCAAGGACAGCAAGGCGACGCTCGAGCCACATCGGATCATCGAGGAAGGGTTCCGGCGGCGGGGTTGCCCGGGCGCCCGCTTCGAGGACACCCGTGCCGTGTTCTTCGACCGCCGCAGCCATCTGCTCGTACAGGTCGACCTGCGCCGCTCTCGTCTCCCAGGCCGTCGGCGGAATGACAAGCACCAGCGCAGCGACTCGGTCACCGAGTGTCAGCGCAGCGTGCAGGGCCGTTGCCGTGCCCATCGACGCGCCGCCGAGGATCACGTCGTTCCATCCGAGATGATCGATCAGGGCGATCTGATCGAGCGCAAGCGCGGCCCAGTCACCGTCGGCCGGCGTTTCGAGGTCTGAAGATGTGCCATGCCCGCGTGCGTCGTAGCGCAAGACCGTTCGGTACTCGGCGATCACTGCACTGTCGATGAGCGGGAAGGCGTCTTCGTCGTGCATGCTCGACGTCAGGCCGTGGCCCCACACGAATGGGACGCCTTCGGCGACATCGACATGACCGACGGTCTGGTAGGACAGGCGCGCACCTCGAAGATCGACTTCAGCCATGACTCGCACTGTAGGGCGGCCGTCAGCGATCAGCGGTACCGTCGCAACCATGAGCGAATCGAGCACCCAGAAGTCGCTGCACCGGGCCGTCGCCGAGCGCCTGATCGACGGGCGCTCCTCGGTCGGTCAGCCAGCGCTGTCACCTGATGGCAGTCGTGTCGCCTTCGTCGTCGCCACGACCAACCTGGAGAAGAACACCACGACCAGCCTTGTCTGGATCGACGATGCCCCGGTGACCGGTGGCGGACACGACGCCAACCCGACCTGGTCGCCCGACGGCAGGCATCTCGCGTTCACGTCGCGGCGCAGCGAGAAGGAAGGGGAATCCACCCTCCACGTGATGGCCGTTGCCGCTCCCGGTGAGACTCGGACACTGTGTTCGATGCCGGACGGCCTCGGCGATCTCGCGTGGTCTCCGGACGGCCGGTCAATCGCATTCACGAGCCGGACTCAGGACGAGCGGTACACCAAGGACTCCGATGCCGCTCGCTCGCCGCGCAAGGTCGAGCGCCTGTTCAGTCGCCTCAACGGCGAGGACTGGATCTTCGATCGTCCGCAGCACATCTTCGTCGTCAACGCCGACGCCACGGCGCCGCCCCGGAACCTCACCCCTGGCGAGTTCGAACACGACGACCCGGCTTGGTTACCTGACTCGTCGGGACTGGTCGTGTCCGCGCAGCGCCATGACAGCTGGGACTCCGACATGGCCACGGACATCTACCTGATCCCCATCGATGCCGACACGAACCCCGACGCCATCCGCTGCTTGACCGCCCATGACGGCATGGTCAGCAACCCGGCGGTCTCCCCGGACGGCACACGTGTCGCGCTGCTCGGGCACGGCGACCTGAACACCTACCCTCAGAACTCTCACGTCGGCATCATCGCGCTCGACGGCGACGGCACGACGACCGACGACGTGATGTGGATCTCGACCGACCTGGACCGGACGTTCCGGTGCACCGCCGGCACCCGTGCGCCACTGTGGGAACTTGACGGCACGCTCCTCGTGACGGCCGAGGATCGTGGCGACACCCACCTCTACCGGCTCGCTGCCGACGGGTCCGCAGCACCGGAAGCCCTCTCGTCAGGCAGGTTGACCGTCCACGATTTCGACGCGGCCGGCGGGACCCTCGCCACGACTCGCTCGACGATCGATCACACTCCCGAACTCTTCGTCGACGAACAGCGCCGGACCTCGGTTGGCGATGCATTCGCCGCGCAACTGCTGCCGTGGGAGAAGTTCGCGGTGCCGACCACCGACGGCACGAACGACATCGACGTCTGGATCATGCGGCCGACGGACTTCGACCAAACCACGACCTATCCCGTCCTGTTCAACGTCCACGGTGGCCCATTCAGTCAGTACGGCGACTACTTCTTCGACGAGGCGCAGATGCAGGCCGCAGCAGGCTTCGTGGTCGTCTTGGGCAACCCGCGCGGCGGCAGCGGTCGCGAGGAAGCTTGGGGCCAGGCGATTCTCGGCCCGAAGCACCCGGTGCGACCCGGTTCCGGCTGGGGAGGCCTCGATGTCGACGACGTCCTCGCAATCATCGACGGTGCACTCGAGCGTCATTCCTTCTGCGATCCGCAGCGGGTCGGCATGATCGGCGGGTCATACGGCGGCTTCATGGCCACGACGCTCGCCGCGCATCACAGCGAACGGTTCCGGGCGTTCTGCTCCGAGCGCGCCGTGAACAACCTGCTCTCAGAGGAATGGTCGAGCGACATCGCGTCGATGTTCAGGACCGAGCACGGGCCATCGCACATCGAAGACCCCAGCCCCTACATCGATGCATCACCGATCCACGCGGTGCGCAACATCGACAAGCCGATGCTGCTGATCCATTCCGAAGAGGACTGGCGGTGCCCGATCGTGCAGGCCGAGGAACTCTGGATCGCCTTGAAGTTGCTCGGCAAAGAAGTCGACTTCTACCGCTTCCCCGGCGAGAACCACGAACTGTCACGGAGCGGGTCCCCGATTCACCGCGTTCAGCGAGCCGAGATCATCCTCGACTGGTTCGCCGACAAACTCGCCTGACGGCTCGCGCCATCCGCCCGCCCCCGCGCCCGCCAATTGGTTTGTGTCAGCACAAACGTCAACGGAGGGCTTTGTCGCTGACACAGACTTCGTCAACGTCGCCCCGTATTTCGTCAACGCCGGTTTGTGTCAGCACACACGTCGACGGTGTACCTGTGTGCTGACACAAGCGCCGGGGGCTCGGTGCTGACTACGAAGGTCGGAGAAGGTTCGGACTAGCGTTCGGTGCATGTCAAAGATCTCGCTCATCGCCAAATTGACCGCTGCCGAGGGCAAGGGTGCCGAACTCGAAGCTGTTCTCGCCGACGTGGTGGCCGCTGCGGAGGAGGAAGCCGGCCTGGAGATCTACAGCGCCCACAAGGACACTGCGAACGAGGGCGTCTACTACTTCTTCGAGCTGTACACCGATGGTGACGCGCTGGCCGTCCACGGCAAGGGGGACGGCATGAAGGAAGCCATGGGCAAATTCGGTGGCCTGCTCGGCGGACGCCCCGAGATCACGATGATGGAACCGGTCGTTGCCAAGGGCATCGACATCTGAACTGACAGCGATGCGCCTCCTCGCGATCACCGTCTCGGCGCTCGTCGTCTTCGCTGCATGTGGCGGCGGGAGTGCCGACTCCGACCCAGCAGAGGACGCCGTCACGGTCGCAACGACCGCAGCTTCCGAGTCGATCGCGACCGAACCTCCCGCCACCGCGCCGGCATCCACCGAACCACCGGCAACCGAACCACCGGCAACCGAACCACCGGCAACCGAACCACCGTCAACCGAGCCACCGGCGACAGAACCGCCGGCAACCGAACCAGCGCCTGCGGAACCGGCGCCTGCGGAACCGGCGGCAGCGCCGGAATTCCCCACGCTCGAGGCGCTCATCGCTGCGGACCGTCCGGTCAACCTCGCGCACGCCGGCGGCGATCAGGTCGGCCCTCACTCGACGATGTTCGCCTTCCGAGAAGGTGTGCTGGCCGGCGCCGATGCGCTCGAGATGGATGTCCAGCTCACGTCTGACGGCGTGCTCATCGTCCAGCATGACGACACAGTCGACAAGACCACGAATGCGACCGGGCCGGTGATCGAACTGTCGCTCGCCGAGATCCAGGCGCTCGACAATGCCTACTGGTTCTCTGCCCAGTGTTGGCCGTGCCAAGACCGCCCGATCGAGGAGTACGAGTACCGCGGCGTCCGTACCGGTGAGACTCCGCCGCCCGACGGCTACACCCCCGACGATTTCCGGGTCGAGACCTTTCGCTCGGTTGCCGAAGCGTTCCCTGATCATGTCCTCGACGTCGAGATCAAGGGGTCGTTCCCCGACGCCGTGCCCGTCGTCGAACAACTCGCCACCGAGATCGACGAGCTCGGCCTCACCGACCGCATCGTCGTCGTCTCGTTCGACGACGCGCTGCTCGATGCCTTCCACGAACTGGCGCCAGATGTTGCGCTCAGCCCCGGGTTGACACGGCTGACCGACTGGTTCTTGAACGGTGCCGAGATCGAACCGTATTTCACCGTGTTCCAGGTGCCACCGTTTCAAGGCGACATCGAAGTCGTGAACGCCGACATGGTGCAACGCGTGCACGACGAGGGCCGAGTCATCTGGGTGTGGCCCGACGACGCGTCAACCCAAGAGAACGCCGACTTCTACGCCACCCTGTTGGGCTACGGCGTCGACGGCATCATCACCGGACGACCCGCAGCAATGGTCGAAGCTCTCAATCGCTGAGCAACCAACGCCGACCCGACGGTCGACCCCTACCTGGTTTCGTCGGGTGGCTCGGCGAGTTGACGGCTGGTGCGCCGAGCAGAAGCGCGCTGGCCGTCATCTTCATACTGGACCGTGACCGATTGGAAGCCCTTGAACTGCTGCGCACTGACCGCGTCGAGGTAGGCCCGCCGGTCAGCCTCGGTGAGATCGACATTGTCCGTGAACGGGGTCAGCAGCGACCGCGGGTAGAGCCGCTTGGTGCGCACCACGTTGATCTCCGAGCCGAGCACCACACCAACGGCGGCGAGGAAGATCCACGCCAACAAGCCCAGCACCAGGGCAAAGGTGCCGTACGCCGCGCCGGAGTCCTTGACGAAGCTTCCGACGAACGCCGTACCGAAGAGCTGGAGAAGCTGCCAGATGGAGGCTGCGAAGAGTGCTCCCGGGATCACGTCACGCCGGCGAGTCGCTGCGGGGCGGAACATCCTGAACGTCACAACGAGCACCAACACGTTCACGACGATCGACACTGCGAGCACGCCGACGGTTCGCCAGCCCCCGACGTCGGCACCGAACGCCTGGGCGCTCGACCCGGCGCCCGACAAGATCGTTGTGGTCACAACGGCAATTCCTGCGACGGCGATCAGACGCAGGCTTCGAAGGCGTGCCCGAATCGGGTTGGGCCGACGGTTCCGGGGTATGGACCACGTGACGTACATCGCGTTCTGGATTGCCTGGGCGACACCGATGGCGCCGTACAGGGCGATCAGCGCGCCGACGATGATTGCTCCGAGGTTGCCCTGGAGCCCCTGCGGGTCGGTCAGTTCGTCACCGATCACCGGAAACTGGCTGAGCGTCGAGTCCAGGATCTGCTGCTGCAACTCCGGGCTGCCATCGAGCACGAATCCGAGGATCGAGGTGAGGAGCAGCAAGAGCGGGAACAGCGACAAGAAGCCGTAGTAGGTGATGAGCGCTGCGAGATACGGACCCTGATCTTCGCCGAACTTGTAGATCACCCCGATGGGGAAGCCCACGATGGGGTGGCGACGTTGGAAGGCGTCGATTCGCTCGGTCAACGGCACCGCATCACCTTGCCCACCAGCCATGCCTGCAGTGTGCCTTCGCTCGAGCGACAAGGCTCGCGGACGCCCCTGGTGCTCGGAGTCAACCCCAACCGGACCCTTCCCGAAAACGCAGTTGACCAGGGCCGGAGCCCTGGTCAACGTGTGTTCATCCTGGTGTCGAAGATGGGACTTGAACCCACACGCCCATTAATAGGGCACTAGCACCTCAAGCTAGCGCGTCTGCCAATT
>ENA-ORXT01005643-ORXT01005643.1-marine-metagenome-genome-assembly--contig:-NODE-5643-length-12173-cov-2.651372_pt1 | contig 12173 bp, 11 predicted proteins | sample MGYA00237868_ERZ511482 | MGnify/ENA metagenome assembly ERZ511482 | reverse complement strand
GAACGATTAGGCCTGTTGTAAAGTACCCATTCAGCCGAAGATACAATTGTACTAACAATTCTTGAGTTTCTGATTTGGTCATGAATCTCAGCCCTTTTTGCATTTTATGAAAATATATGTTGGTTTAGCAGTTTTGATCGAGATAGCCAAACGACAATTAAGGGTCGTCTGGATATGGTAGATTAAAGGGAAAATTTATTGGTACTTCCAAAGTTCGTATTTATCCCAAATTTTGCTCGCATCAGCATCACCATTTTCATATGCCTTCTTTATCCATACAGAGCATTGACGAAGGTTTTTCAAAACCCCATTCCCATTACAGTACGATAAGCCTAGAAGGTATTGACCTCCGCTAGAGCCTAGGTTGGCAGACTGTCTAAATAGCCCAACAGCTTTTTTATGATCCTGTAGCACTCCTTGACCTAAACGATATGAAATACCTAGATTGTTTAAAGCCTTTGTAAATTTCTGACTGGCTGATTTTTTGTACCAATAAACAGATTTTTCATAATTTCGTAAAACACCTCTGCCCTTGGCATAATCAATGCCAACATGAAACTGGGATTCAGCGTCTCCTTGGATTGCTGCTTTTAAACTCCACGAGAAAGCCTGTCTGTCATCTTGCTGAACGCCATCTCCCAAATTATACTTGGTCGCTAGAAGTGCTTGTGCATCTATATTTCCTTGGTTTGCCGCTTTCCTGAGCCAGCCAGTTGCTCGAATCTCATCTGTTAATACACCATATCCAAACTCATACATTCTCCCCACTTGATACTGTGATATTGAATCCCCTTGCTCTGCCAGTACACGATATATCTTAAGAGCATTTTTGTAATCTTTCTTACGGTAAAGCTCACGTGCTTGGCGTCTATGCTCCGCCTCAATGATTTGACTAAGCGTGTAAGCTGGCTTAGTAGCTACTGCTGGTTTTGTATTAACAGTTTTCTGAGCTTGTCTATTGCACTGCTGGCCAACACGTTTAAACCCAGTCTTACAAATCCAACCTTGTCCACGAAGCACAGCATTAGGCGGTATGAATATCTTATTGCATTGCTGTCCTTGACGTTTATAACCTGCGTTGCATTTCCAGCCCTGACCCACTGCATAAGAGTTTGGCGGTATTGCATTTGCAGTGCTAACAAACAGCATCAATGGAAGTGTAAGCAAAGCCAGTGGAGATAATGTCCGTTTCATTGTTAGCCTCAAAATCAGATGATCGACAATTAACACATACTATCGTTCTGGTTAGGTCTGTGCAAAAGTTACATAACTGATTGAACCGCTTGGGTCGATTAATCGGGTTGTTGGACTTCATGCTCATGGCTGTCTCCATCAGAGTTAAACCATGACCATAAATCAGAACCTGAAAAAAGAATAAGATAATTTAGGTTTAAGGCAGGCAGCAGAAGCTCGGCCTATTCTTCGCGGTAGCGGCTTCGTTCAACGCCGATTATGCGAAGTCTGCGTGTAGGTTTCGCAACGATCCCAGCAACTCAGCATACCAGTGGAGAAACACCGATCTTACTTTTTCAGAATATCCTTCTGAATTTCATTCCAGGCACGAATATTTTGCTGGCTTAGTTTTAACCAGCTATCCATCGGATTAGTATTCATCGCCGTTGCCATTTGCTCCTCAGCAACTTTCTGCTGCGACTTAAACAAATCTAAACCTTGCTCTAAGAAAGAGACAAAGCCTTGCTGTGAGGTAGCACCAGAGTTACGAATGAATTGTGATAGCACATCAATACTGAACAATGGCTCAGCATCATCCGACTCTAGCTCCATAATAATTTGCAGAAGAACGCTGCGGGTAATGTCCTCACCATTCTTATTGTCTACCACTTTAAACGGCACTTCATTTACTACCAATTCACGCACATCCGCAACGGTGATGTAACAACTCTGCTGGGAATCATACAGGCGGCGGTTGGGATATTTTTTTATAATGCGTTCTTCAGACATAAGGAATATTCAGCTGGAAACTATAAGGAATGAGGTCTACTTTACCTGATGAAACTTAAACTTTGCTACAAATAATAATTTTTATACGGGTAGCTGAGTGAAATATGGGCGCACTCTGAACAGAATGCACCCAGTCTTGCTTTAGTGCATGTGCTGGCCACCATTGGCAGCGAAATTCGCGCCAGTGATAAATGCAGCATCCTCAGAAGCAAGGTAGGTCACCAAAGAAGCAATCTCCTCAGGCTTACCCAAACGCTTCATCGGGATACCATCGATAATCCTTTCACGAATATCATCACGAATGGCCATCACCATATCAGTGCCGGTGTAACCAGGTGACACGGTATTCACGGTGACACCCTTACGCACTACTTCCTGCGCTAATGCCATAGTAAAACCGTGAGCACCGGTTTTAGCTGCACTGTAGTTGGTTTGACCGGCCTGACCCTTCTGACCATTGATCGATGCAATGTTAATGATGCGGCCAAAACCGCGCTCACACATCCCTTCAACAAACTGATGTGACACATTGAACAAGCTGTCAAGGTTAGAGGACATAACCGCACGCCATTGCTGTGGCGTCATACGGGTGAACTTCGCATCACGAGTGATACCGGCATTATTCACGAGTATGTCGACATTGCCGCCATGGTTCGCTTCAATGTGCCCCTGCAACTTAGCACACGAGTCATAGTCGCTCACATCGCACTGATAAAAGCTAACATCAAAGTCAAGCTTGTCAGCCCAGCGCTCCGTTTTGGCCGAGGAGCCTGACGCGCCAAGATACGTCGTGATTATTTGATAGCCTTGTGCGGCTAATCGGGTACAAATAGCCGTACCGATGCCACCGGTACCGCCGGTAACAAGTGCAATTTTACTCATGAAGTTCCCCATATGGGTTAGTTTAGGTGATTTATTTACTTATACTTTCTCAACGGCCAGCGCGACTCCTTGCCCACCGCCGATGCATAAGGTAGCCAGTCCTTTTGCTGCGCCTGTGCGCTCCATTCCATGTAATAACGTCACCAACACGCGCGCGCCGGAGGCACCAATCGGGTGACCCAATGCGATCGCGCCACCGCTCACATTCACTTTGGCAGGATCAAAGCCCAGATCCTTATTCACTGATAATGCCTGTGCGGCAAACGCTTCATTGGCTTCAACCAAATCAAGATCTGACACAGACCAACCCGCTTTTTCCAAACACTTGTTAGTGGCAGGAATAGGGCCAGTTCCCATAATGGCAGGATCAACACCCGCGCTTGAAAATGCTTTGATGCGCACCATTGGTTTTAAACCCAATGACTTGGCTTTGGATGCGCTCATTACCATAACTGCCGCCGCACCATCATTAATGCCTGAAGCATTACCCGCAGTAACGGTGCCGTCTTTGCTAAATGCCGGACGTAGTTTACCCAGTGAAGCGGCTGAAGTGCCGTGACGCGGGAACTCGTCTGCTGCAAACACAATCGGGTCGCCTTTGCGCTGAGGGATGGTGACCGGTGAAATTTCTTTATCGAAGTTGCCTGCTTTTTGCGCCGCTTCGGTCTTTTGCTGTGACGCCGCTGCAAACTCATCCTGCTCATCGCGGCTGAACTCATACTTATCTGCAATATTCTGCGCCGTGGTACCCATATGGTAATTGTTAAAGGCACACCAAAGGCCGTCTTTTACCATGGTATCAACCATCTTCCAGTCGCCCATTTTCTGGCCGTTGCGCGAATTAGGTACGACGTGGGCGGATGCGCTCATGTTCTCCTGACCACCAGCGATAACGATTTCAGCGTCGCCACAGGCCACTGCCTGAAACGCCAGATGCACGGCTTTTAGTCCGCTACCGCACACTTTGTTGATAGTCATTGCCGGGGTTTTCTCTGACAAACCGGCCGCTAAGGCACTTTGGCGTGCAGGGTTTTGACCACTACCGGCCGTTAATACCTGGCCAAGAATAACTTCATCAACCTGATCATTTGCTACTCCGGTTTGCTCCATCAGGCTTTTGATCACCGTTGAGCCCATCTCCGGGGCTGATACACCAGCCAATGTTCCACCAAATGAGCCAATAGCAGTGCGGGTAGCTGCTACAATTACGACATCTTCGTTCATTTCTTCCATTCCCATGTTTTGAGGTTATTGCTTATGTTGCAGTGCACAAAGTTACATGATATTGTTGCGGCACACAATACATTTTTATTGGAAGCAAACATGAACGTCGAAGATTGGTCAGAAGAATTAACAAAAAACTGGAAGCAAGCGCAGCAGCAATTCTGGAAAAATATCTCCTCACAATATGCCGCTGCTGGAGCTAGTCCGGAAACTGATTTTCCAAACGTGACAGAGGCTTTAAATGGGTGGTGGTCGTTAATAAATCCATCTATGTCTAACCAAGCTGATGCGACCATGAAGCAGGCGACGGATATGGGCAAGGCCTTCACTCAGTTTGCTGAGAGCTTTAGCAAAGTGGGTGGCGATGGCACGCAATCGGTAGAGAGCTGGCTAAATGCAATGGAGCAAGGCTTTAAATATCGTCAGTCAATGAACTCGTATCTGTCTACTTTATCGGCGCAGGGACTTGAATCAGCGGCAGCACTGCGGGAGCGAATGGCGGGTATGGAGCAAGCTGGCGAGAGTATTAAGTCGCTGCGTGAACTATATGAGCTTTGGATTGATATTAACGAAGAAGTTTATAGTAAATTCTCCATGAGCCAGAAGGGTCAGGATATCTATGGAGACTTAGTGAATGCATGCGTGGCGTTTCAAGGTGGTATGGATTCTGCCGTTGAGTCACAGCTTAAGGCTTTTAATGTGCCAACAAAACAGGCTCAGGATGATCTGTTAAAGGAGCTAGCGCAGGAAAAACGCGAAAACGAAGTGCTGCGTAAGCGAATCAAAGAGCTGGAGGAAACTGCTCAGCCACAAACTGCTCAGCCACAAACTGCACCGGCAGCTAAAACAAAAGCGACTAAGACACCCCTTAAGCCAAAGACTGAAAAAGTGGTGAAAGCTGCACCTGAAAATAATAAGGCACCGACTAAGCCTGGAAGCACTGCTGCGAGTAAGCCAGCAGTAAAAGCTGCACCAGCACCTAAGCCAGCAGCCGTCAAGCCGGATGATCTGACGAAGATCAAAGGTATCGGCCCTAAATTTCAGAAAAGCTTAATTGCCCTTGGTATTCAATCCTTTGCCCAGTTAGCCAACCTGTCTAAGCAGCAGGCTCAGGAGTTGGACGAGAAGCTTGAGTTAAACGGACGGGCATTGCGTGATGATTGGATGGGGCAGGCTGCGCAGCTTAGTGCCAAGGAATAGGGCACCTTGGGCCAAGGCGATCACTCGCGATGAGTGTATTCAAAGTCAGTCATGAAGCGATAGCCAAAGAACTGGCTGATTTTCAAAATAAGTTGCTGTCAGGTGTTTCAAATCTTGCGGCAATGGAAGCGCTGCCGTCTGGCGTTACTGCTCATGATGTCGTATTTGAGCGGGATAAATTACGCCTGCTGCGCTACCGCGCTAATCGTGCCGACAAGCAAAACAACAAACAAAATCAAACACCTCTGCTGATTGTCTATTCTCTGATAAACCGATATTACATGACGGACCTTAGTGATCGCAGGTCAATGGTTAAAGGTTTACTAGACGCCGGTCAGGACGTTTATCTGATCGATTGGGGATACCCTGAAGCAGATGATCGTTTTACTACCTTGGGTGATTATCTTAACGGTGCAATCGATGCTTGCGTAGATGATATTTGCGAGCGACATGCTATCACTCAGGTTAATATGTTGGGCATTTGTCAAGGCGGCACCCTGAGTCTTTGCTACAGTACTTTGTATACCGCAAAAATTCGCAATCTGGTGACGGTGGTTACACCAGTAGACTTTCATGTGCCTGACTTTATGCTGAGTCACTGGGCGAAAAATATCGATGCCGATCAGCTGGTCGACACACTGGGTAATATTCCCGGATCAATGTTAAGTGCGCTGTTTTTGTCGTTAAAGCCCTATAGCTCGGCAAAAAAATACCGGGGCATGGTCGATATTATGGATGATGCATCCGCTCTGAAAGATTTCATGCAAATTGAAAAGTGGATATATGACAGCCCGGATCATGTGGGTGAAACGTTTCGCCAATTCTTAAAAGACTTTGCTCAGGAAAACACATGGGTCGATGGCCCGTTAAAAGTTGGACAAGACGTGATTGATTTGCAGAACATTACCATGCCGGTTCTAAATATCTATGCAGAAAAAGATCATTTGGTTCCGCCGGCTTCCTCTAAAGCATTGCAGGGATTAATCGCCTCTGATGACTATTCAGAATTGTCTTTTAATGGCGGGCACATTGGGCCATTTGTTAGCGGCAGAGCACAAAAAACCATTCCGCCTGCAATTGGTGAGTGGTTAGATAATCGTTAGGCATAAAAAAACGTATCGCAATGTAATTGTATATATCTAGTATTTGTGTGCACGTTATAGAATGTCAAATTAATTGATAACCCCAAGGCAGTAAGTAGGTATGAACACAGCACAAAAGCCACCAGAAATAACGCATGAAGAGCTACCGACGCAACATCCGGATCCTCTAATTAGCTTTTTGCATCTAGTCATCCGGGTTGCAGTGAAGGTGTTGGCGGTTCTCATGGCGCTTATCATCATCTTCTCGGTTGTTGATGTTATCTACGTGTTCTACGTACGATTAAGCGCACCCCCGGTTTTCATGTTAGGTGTGCGTGATATTTTTCAGCTTTTTGGTACCATCATGGTGGCGCTAATCGCCATTGAAATATTCGTCAATGTAAGACTCTATCTGGGCACCGATGTACTGCCTGTACGACTCGTCGTTGCCACCGCATTAATGGCGGTTGCCCGAAAGGTGATCATCCTGGATTTGGATGAGATTGAAGCAGAATATGTGTTTGGTATTGCGGCAATCGCACTTTCGTTTGGTATTACGTATTGGCTCTTGTCTAAGAAAATTTAAATAAATCCGCGACCAATAAAAAGGGCGCGAGACTTTCATCTTGCGCCCTTTTTTTATTGGAGAGACAATGACTAAATCGCTAAATAATCATTTCTCAACTGCTCATTATCTAATACTTCCTGAGCGGTACCGTCAAATACGATTAAACCCGTATCGATAATAATCGCCCGATCAGCCAAGCGTAGCGCGGCGACCGCATTTTGCTCTACCAAAATAGTCGTAATACCCAACTCTTTGATGTTCTGCAAAATACCTTCGATCTCTTTAACGATAACGGGTGCCAAGCCTTCATAAGGCTCATCCAGCAGCAAAAGCTTAATGTCACGGGCCAAGGCACGCGCCACGGCTAACATTTGCTGCTCACCACCAGAAAGCGTGATGCCTTCCTGAGTGCGTCGCTCACGTAAACGAGGGAAGTGATCATAGATGCGGTCAATGTCCCAACCGATAGGCTCAGCAATTTGCGCCAGCTCTAAATTTTCATGCACAGTCAGACCGGGAATAATGCGACGATCTTCCGGCACCAAACACACGCCAAGCTGTGCAGCATCATGCGCTTTCATTTCATGCAGCGGTTTGCCATCTAACCAGATTTCACCAGAGTGAAGCTGTGGGTCATCGGCTCTGGCAATAGAACGCAGCGTCGTCGATTTACCGGCACCGTTACGTCCGAGTAAGGCGATAATTTCGCCTTCCTTAACCTCAAAGCTAACGCCCTGAATGATGTAACTCTCACCGTAATAAGAGTGGATATCCTTACACGAAAAGAATGAATTAGCGGGTGTACTCATACGGCATCACTCCCTAAGTAAGCTTCTTGAACAACAGGATTACCTTTGATTTCATCAGGCGTACCTTCCGCAATAATATGACCACGCGCCAATACCGAGATACGATCAGCAACACTAAATACCACGTGCATATCATGCTCGATAATAACTTTCGTCATTCCCGTTTCTTTGATTTGCTTCAAAATATCAATGGTACGGTTAGTATCGTGACGTGCCATACCCGCCGTTGGCTCATCTAGCAGCAATAGCTTCGGCTCCTGAACTAAGCACATCGCTAGCTCAAGACGTCGCTTGTTACCCCGAGACATACTTCCCGCGTGCTTGTCTTTCATATCCACAAGCGCGAGTTGCTCAAGTATTTGCATCGCCTTTCCCTCGATATCATCTTGCTTCGATAACATCTGAAGAGGGTTGAACTTAAAATGTCCATCGCGATGCGCAATCGCCGGAATCATCACATTTTGCAGTATGGATAAATCTTCAAAAATCGCGGGTGTTTGAAATACCCGAGACACACCAGCTTGATTGATTTCATGTGGCGCATGACCTGTGATGATATTACCATCAAAGGTAACGGTACCTTCATCAGGCACGAGTTGGCCGATGCAGACATTGAGCATGGTCGATTTACCTGCACCGTTTGGGCCGATAATCGCGTGTACCGTACCTTCTTCGATTGTCAGGTTCAGATCATCGAGGGCGCGAAGGCCGCCAAATTTCTTTACTACCTTATCAACTTTAAGGACTGTTTTTCCAGTTCCGGTTCCCATATCAATGCTCCCCCTCTGCGTCTTTGTCTTTACGAGAGAAGAGTCCTGCAATTCGTGAGAAACCTTCCATCACACCACCAGGTAAGAAAATAACCACTATCATAAACATCAAACCTAATGTTAAGTGCCAACCACTACCAACAAATGGCTTAGTGATTGTAACCATAACTTCTTGCAACCCTTCAGGCATAAATGCGGAGTATTGGTACAATACGCTTTCGTTAATCGCTGAGAAGATGTTTTCAAAGTACTTAATGATGCCGACGCCTAGTAACGGGCCAATTAAGGTTCCGACACCACCCAGTATCGTCATCAGGACGATTTCACCCGATGCCGTCCATTGCATACGCTCAGCACCCGCCAGTGGGTCAGTTGCTGACATTAAGCCACCCGCAAGACCTGCGTACATGCCAGAGATAATGAAGGCAGATAACAAGTAAGGCTTAGTACTAAAACCTGTGTATTGCATACGCGTCTGATTCGACTTAATCGCTCTTAGCTTGAGGCCAAAAGGTGAACGGAAGATGCGTAATGATATGAAGAAACCCAGGATCAGGAATGCAGCACAGAAGTAAAACCCTTCATAACCACTAAGACCAAGCGAAAAGAAGTTAGTGAGAGGCAAGCCTTGGACAGGTTCTAAGAACATACCGTCAATAATACGTGGATCAGCTTTCTCTAGCTGCAAACCAGTTTCACCGTTAGTGATAGGCGTTAGTACTGAATAAGCTAGGTTATAGCTCATCTGTGCAAATGCTAACGTCAATATTGAGAAGTAAATACCTGAGCGACGCAGGCTAACAAAACCAATAAGCGCTGCAAAAACGCCCGCTATAATCATTGCAAAAATAATCGCAGGTAGAACATTCATCGTTAGGAGTTTGAATGACCAAACGGCTGCATAAGAACCTACTCCGAGGAATGCTGCATGACCAAACGATAGATAGCCAGTTAAACCAAACAGGATGTTGTAGCCGATGGCTAAAATACCAAAAATTGCAAATTTCTGTAGTAAGTCAGGATAACCTGCTCCTATTGGGGCAAGCCAAATGGGCATGGTGAGAACGACAGCTGAAAAGACCAACATGATCAGCCATTGATTAGATAAGAATTTTTTCATAATTTAGTCCTCCATTACCCCTTTACGACCCATCAAGCCACGTGGCAAGACAAGCAATACAACCACTGCTACAAGGTAAATAATAATCTGATCAATACCTGGGATAATCGATTTAACTTCGGTCATTGATGCAAAGGACTGCAATATACCCAGCAGGAATCCTGCGAGTACCGCACCTAGTAAAGAGCCCATGCCGCCAACAACAACCACGATAAATGACAGCACCAGAAAGTCCATGCCCATATGATAATCTGGCGGTAAGATTGGAGCGTACATTGCGCCACCTAGTCCCGCAATGACGGCTGCGAGTCCAAAGACAATCGTGAAACGACGTTCAATGTCTATTCCTAACATGCTAACAGTGTCACGATCCTGCATACCTGCACGCACAACCATGCCGAATGTAGTGAAGCGTAGGAAAGCAAAAGTAGCAGCGACAATCACCATTGAGAATACGAAATAAATCAGGCGCCACCATGGATAAACTAAGTTGTCACCCATTCCAAACCAGCTACCTACATTAGCGCTACCAGCAACGATGTCTGGTGCTGGGGTTGGTATTGGATTAGCACCAAAGTTAGCCTTGATGATTTCTTGTAGCACGATAGCTAAACCAAACGTTACAAGGATTTGCTCTGCGTGAGTCCGTTTATAGAAGTGTTGAATTAGACCGCGTTCCATGACATAGCCCACTAACATCATAAACGGTATGACAATCAGCAGCGAAATGGGAACCGACCAATCAATTATCATGGAGCCAGTCTCACCAAACCAGGTCTCCAGATAAGGCACTTCTTTGTAAGCATCGAAGAAGGTTATGCTCTCGTCCTTAACCTTCTCTGAAAAAGTTAATAATTTCTGCGTGACGACCGCACAAAAGGCCCCCAGCATAAATAGGGCGCCGTGAGCAAAGTTGACCACCCCAAGAGTACCAAACACCAGGGTTAGGCCAAGCGCAATAAGTGCATACGCGCCGCCTTTGTCCAGGCCGTTAAGCAGTTGTAACAGTAAAGCATCCATAAGCGTTTACACGAACCGTTGTAATGTGACAGGAAAATTAAGAGGGATATCATGAGCCGTGACGAGTTGCCACAGTCTGGAACCTGAACTTATAGGTGCATAACTCCCCATATCACAGTTTCCGGTGCCCCCTAATTGAAATAGGGGTTGGGCAGTCTGGCCGCCCAACCCCTCCAGCAGTATTAAGCGTTATCTTCTTCTAGTGCTGCGTCCATTTTCTCATCTTTGTATGGACCTAGCTCGCCGCCAAGCATGTCGTCAGCGTACTCAACCTGAGCACGTGGTACTTCCTGAACAACTGATAGTAGGTCGAACTGACTAGATGGCTTCTCATTACCCTGTACAACCAGTACATCTTTGAAGCACTGGTGATCGCCTGCGCGGTACTCAGTTTCACCGTTACCCATACCGTCAAACTTGAAGCCTTCAAGCGCTTTGATCACTTGTGGTGGGTAGAAAGTACCCGCCATTTCACAAGCGTTTGCATAGAGGATGGTCTGTACATAACAAGTATGAGCAGCCTGTGATGGTGGGAAACCGTACTCAGCACCAAATGACTTAACGAATGCCATTGATCCTTCGTCCTGTAGTGACCAGTTCCAGTTAGTCGTTCCGTAGATGCCTTTGATGTTTTCACCAGCACCCTGTGCCATTAGACGTGAGAATAGTGGTACAACGATTTGGAAGTCATTACCGTTGATTTGCTTATCACGAAGACCAAACTGTACCGCCTGAGTCAGTGAGTTAACCATGTCCTTACCGTAGTGGTTAAGCACCAGTACGTCAGCACCCGAGTTTAGTACAGGCGTGATGTACTGTGAGAAGTCACCCGCACCTAAAGGCGTACGTACTGCTTCCTGAGTCTTCCAACCCAGCGCTTCAGTGTACTTCTTGATTGAGCCTTCTTGTGACCAACCCCAAGTGTAGTCAGCGGTTAGGTGATAAGCGGTACGCTCTTTACCCATTTCCTTCTCAAGTACCGGAGCAATCGCTGCACCAGACATCTCTGTGTTGAAGAAGTGACGGAAACCATAACGACGACGATCTTTACCTGTTGTGTCGTTTGAGTGAGTCAGACCGGCCATAAAGATAACGCCAGCTTCCTGACATAGACCCTGTACCGCAATCGCAACACCAGAAGAAGAACCACCACTGATCATCAGTGCGCCGTCTTTTTCGATCATGCGCTTAGCCGAAGCACGTGCTGCATCAGACTTAGTCTGTGTATCACCTGTTACAAACTCAACTTTCTTACCCAGTACACCGTTACCCTTCAGTGCTTTATTGGTCATAGTAGAAAGCATACCGTCGTCTTTGCCTTCACCATTGATGTGCTTAACAGCAAGCTTGTATGCACGAAGCTCATCAGCTCCCTCATCAGCATATGCACCAGACTGTGGTACGTTGAAACCTAGAGTAACGCTTTTTTTGTCGCCAGGATTGTTGACGAAGTCGTCAGCAGCATATGCTCCTTTGAAAAAGAACATTGGTGCAGAACCAGCTAGTGCAATCGCGGTACTTTTCTTCAAAAAATCA
>ENA-ORXT01005641-ORXT01005641.1-marine-metagenome-genome-assembly--contig:-NODE-5641-length-12181-cov-8.508427_pt1 | contig 12181 bp, 13 predicted proteins | sample MGYA00237868_ERZ511482 | MGnify/ENA metagenome assembly ERZ511482 | reverse complement strand
GGCTTTGATTTTTGATTTGTCTGATCTGTTTTTGATTCTGGCTTCCATTTTTTTATCGTGGGTGTTTTTGCTCATTTAGATTCATTTAGGATCTTAAAAAATAGTTTCTTGAATTCATCTTCAGTTCTGATAATGTGAACTTTTATATTGTGAAAAAGCCATTTTTGATGAATGTCTTTTTGGAGTTTTGAAGTACTGCCAGTTTCGGTCTTTAATTCAAAAGCATGTAGGGTACCTTTCCATAAAAAAAGTAGGTCTGGAATTCCCGGAACGACTCCCATGGCTTTTAAATTATTTGCCTCTCTTTTATTTCGTTTTCCGCCATTCGGCACATGAAACAAAAGTCCCCTAGTTTGAGGGAAGTTATTGTGTGCAAATTGAAAAATATTTGATTGTAATTTATGCTCGCTCATTTGGTGTTTTTTTGGTCGGTTGGATTACTTGGATCACTTTTTTTCTATATAGGGAACTGTGGGAATATAGTAACACAATATATAGCCCCCTATAAAAGTAATTATATATATATATCCTATTTAATAAAATAAGTAATCCAAGTGATCCACTAGTACCTAAGTAACTGATAATCAATTTTTTGAAAACTTTTTGAAGTGCGCCACAAAGTGCGCCACAAGTGATCCAAGTATGGACACTTTGACTAAAAAAGTGTGAATTCTTCATTTTCTTCATTTTGGTCATTTTTTGAGTTTTGGTCATTTGTCTTAAAAAAATAGTCATTTGACTGATTTGTTGAATTTGGCGATTTTGGCGCACTTTCAGGGTCTATTAAGTAATCCTGTGTAGATTCGCCAAATTCTGACTTCAAAATCACCATCCAGCCCATGGTTCTTTTTCCGCTATCATTCATGAATTTTTTCTTGTCTAAATGCTTGTTTAGCATCGCGCCAAGGTTATTGATTCCGAGACGCTGCATACTCAATTTTTCTATCAATGCCTTGATCTCACTTGTCAGATATCCACGTGGCTGATCGTTCTCTTTTGTAGGGGTACGGAAGTACTTAAAAAATAGCTCTTCTTCTAAGCTGGTAGATTCAAAATCGGAAGTTTGAGAGCCCAGCAATTCAATGTCAGATTTTGACATATTGGAGCTGAAACCAGAATGAAATAAATGATACGCCTCCATGAATAAATCGATCTTGTCAATCTCATTATAGATGCTGTGATTTATCTTGGTGACATTGATCGGTATTATACGCCTGTTGCCTGTAGGATCGTTTAAAACCTCTAAATGATTTGTAGTGCCACACAACATAGATAATCGCTTAAGTCGCACGTTATTACGCCCATATGGTTCTCTGAGATCGAAATAATCTTTAGAACAGAGCTCTTTGAGTCGGACATTATCTTTTTTCGATTTACCACCCATTTCATCATCCATAATGATCAGCTTTTGGGTCATCAGGATTTCATCATCCTTTCCAGCATCCAATTTAGATTCACCGTAATAGTCTCTTTCAAGCTCTGGAGGCATTAGACGGCGCCAGAATTCGGTTTTACCAGTGTTTTGAGTCTTACCACATAAACATAATAGTAAAGGGCTGTGATCGCCGTAAACGCTTCCAATCATCCCTACAAACCATTTTTTTATGAAATATCGGCGGTCTTCGCCATGTATCCCTACCCCGCTGGTGATGGTATCAGCTAATTTGTTGATCTGTCCTTCAGGCTTACGATCCTTATATTTCTCGAAAAATTCATGAAGTGGATTATATTCGGGTGTCGACTCAGACATAATGATTCGTTCTACCAGATCGAATGATGTCTTTTCGAAATTCTTTTTGATGGTTAGAAAAATGGTGTTGAAGTGTTTTGACTGCATTCTCTCCCATTTCCCGTTTTTCTTGATCTCTAAGCACCTGGTAATGAGATTCTTTTTGATGGGCCAGTTATTACGGATCTCTGTCTCTACGATCTCGACCATGCTGATATCTTCGGCGATGGTGTCTTTCGTGACCTGTGGCATGATCTCTTTTACATCTTCGATGTCATAGTCGGTGTGCTCTTTGAATGTCTGTATACTATCTTCCTGTGATAATCCGGCACGTTTATGGGAAGACGCAATTTGTATTATCTCTTTGGTCTGGATCGATTGCGTCTGAATTCCAGCCTGTTTCGCGAGATAATAGATCGTGCCTAAGTTTACGGCGTCGCCTGTTCCAAGATTTTTGTATTTTCTTGAGGTCTTGGCGTGATCATATTCGGGGTGTTGCTGCGAAATTAAATGGAAATAATCTTCACCAGCGGCGCCAAAATGCTTGTTTAGAGCGAATCCAATCCTCATCCAATCGTAATAATTGGACGTTAAATCTATGTTAGAGTCAACGATTTGTTTTACGATGGCATCGAAGTCATTCTTTACGAATATGGTTTTTCGTTTGGGAATTTTGGTTTTCTGGGCGGTTTTTATGTAATCGGTGAATTTCCTTGACCTATCATTGATATAAATATCTGGATCCCAGCTTGCGGCCCGCAGACGTGATACATCTTTACATGATTGATCAATAACGATCCCATATTTTTTTAATAGGTACCGGGACAATCCGAAAAACGCATCGATATGGCGTTGGGGATTTATCTTGTATATGGCTGCAACTCCTTTTCCTCCGGCAGATGTGAAAGCGCAGTATAGATATTCATCGGCGCATATTAGCGATTTTATTTCGTTGGCGTCGCAATCATCGATGTCGATACATAGTAGTCCCGAATGATCAATTAGATTATCTGCTTTACGATATGAAAAAGTACCACTGGTGGTTATCGACGGCAGTGTCGATTTATATTTTGCTTTTTCCTCTTTTGTTTTGGCGGCGCGGACTTTTATAATCTGATCTTGCCAGTAACCTGTTTTTATATTATCGAGAAATATTTCGAGATCGACTTGATCTGTGGAAGCGGAATCTCTGAAATGTTTATATATACTTACGTTCATATTATATTAAATCATCATATTTTTTCAGCAAAAAAAGTGGTATCAATTATTTTAAATATCTCATAAGCCACCATTGGCACTATTGCATTGCCTAATTGTTTGAGTCTATCGGCTCGCTTTGGTATGCCTGTTGCAACTCTTGGAATACCATTCTCCCAGCTACCGTCTTGCCATCCATCCGAGATGAATGATGGTGATTTACATGACAGAAAATACACAATGTCTCTATGTTGTCCTTCGTATTGTTCCTGTAATCTTGGTCTATGTGATGTGCTTGAAGTCTTTGATTGGTTCCACAATTTTCGCAGTTCTTTTTCATTAATTTTCTGGCTGCCTTGTGATAAGCAGATTTTGTCTTTACTTTTCTCGAATTCCCACAAATACGTGAGCAATATTTCCGCTTTTTGAATATTGCTGGATCTTCCCAACGATTTGAATATTTTTTCCTTTCCAATTTGATTCCACAGAAGTTGCAAAATTTCAAAGGATCTATTTTTTTGTGGTTTGCCATATTTTAATAATTTAAATCTGTCCATGCATGAGGAAATCCCATTAAACCCTCTACCCAATTGGGGTTTAGTTGGCCCGTTTGACCTGGTTCCACTATCCTGTCTAGTGTGTCTTTCTGGATCTTGCCGTCTCGAATCCTTTCTACATTCCCCGTTCCTTTGTAGTCTCTTTTCGTTGGTGTCGGCAGCATCTTCACCGTGTCCGCTAAATTCAGGCTGTGACTCGATTTCCCGTCTTTGCTGATCCTTCGATTGTTCTGGTTGATCTCCGCTTGTGGGTGTTCGTTTTTTTTTGTGGTGGGTGTGGGTAACATCTGGTTTATTTCCTCCGCTTTTATTGGTCTGCTCTGTCCTTTGTCGCAAACTTTCAATCCCTGAGTCTGTGGTGTTGGGATCATTGACGCCACCCAATCCTCTATATTGCCCTTCCCTCGATCTCTCATTGCATTGCCTCGACTCATTGCTTCTCTCGGTGTTGGAATAAATTTTTCTGGTGAGTCCCTCACTGCTTGCTCCAATTGTATTCCGTATTCCGTTCCTGTCGTCAGGCTTATATTCTTGCCGTTGGTTAATCTCCGTTCCCCTTTGTAATCTCTCGCTTTGCTTGTAGGCAACAATCCAAATCCTGTCCCTCCTGTGCCAGCCTTGGACGGCACAAGCTGGAATAATAAACGATTCGACTGTGTACCCTTCGCTTTCCAAGTCAAGGTATATTTTTTCAAGTGTTTTGCCATCGTCCATATTGACGAGGCCAAAAACATTTTCGCCAATAAAGACGGTTGGTTTAATCTCTCTAATGATTCTAAACACTTCGTCCCAGATATAACGCTCATCGGCTTCTCCTTTTCGCTTTCCAGCGAGTGAAAAAGGTTGACAGTTATGTACCGTGATTCCTTCGACTGTGTATGTTTCGCTTTCATAAACTCCTATATTATAAACTTTTGAAATATCTCCTATGCATGTCTTTTTAACATTTGTCCAAACAAAACCGTCTTGATAAAAACCAAAATATTTTTCATTAGGAATTGTAACTCTATATTGCGGTCTTTCATTAACTTCTCTACCTTCTATTACACAAATTCGGTTAACCGTTTTTCTATTTATTCCAACTGGTTTCTTATATGCATCTCGTGCTATAGATGCCATATCAACGGCTAACTCTTCACTTACTGTGGTAATGTGTTTTTTACCAAACTTATCAATATACCCATCACTATCTAACCATCCAGTAATAATTGCATCCTTATAATCATCAATGAGATTAAAACACTTTGGGTCTAATTTTTTACCGTGTGCATATTTTCCAAATCCTTTTAACTCTAAGACTAATTCTTTTGAATTAATGATGAATTTTGTTGTTGTTCTTTCTATCGAAATTGTTGGATTATATCCAGCAATATTTATTTTTTTTAATAAATATTCTGATTCCTTATGATTACAGCATATAATAACTTTCCAGTTTTTACTATTTTTTCGATGCTTTCTTTTTTGATTTTGAATCCATCCATCACCTAAATACCTACCGACTAAATACCAGTAATCATAAGATTTAACATCGATAGTTCCTTCCCTTGTCCTATATCCAATTAAGTCTCCTTTTTTAATTTCTGAAGCTTTATACCATTTAGGACAATCAAAACGATTTCGGTATTTTCTTGCGCTAGGTTTATGTCTTTTTTTAATATAAAATGGATGTTCACTTGTAGTATAAATAAAATCGAAATTACCTATTGATCGAATCCCTATTGTACCAGAATTGTATTTTGACATAACGGCATTACATGGCTTATAGTCACCTTCTTTAGTTAGAATCATGTCACCGACATTAATATTCTCTATAGGTTTATATCCATTATTTGTCATCACTCTTGTCCCTGAAACAAAACAGGGAAAACCTCCTGTGAGGATGTCGATTTTGTTTTCATATTGTTTACCGTCTAATTCAAAAATATCTCTGTGGTGCGTGGTTTCTGGAAATCTTAATTCTAAAACCTTATTTGCTTTTTCATCTTTTTCGCATGAGAATACATTTTGCCATCCCATCATCTGCGCTGCAAAATCGAATCCTCCTATACCTGTACATAAGCTCCCGTGATTTATCATATTATTATTATTATTTACCATATGTTTAGGCAAAAAAATAGGACTATTTTAAACATCGTTTTTCGAATACACCTTTATGATCAGGGTGATACATTTCGAATAGTCGCGTATACCATGCGGTGTAATTGTTATTGATTTTAAAACAGTCCTTTGATTCAGTTTTGATCGATAAATCGTATCGGATATTTTCGATTATCATTTTCGATCCGACTTTACGTTTCCCTGAGTCGATCAGCTCGAACGTTTTTTTCTGGAATAATTCAAACACATGCAAATTATCATTATGAAACTCGATAAACTTAAATTTAACGTCGTCTATCTTATTGTCGCCTGTCGGCTTAAATGAGTGCCGTAATGATTTATATTTACGTTGCGCCTTTATCATTCCTAAAATGGTAACCGGTCGTCATTTCCTGGTTGAGTCGTAGGCGGATTCAATGGTTGCTGAATACCATTTACAGATTCTATGCGCCAGACGTTTAGGTTAGCATTGAATAAACGACCGTCTTTTGTTTCCTTTCCAGCTAAATCGAAATAGACTTTTATTTGTTCGCCTAATCCGTTCCTATCGAGTAAGCTAATTCTGTCTTGTGTACATTGAAATAGAATTAGCTGTGGGTATTGGCCTTGACTTTGCACTCTAAATTTTCTAATAGAAAATGTATCGCTAATTTTTTCCGTGGGTTCGATTTTTGTAATCGTCCCGATAAATTCGTAACTCATTTATTGATTTTTTTATTGGTTTTTTTATTGATTAATTAAACTTTTGTAATGCGTTATAATCTTTTCAATCTTATAGATATAATATAGATTGAAGTCGTCATATCCTTCGCTTTCCGATTCCCATAATCGAAACAAAACAGAACGCAGACGCTTTGACGGCGTTTTATTTTTTGGGATTTCGATACTGTGTTCTAATTCGTCAAATTGATTCAATTGATCCTGTGTATAGTCTTCACCTTTGAATGCAAAGAATCCAGACATATTTTGACTTGTTAAGAGTAGACCCGACTTTTCGGGTCCCAGCTCCATCGTCTCAATAGTTACTTTTATGGATCGATCTTTCAACGTCTCGATCTTTGCGATATGTCCCGCGAAAATGATCATTGGAAATAAGATTCAGACTTCAGTAATATTTCGTTTTTGTATTCCTTCGCGAATTCATTTACATTATTGATCCGGTCTATAATTTGCTGTTCCTTCGCTTCGTCTCGAAATATCGTAAACATGCTAATTCTTAATTGCTCTTCGATGTTACCCATGTCGTGAATCGAATCAGATTCATATGTCGGACGCAGATGGCCGGGCGTGTCGACTAAGCAATAGCATACCGTCGCATTTGGGCGTTCCCATAGCATCATGTAGCCCCTTAGTTGCCATTCGTAATCGTTAATCTTTATGTCACCAGGAGAGGCCGGAAACGTCTTTTTAGACCAGCTACATTTTATATCGATAATTTCGTCGCCAGTGTCGATGTCGCATTCACCAGTTATATAGTCGTTTCGTTTGCGCTCCGTATTCTTTTTGTATTCCTTGAACAGAATACTGTTAACTAATTCAATTGCCCTATCCTCACATTCGATACCTTTCTGCATTTCCTTAGTCGATACGATTGATGTGAAATCGAATAACTGTTCCCTGACTAATTTTTTAACTTCTGATTTCGCCGATTCTCCCATTTCGCCGCGTTCGATTGCGGCTTTACTTCTGGGATTTTTCATGATTGTTGGTAATGATGAACATCTGATAATCATATCGTTTTAATTTTTTTCATTTGTGAATCAGTTAATTTGAAAGTCGATAGCAATTTTTCGACAGAGTATTTTCCGACTTCGATCTGTCCGATCGCTTTATCTAATCGGTCTTCGTTGATCGATGGTAATTCTGCGTTGGGCGCCTCTGATCTAATCCGTATGGCTTCTATCTGTTCTCCGAATGCGCTGACGTTTGCTTTGTATAGTGAAATTTGTTTTCCGGCCCACTCTTCGATGTATGGCGTGCCGTACATTTTCGATATGATCTTACAATTTGTCTTGTTAAGAATCATCGGCTTTTCTAAGTCGCTGAAATAGCATATTGTGCATTCTTCAGATTTGCCGTTCGTTCCTGTTACGGACTCTTTTTTCACTTGCTTGATAGTACCGATTAGATCGGTTCCGTTAATGCTGTAGGCGCCCAGATAGGCGTAATTAAAATTGTCTTTCCAATGTGTTAATACTTCTGTACTCATTTTATTTCTACTTTATTTGTTGAAAAAATTATTGATTCTTAAAGACTAAGTAAAGTATTATTACAAATGCAATCAAAGCCATTTGATACGTCACTGAGTCTATTTTTTTATCTGTTTTATTCATTTCACTTAATTGATAGGAGTCGACAAAATTTTGTCAATCATCTTTTTTGTGATATTGCGACTTGACATCATTTTAGATGTCATTGCTTCGACCCTTTTATTCGCCTGGGATCTTTCGATCTTATATTTTTTCATCGTGCTTTCGACGACTGTATCTTTTGCGTTCATGGTATTCATGTTTCTGGATTTGGTATAAGTTTAATATTTGTCCATCTGTACCACTTCTGGGCGCGCGAAGTAATCGGCGTCAGACCTTTGGTTAATACTGGATTGTAGGGTGATCATGATCGAGTAGTGTCTATTTTTTTAATCAATGCCCTTAAATCACGTAGCCAGACAAAATCTTTCGAATATCCATGAACATCAATTAATAGATTGTGAATTGCTTCGATAGTTATTATATCGGCTCTTGTGATTTCCTGAGATTCTACAATAGGTGATATTTTTTTATATTTAGAAGATGCAAAATGACCATGACCATATAGATTAAAGATGGGTTTTCCTTCCATTCTTATAACTACCCCTTTAAATGTTTTTTCATCCGTCTGATCATCTAAGCAACATGCCCAAATTACTGATACTCCGCTATTGTAATATCCGATTTCTCCTTTTTTGAATTTTTTCATATCTACGCCCTATTTACAGCCCTAAAGACTTCGTTATAAGTTACAAATCCACTTTCGAGCATTTCGCCTGTCTTGTGTGCGTGCTTTTCTAAATCCTTCATCATAGACCCGATAGTCTTACGCTTTATCTGACCTTTGAAAGCTGGGCCGCATACGTTCCACCAGTAAGCATTTAGCGACGCGTACCCTTGCATATCAGACACGACGATCTCATAAGCTTCTCGCGCTTCTGGCGCTTCCTTGACAACTGCCATAGACGAAGCGAAAGCAACTTCGGCTTGCTGCGCTTCTTTGGCGGTGTCTGCGACCACTTCAGCAATCTCCATAGCTTGCGCCGTGTCGATCTTTGCTTGGTCTTCAGCGGCTTTTATTGAGTCAGTTTTGTCTTCACCAGCTTTGACATCATTGATGATACCTATTGCGCCACGTCTGAAGTCATCGAATTCGGTTCTGTATTGCTTGTAGTGTTCGCCCATCTTAGACGTCAAGCAATTTTTTAAAAGATTATCTACGTTATGACCGTACTCTGATTTTAAGTTGATGGTGATCGCCTGGTATTTCTTATCTGGCATTTCACCAGATAGAGACATCAATTTTTCCAGCTTAGCGTCGGCGTTTTCTTTGGTCACTGATTTAAGCGACTCCGTAAACGCGGATTTCATATTGTCTATGATCGTTCGCACTGAAGAGCTGACACCTATATCAGTTTTAGATTTTAGCTCGATTAATTCATCGGCTTTTAATCTTTCTAAATCCGCTTTGCGTCGTGCCTTTGCATTTTCGTCGTGTACCTGTTTAGCATATGCATCGCGATACCTTTGTATCTCAGTAATTTCCGCTTTGATGTAGTTTTCTTCAGTAACGAACATCTTTTTGATTCGGTCAATTTCACGGGTAAATGGCGAACGCTTTTCATTGAATTCTTTACCTGTCTTTTTTGCGGCGTTGATAAATTCCATTAAGGTTTTATCAAGTTCTGGCGTGAGTCCCTTTTTTGCTTTTTCTTTTAATGATCCAGCAAATGCGACTAATTTCGATCTTCTTAACTCAAAGTTTTGAAGTAAAGCGGGGGCATCCTTGATGCCCTCCACTTTTATGATTGATTTGTTACTCATAATTAAAAAGCCATTGGTTCTTTAGTTTCTGAATTGTCACTATCATTTTCAGGAGTAGCCCCATTTTCACTAACTGGCTCGGCGTCTATTATTTCGCCTGTTTCCTTCTCTAATGTATTTGACGAATCGTTGGGATATGGTGAATTTGAATCCCCTATTTCCAAAAAATCAGGTGCTTCATCGGTCATTAAATCATCATCAAAATGATTGTCTACTAATGTCTTTTTCTTACGGAAGTTTCTAAGCGCCGCCTTGGTGATTTTAGTTCTAAAAAAACCTTCGTCGATCTGTCCGTCTTCACCTGAAGAGTACAAAGCATTGGCACCCCTTGATCCATTTGCCTTCGCTGAGTATCTTTTTAATCTTTCGATCTCTTCGATTCCCATCCAGAAAGCGACAGGTGCACCTTTGTGTTTGTGTATGTAGCAGAATCCCCCGAGTATTTTAGTCGATTTATTAGGGATCGCTTTTGAATAATTGACGTAAGTTTGTCCATTCTTACTTCCTACTTCTATTTTATCACCTTCGTAAACCAATACTGGCACTGTACAGGATTTAATCGAACCAGCAGCAGTGCATAAATAGATAAGCCCGTCAGAGGCATAAGAATAAGTTAGTTTTCCACCTCTGGGAATTAGATAAACGTGCTTAGAAGATGAATCAAAAGACAGCCCGTTTGAAATCACTTCAAGAAATACCCCTGCAACTGATAATTCAGAGCATTGCGCCAAATATTTGTTTTCAGATACTTGACGTTTAAAGTTAAAGGCTTCTACTTCGTAGAACTGTTTTGCCTGTTGGTCGTCCACTTTATGGACTGCTTGGTAAATTGATACGAAACGATCTTTTGCCGCTTCGATTTTTGCTAATGCTTGCATGTAATTAAAAAATTTATTAAAAAATTATATGATATGATGTTATGTTATGTTATCGGTTAATGACTTGTCGCTTCCAGTAATTCTAATCCCTTTTTTATATCAGGGTTAAAATCCAGATGTGATTTATCAGGATCAGCACAATTCTCCATAAGAGTCATACAGTTCCACAGGATGCGCTGGAAGTGAATAGATGTCAGTCGGTCTATTACTTTCATCCAAAATTCCTGAGGCAAATCTTTATTATCAGTGATACCCGAAAGTATAGGGAATGATTCTTTATTCTCATCTATTTCATCAATCATATCATCATATTCGTGTAGGTGATACTTCCGAATTGATTCAAGTTCATTGAGGATATCCAATAAGGAATCGATTTCTTTTTCATTTGTCTTTGCTAATTTCATATAATGCGTTTTAGTTGGCATAGTTTATTTTGATTATATCGTTCGGATAAAAGATTTTATGTTATCGGTTAATGATTTGTGCAATTACCTTTATGTGTTAGCCCACCTCTTTCAGTATCTTTATAGATTATATATTGGCATCCATCATATTCCACTTCGATAATTCCGTAAGGAGCATTGAGTACCTTGTTCTTATTTTCTGACATTGGCTTACAAGCGAGTATGCTTAATAATAGAAAACAGATAATCGTTTTTGCAAATTGATTTTCGTTTAATTTCATGCTTCTGGATTTGGTATAAGTTTAATATTTGTCCATCTGTACCACTTTCTTTTCTTTAGTACATTGCTTATTTTTTCTTGAGCCTCAGATAAGTCTAATTCTTTCAGAGATTCGATAATGTCATCGTAGTTTTCATCCCCAGTATCTTCACACCATTTTTCAATTATTACATCAAATAGATGTTCAAAATCTTCTTTCTTTACAATAAAATTAGACGCACCACCTTGTTCAATTTTGTTTAGTCCTGCTTCAATTGCTGTGTCTGGTTCTATTTTTTGTTCGCCATTAAATTGCACGGTATTGACCATAATATAAAGATCGTCAGATAAACTTCCGTAAGCAAAAGCATCACTTGATTTTACGGCTTCTTCTACTTGATCCATTTCTACACGGATCAAGACTTCTGGTGTTTCTACAATTACAGAAGGGATTCCGTATTCACTTTTTGTCCAGCGGTCCTGTTGTAACTCGCGCATATCATTTCCGAAGACAAAATCACGTACGGCGCTGTAGCCATAAACGCCTATGCCAATAGCAATGGCAAGAATGATGGCAATGAGCAGTGAGCCGATAGCAATCATCCAATTTTTACGTACTTTCTTTTTATGCTCCTCCCAAGTCTTTTTCAAGTCCAAATATTCTAAATATTTTATATCGTATAATTCAATTTTTTCTTCATACTTTTTATTTTCCTCCTGTATTATTTTATATTCAGGATAATATACAACAGTTAAAAAGATCAATGATAAAATTATGGTAATTTCTGTTGGAAATACTTCACCCTTTAATGCAATTACTATGATTGGAATTATTAGAACTAAACATCCCAAACTATCAGATTTATACTTTAATGGCTTTGTTGGTTCTAAAGGTTTTTTAATATCCAAAGGTATTTCTTTTCTAAATTTATTTGAAACAATATCAGAAAAAAAAATTGATGGGTAATATTCATTGTTGCTCGATAT
>ENA-ORXT01005640-ORXT01005640.1-marine-metagenome-genome-assembly--contig:-NODE-5640-length-12181-cov-16.690929_pt1 | contig 12181 bp, 10 predicted proteins | sample MGYA00237868_ERZ511482 | MGnify/ENA metagenome assembly ERZ511482 | reverse complement strand
GGGGGGGTGGGGGGGGGGGGGGGGGGGGGGGGGGGGGGGGGGGGGGGGGGGGGGGTGGGGGGGGGGGGGCGGGGTCGGGGGGCGGGGGGGAGCGTAGCAGCGCGTCGTGCGAGCAACACAGGAACGGCGTGGTACGACTTGCGCGCTGGGAAAGATGGCGGGTGCCAGCGTCGAGGAGGAAAGCGTGCTGCGTTGGCGGTGCGCGGGGGAATTCGGGTGATTGGCTGGCGCGTAGGCAGGAGCGGGGCACATACACGCTCTCATTGGCGCTTCGCGCAGTGGCACAGAATGCGGGATTCCTGTGGACCCGAGTAGCGCGCCACTTCGCGACGGCGGCGGTTTGCTGAATGGGGTCGTTTGGCCGGCCCGACCGGGCCACGTTGAGCGCTGCCTGTGTAGGTCGCAGATTAGGCGCGCAACCCCTGGCCGGGGGAGCAGCATTGGACCACACGGGGGGGAAATGCGATTGAGTCTGAAATTGTGGTCGCCTCCGATCAGGTTGGGTGGTGGGGTGGCGTCGGCCGGGCCTCGTCAGATTTGAAAACATCCCGGCGGTGAGATGTGCTGCATTCAAGTTTGTGGGCCCAAGCAATATCTTGCGGAAGGGCCCGAGTGTTGGCCTGAGTGGGGAGATCGGGCGCCGGTCGGCTGTGTGGCCCAAATGAACGAACAGGGGTGCTACATAGCCGAGTGCCCGCCGCAGGCGGCACCTGCACTTTACTCAGTTTCGCGCGACTGGCGAAACTGGGTTAACTTGACCGAAACTGGGCACGCCCTCCCGCGGCGGCGGCGGCCGCGCCACCAGCGGCGTCCCTACGGGAAAAATTTCCTGGATATCCAGCCACTTTGAAAAGCGCCGATCTGACACTCAGAGGAGTAATATTTCCATCTGTAGGCTCCAAGTCGATCCGCCGTATTCCGGTCGCGGGGGCCCTCCCGTCGTCAGGGATCCAGGAAAAAAGCTGGATCAGGTTGCACTTTGGTTGGCTCACAACGCTCCTCACTATACTGTAAGCACACACATGATTGGTTCTCTGCGTCCTCTGACACTGTTGCTTATAGTAGTTGATTTGAATGGTATTTATTAGTGCTGCCATCGTCCCCTTCTTGCAGTTCCCCATCGAGACTCGATCGAAACGCCCTGATGCGAATCCTGCGTGTCCTGGAACCCTTTCGATGCGGTTTTTCGATGCCCATCTGGCGTGGATCCTGGACGTCCTGGGATACGGGCCGATTTTCGAGTGTGTGCATCTGGCTGAACACTGTCAGTGGTCCGTCAGTGCATATAGCGCTTAAATTTCAGGGTGTCGACCACCAACCCGATCGCAAATCCGCTTGGCGCGTGTTCATCTGCCAGCCTCCCGCGTTGCGAGCCCCCGCGAACCTCCCAGTGTGCCGCAACTGTCAATTGTCTCTAGTCTGTGGCACTGCTCGGCGTGACTGTCGCCGGGAGTCCGGCGCCACCCGCCGCCTTCAAGAGTGCTGGTGTGTGCTCGGGGCTCGGTGGGTGGCACGCTCGAGCGCTCAGGACACACGCCCGCGACAGGGACAGCCCCCGCGGTCTGCGCCAGCCGCCGCCTTCGCGCCTGCTGGGAGCTCGGTGGGCGGCACGCTTAGGCGCTCGGGTTACGACCGCGACCGTGACCGCCGTCACCGCCGCCGCCGCCGTGGAGGCGCGCACGGAGTGGGCGCGAGCCGCCGTGGTGTCGGTGCGTGCGGGCGGGCAGCGGCTGGGGGAGGGGTACGGGCGGGCCATCGTCCGCCTCCGCGCGCACTCGCGCGCTGTCGCGGCGGTCGCGTCGCACGTGCTGGTGGTGGGGCCCGGGTTGGGCGTGTGGGCGGCGGCGCCAGACGCGGTCGGCCGCGACGTCGGGGGGGGGGGCGTTACGGCGCTCGGCATTGGCCTGCCGGCCGCCCTGTCGCTCGTGGCTTTGCACGATTGGGACCGGGGGAGGGGGTCGGGAGGGGCGGGAGGGGGAGGGGAGACAGCCCCCGCGGTCGGTGGAACTTGCCGCCTTCACGCCTGCTGGGGGATCGGTGGGCGCCACGCTCGGGCGCTCGAGTTACGCCCGCGACCGGGACTTTACCCACTGATGGCGAAAAACGTGAGTGTGCGGCGCATATCCGGCTACTCTGGGTACTGCCAGCTGCAACGATGGGGGAGAGTGGTGCAAATCTTTCTCCCCCAAAGAGCGCGCAGCCGCTGGGGTTGCTACTGGGGGCGCGCTGCTCGCGGCGTGGCAAAGCCTGCGTATGATTCGAGCCCTTCCGAGCCACTCCTACACCGCTACCAGCAGACCTCACCGACAGGGCACCATGCCACCTCCGTTGCGCATACTCATTTGTGCTGCCGACAATGGCCATAACGCTCATGCCTTCCTCCCGGCTTGGTCGTGGCCCGTCTGTTGCCGGGAGCCAAAGCAATAGATGCACAAAAACCTACAACATAGTGTGCATGGAGCCCTATTGCGCACACAGTCGACCCTATCTATCACATGGCCCCAGCACACACTACAGTACAGGGCGCTATAGCGCCACAGACAACTCAAACAAGACAAGCACCAACCGCGCTCACACAACCACACAAAAGGCGAAGAAGCGCCACACACAAACAAGGACCGAGACATACGGCCCGACCCAGCACACAGCAAGCAGCGAAGGCCACATCAAGAGAGCAGCAAGCACGCACAAACAAATTCCAAGCACCAAGAGGCATGAGGCGGGGGCGGGGGCATCAAGGAGCCAGTACCGACAAGGCCTATTCCGACGCGGACGCTTCTCCAATCCAGGGCAGCGAGCGCGCCACCGACGCGCCGTCCACGAGGCGCAGACCGTCGTGCGCCTCTTCGTCCTTCGGTAGCTTGTCGTGGAGGAAGCGCACCTCCTCGACCCACATCGAGTAGTGGCCGTCCCCTCCAACTGTAACCACCGTGCGCTCGCCAGACAAACGCTCAACCATGTTTCGCACCTTCATGGTGACAAACGCAAAGTGGCCGAGGGTGACCTCGAGCACCTGCGGATCTCCCGCAGCCTTCGGCTCCTTGATGCGGCCGAATGCGCCAACTGCCGCGCACAGCTTCGTCGCCGCCGAGATGCACGCCTTCTTCCCCAAGACAGCACAGACGTACCGGTGGTCCTTGCGCAGCTGCTTCGCAATTTCAACCGTCACCACCTCGTTGATGGGCATCAGCGCCGAAACAAAGGCCGCCCATATCAGCTCACCGTACCACTTGTGCATGTGGGACTTGACGCGGAGAACAGGTACGGATGCACGCATGCGCACGTAGACGGACGGATCCTTGCGGGAGGGCAAATGCACCATAGAGCGAAGAAAGACCTCCGCGCCCTCGGCGCCCGACTTGATGGCCGTCGAGGTAGCGCGGACCGCCTTGTCCCAGTACGCGTTGGTGTCTGGGTACACCTCCGAGGTGACGTTCGTGTAGACCCAGTCATCGTCGAGGTCCTCGCGGAGGAACTTGCGAATGATGTCGATGGTCTTTTCAGGCGCCTCGTCGACGGCGGCGTTGGTCGTGCCCGACACGACGAAACGCACCTTGTAGAACCCGTCCTTCATTTCCTTCGACAGTTTCTCCCCCATGGCCGCCACGTGCATCAGCGTCTGCTGCGTCAGGTTGATCGCGGCGTCCATCTTCTCATCCACCAGCATGGAGCTCTCGGCGAGCTCTTCGAGGCGCGCCTCCACGTCGTCAATGTGCGAGAGGAGCGTCTCGAGCGTCTTGTTGATGTCATTCTCAAGCACCTTCGCGCCGGCCGTCGCAGCGGCGCGGGACGCGGGCAGCGGCGCGATCGACACCTCGTTGTCATTCGTAACCTGAGACACCACCGCCGGGGTCGACAGCAAGGCGTCGCCCTTGTCCGCCGAGCGGGAGCGCGAGCGGTCCAGGTTCCGCTTGCGGTTTTCACGGATCTTCTTCATGAGCGCGTTGGTCGGCTCGACAACCGCCATAACAGCACTCGTCGGGCTCGGAGGCGGGGCGGCGAGGCCGCCCTCGTCATCTGACGACTGCGTTGCCATCTGGCGGATGTCCAGCGAAGTGGGTTGACTGACAGACGCGACGCCCTTGGCCACAATCTTGCGATAGAGCGGCGTTGGGCGCACCACATCGCCACCGACAGCCCAAACGCCGTCCTTAGCCGACGCGGCCAGGCTCGGGCGGCTCGACTCGGCCATCCCCGCGCCGGAAGCGGCCGCCGCGCCGCTCACGGCCCACGAAGCGGAGCGCGCGTTGCGGAACTCCAGCGTCGCGAACGGCTTGCTGCCAGGACGAGGGGCGATGACGGCCAGCCGGCGGGCCGCCCGCGGCGCCGCCGCGCCAGGCGCAGGCGCAATGACCGTCTTGGCTGCCTTGGCCGTCCCCTTGCCCTTCTCTGCCGTCGTTGCGCGGCGGGCAAGAGTGGCCTGCCCCACGTGCGCCACGGGCGGCATCACCACTGCCGCGCGGCGGGGCGGGCCGGAGCGTCGAGGCGCGGTCGCCGACGGCGACCCCACCGCCGTGGACGGTCCAGCAGTTGCGACGCCGCTCGCAGTGGCCTCCGTCATGTTGCCCGCCGCGACGCGCATCTCGTTCTTCTGGGCGCGCTCGGTGACCCCAACCGGGGGCTGCCCGGTAGGCAGCGCTGCCGTCGGGCCAATCGGCGACGCCGGCGACGGCGCATGGGGCAGCGACGCATGCGGCGCCTCGGTCGGCACCACCAACGGGGGCGGCGACATCTGGGCCGACAGAGACGACGCCACGGCGGCGGCCGCGGCCATGGAGGAGGCGGGCGCGGCCGACGCGGAAGGGGATGGGCTGGTCGTCGGGTAGGCCGGCCGCGGGTTGCGGTTCTTAGTACGCGCCATGGCGAAGAGGAATGCAGCCGGAACAGGGCCAGTTGCGCCCGCCCGCAGGCGAGCGACTCGGCGTAGGGCGAAGTGCAGTAGGGGGTGAGTCCTCGGGCGGGAGGCTGGGGGCAGAAAACGATGGCACGGGTGACGGACAGAAACAGCTCTCGTCAGACTCTCACCAGGCGTGCTTATGTAGCTGAGGGCGCAGCTTCAGCACCGCCGCCGCCACGCACGGCGGCGGCCGCCACCTCAACCAATATCACTGCGAAGCACGGGCAGCACGCACACACCTACGCGTGCGTCCGCCAAGGCGCGCCTCAAGCCGGCTGCCCCCGTCCACACTCCAGCGACGCGCACGGTCCAAGTCCGGGCACGGACAGCAGAAAAGAAAACACAGGCACAGTGGCGCTCATCCCGCGTCGCCGACTGTCAAGCTGTCCCTCCCCAACCAGGCATATCAACGTACCAGTCGTGCTCATGCATCGTGTGTCCGTCGTTGACTCGTCCGGGCGCTCCCTCACGCCAGGAACAAGTGCTATAAAAAGGCAATCAACGGCCGGAGGGTGATGTTGAGGAACGTTGCATGGTTCGCATGGAAAGGCCGGAGAGGACCACTTGGGCGCCTTCAGCCTAAAACAAGGGGGAGGGAGTGCCTGAAAGTGAGCAAGGGCGCAGGTCGCGGGGTCGGCGGACGGCAAGGCGGTTGCAGAGCGTGACGCACGCGGCGCACAGCCCGAAAGCGCCTGGGAGGGACACTCCGAGACGCCGAAGTCCTCGGCGGCCCTTCGCCAAGGTTGCACCGCTGGCAGGCGACTCGGCAATCGTTCGACGTCGACCGAAAAAATGTGGGCGATCGTCGAATATGATCGAGACTCAGAATTGAGAATTGTTGGTGTTTCAGATCAACACTGCGCGCCTGTGATCAACAAATACACGAGATCAATTCCAACATGATTCCTGGCTGGCCAATAGGAGCACCCGACGTGATCCCTGGCGAGGAGAATGCGAGCTGCCTAAAGCCCAGCGCGTGACACGGCTGTTCACTGGCGTCCACACTCGATGCCGATGAACATCGGATCAGTTCAGCTTTACCGCGCTTTTCCGACTGCGCGTGCCCCCTCTGGAAAGCGCGCTCTGCGTCCCCGCACGTAACGGCTCCCGCGTCCCGTCTCGGTCAGCGCTTGCACGACCCGCGCCAGAGCCAGTCCGCATCGCGTCGGCCAATGCGCTCAGGAGGTACGTGTACCGAAAAACGGTGCTGCCAAGGACGCAGTAGGTCTCTACGTTGAGCTCTCTGCTAGCGGGACGACTCCATGCCCCGAGTTTGGCCTGCATTTTAAGCGGGAAGCACGATGCCCGCCAACGTTGCACTTACACCACGTCACGCCTCTCTCGACCTCCTTTACTACTCTACCTTGCCCTTTTCTGTTGGTCCCAGCCTTCTAGAAGCCAGGCGGTGTGGGCTGAGCTCCTATCTTCCGGATGAAACTGCCTTGCGGTTTTCAAGCTTTCGGGGACGCATCCGTCGGGCTGATGCCTCTTTGTTCTGGTCCGCAAGGGCGACGTTGACGCGCGCCTGTGCTGGTCACAGACCATCCCATCCGCGGGCCAACCCGGCTTCCTCTCATCCCTCCGCGACAGGTTCTCTGACCGGCTGCTCGTTGCCTTGCCCACGGCGGCATGGCTCCTCCCCTTTCCTCCGCGTTGGCGGCAGTGGCATACGCCTGCCCTGTCTGTCGAGCGCCATTTGCCACCCTTGGGAAGATGCGCTCCCACATGGTGAGGCGCCACCCCCGTGCCCCCCGCAACTCGCAGCGCCCATCCTCAAATGCTCTCGGGGGTTCGCGTGGCAGCTGTATGTCAGCGGACAACGACCAGGGCCTGGCGTCTCTTGGCGGCTTCCCATCCTCCGGCCTTCAAATCCCCGCTGGTTCGCCTGCAGGAGGCGAAGAGACTCTTGTTACGTCAACGGACCAAGCATTGATGTCTACCGATGGTCTGGAGACATCAACACCTGCTCACCCAGCAATGCCGGTTGGCACGAGTGCTCCGCCGGTCACGAGTGCGAGGCCTCCACGGGCACCGAGGCGGAGCTCGGCGGGTCGACCACCGCGTCGTCTGCCACGCGGATTGGCTGATGCAACGGGCGTAGCGGACCCGCAGCTTCGGCTACTGTTCCAGGCCTCGGCGGAAGAGGTGTCTCGAGACTTGCGTGCTCGACACAGCGCCCCTTCAGTGCCTTCCAGCGGCAAGCGCCGTCGCGCGGCGGCTCGCCGATCAACTCCATGGTACCGGTTCGGAGCTGTTTGCGCTACCGCCCGGGCGTCATTTGAGCGCCTCGGGGACTGGGTGCGGAGCGAGCCGGCCGCTGTCCTACGGCCTGGCGCCAAACCGTTTCTCTTTGCGGGCCGCCAACTGCGGGCGCTCCGGGAATTTGTTGCTGAATGTGGCGGGTCGGGGCTGTCCACAGCGGATCAGACCCGGCTGTACAAGCTGCTGGTGATGGGATCCTGGAGGGCGCGAGATGCTCCTGCCGGAGATGCGACGCCAACGGCCTCTCCAACGCCTATGGTCGGTCGGTCTCTTGACGCGACAGGGGACACAAGCAGCGTGGCTGGCAGACCGAGTGGCGGAGGGGGGGAAGTGGCGGCCGCGGCGACGCGCCCTGCAGGGGGTGGTGTCGAAGCAGACAGATCCGGGGACCAATCAACGGGGTGCACCCTTGACGAGGTATTTACATCGGCAACTTCTTTTCGAAATGCAATTCGAGACGATCTCGATCGGTCAATTATTGACGCCGGGTGGCGCAAGGTCGAGTTGACCGAGGGGGGTCGATCGTATGTTGCCTTCTTTCGGTGCGCGCTGTCCGTGGCGTTGGCCGCTCTCCTCGCCGCCAAGCGCAAGCAGCTGCGTCGGCCTGTCGACGGCGTCAGCGGGCGACGAGAGCACCCCATCGACGGCGAGGCGTTTGCGTTGCACCAGGCGGAGATCGACAAAGTCGCGGGGGAGCCGGCCTTCATCCTCGGTGTACACCTGTACAGCGACTGTACCTTGGTGTCACGCTCTGGGGGTGCGTCGTGTGTACCTCTCTTCCCAGCTCTGGCGCTGTGCTTGTCCGATGGTTGCGTGGGGTGCACGGAGACGATGCATCCATGTAGTCTGCAGGCCACAGTGGCTGAGGTATCATTGTCTAACTCCTGTATGTGGATGGTGCATGCGCTGTGGCTGGCTTTATTGTACGTTTTTCTGGCTGTTTACCCCCTCCTACATCTGCTCACAGCTCACTACCTTTACCCAGTCCGCATGCGTGTTGTTAACGATGTGACGGGGGCCGTCACGTGGCACACAATCGCGTTCGTGCCGTTCGTGCGGACGGAGCAGGAGCCAAATGCCAAGGTCAAGGGCAGGGCGAGGCGGTGTGGCGTGCTGCAGCGCACGCTGTACCTTGCCCTGCGCGAGGCTGTCGGCGCCAGCCACATGGGCGCTGAGCTGCCCGAGCCCATCCATGGCTTTAAGCGTGCGTTTTTCCGTGTGTTGCTGTACTGTTGCGACCAGATGGAGGAGCGGTCTATCCTGTGCCTTAAGTCGGGATTGTGCGCCTTCCCGTGTTCCAACTGCATGGTGTCAAAGGAGGCTTTAGGAAAGCCTGAGGCCCTGCAAGCCCCGGACCGCCGTGCCATCATAACATTGCAGCGTCAGATCGAGCTGTCCGCCGGCGCTGGCGGTAGCCGGCCGCTCGACCGTGCACGTCGCGCCGCGTTCAAATCAATGGACAGCTACAACGCTTTTATCCCCGCGTTGGCCTGCATGGCGGGCCTGGCGACGCCACCGAACCACATGTACAAGATGATTGCTTTTGATGCTCTGCACGTACGTTGATCTTTTTGTGCTCTAGGGACGTGGTGCATGACTGGCGTACGCCGGCACGCGGACGTGTGGTGAGGACATGCCGCCCCGCAATTGTCTGTGTGGGGCTCTGGCGCAGAGGTGGTGACTGACTTCGACCTTTGCTCTGGCTGACCGTGGCCCCTGTCTGGGGCTTGACTGCATCTGTGGTCGGTTCTCGGTACTCTATTTTCCTCCAATATCCGCTCCAGGTCTTGGACCTGGGAGTCACAAGGATGTTGTGCCACCGGCTCTTTCTGCGGTTTCCACAAGTGTGCAAGAATGCGGGCTGCGAGGCGCGGCACGGCCCTGTGCCGACTGCCTTCCGCGCTGCAAACCTCCGCGTCCACGATCTCGACAGACGATGCATGGCCTCTAAGTTTCCTCCAGGGTATGTGTCGTGGCCTTGTAGCACGCCTGTGGGAGGGACCTGCACTTGATCAGCTGTTGGGAGAAGTGTGTGCCTGTTGGTCTTTCCTTGCTGACTGTCTTCTGACCTTTCCTCATGTTGCACGCACGTCCCACCTCCTGACTCTCATCCGCCTCCATTCTTGTTCTATACCCCCCCCCACAGCTACTTTATCTCTCCCAAAGAGAAGCAAGCCACATTTACCGGTGAGCAGCAAAGGGCTGGTGTGTGGTTCTTGGCTTTTTTCGTGGCAGGCCTCTTTGGGCTAGGTGCCAAGCTCCCGCCGCCTCCTAAGAGGCGGCAGTCGCAGGACAAGAGCAAGGCGACCGCACCCCAATCGCCGACAGACGCCTCCATGGCGTTGCCGTCGACCCTGGGCACCCCGCTGTCCACCGAGATGGAGGAGGAGGAGCTACTCGGCAGCCTTCTCCTCGATGCGCTTGGCTCGGAGCCAGGCGATGAGGCGGCGATGGACGGGGGGACGGGCGACGGCCAACCCTACGAGAGCGACGACGAGGACAAGAAGGCCGTGAGCAACAAAGCCGTCGACTTGGACTGGGACGAGTACAAGGCCGTGTGGGGCTCAACGCCCTTGCACGTCGCGGTCACCGCCCTTTTCGCGGAGTACGCGCTAGTCGTTGGCAGGTTGACCGGCCACCTGCACTACAATTGCGGCCAGCCGATGACGGAGGAGACGGCCGAGGAGCTGGGGGAGATGTGCAAGAACTTTGTGCTGCGCTATGTCAACCCAATCCTCGGTGTCATCACCTCGACGAAGATTCACAAGCTATTGTGTCACGTCATCGCCGCCATTAAGCTGCACGGATCTCTTTCCAACGGCAACACTGGGCGCAATGAGAGCTTGCACGTGCACGAGAAGCAGCGCTATTGCCGTACCAACGGTGACCCCGCCGCCTTCGGCATCCAGATGCTACGAGCGGGCCAGGGCACGCTGGAGCTTCGTGCCCACCACGCCAAGGAGGAGGAGCAGGAGTGGCTCGACGAGGAGGGTGAGCAATGGCAGGCAGATGAGGACTCTGATGATGAGGGCCATGAGAACGCCTTGGAGGTGGGCGCGGTGGGGGACGTTCAAGCAGGTCGACGGCGTCCGTCTCGCGTCTCTGAGCAGTCCGTTGCTGAGCTTTCGTCACGACCCGGTTTGCTGTCACTGGCGGAGACCCTGCAGGTGACAGCCGCGGCGGACGTGCGGCTTACTGGGAGCCTACCGATACTCGCTTGCTTTGAGTGCTGTTCTGCCCGGGCCAAGCAGAGCGTGCGGGCGACGCCGCTCTTCCGTGGCGCACCGTGGTTTGACCATGTGGCTTTTGAGGACGCGGACCACCCGGGACGTCTTCTCTACGGCCAGGCCCGTGCCATTGTGCATTCGGTAGGGGGGCGAGAGAGGAGGGTGGTGGTTGTCTCTTTGTTGCGGCCGTGCGAGAGTGAGCCTGGGTGTCCTCTGGTGGCGAGGGGGTGCACCAGGCTGTGTTGGGACATGGAGCCCTCTGACGAGTGGCCTTCTCTACGGGCCGTCCCGTTTGTCTCTGTGCGCCGCTTGGTGCATGTGGTGCCCGACCACGACTGGCTGGCACTGCACCACGGCGTGGAGGCCAAGCCAGCGCCGTTCGAGCGGTCGGCGAAAGAGCGCCGTGAGGCTCGCTTTTTTGTCAATGCGTTGTATCCATGGCTATAAAATGGCTCGCTACTAATCTCACATTCGTGACTGCCCGTTGTTCGTCTTGTACCATGCAACCGTGAGGTATTGTGGAGTTGCCTTCGTGTTTGCAAACCTCGGGCCAAGGCAACACTCGGGTGCGGCGGGTGGGTGCACCAGGCGAGCGTTGGTGGAGTCCACCAGCTCCCACAGGAGGCAGCGCAGCGCGCAGACGCATGCTGCGGGAGAGTGGAGTATGTAGTGAAGTGCCACATCGGGTTTCTGGGGAGCGAAAGGAGACTGCCGTGGCTAGTTACCCATGAACCCACAGAGAGGCCAACGGCCTGGGGGTGGTACCGTCGCCCGTGCGGCGCGTCAATGGTGGGCGCTCAAGCTGCACATGCACACACGTCGGGTATGGGACGGGGGCAGTAAGGCAGCGCGAGAGGGTGGCGATGGGTTGCAACATGGGGGCAACGCCGCGGCGGCGAGCGCTGAGGCCCCGGCCGGCCGCACGGCGAGGTCCGGGCGGCAGCTCGGTGGAGAAGATCGTCGTTCGTGCAAGGTCGCGTGCATGGGGCGCCGCTCGCCCACCTGCCGCGCCACCCACCCAATCCCCCTCTGGGCGACTGCGCTCGCTGCGCACGGAGCGGCCCCAGTCCTCCGCACTGTGACGTGCGACAGTCCTTTGCCAGTGCTCGCGGGGGCTGGAACGGGGGCGCCCGCGGCAGCGACGGCGGCTGCGATTGCAACGTTGCGTAGCTGGCACGCGTCGGCCGCGCACCAGGGAGCGCACTCATCGCGGCGCTCAGGGCTCCAATTTTTCTGTACTGATTCGAGTTATTGACACTTTCGCGAAACCGAATTGGGGGCATCCAGAGTCGATCTCCATATCCGCATCCTGAGCCGCATGGGGTCTTCATCGAGACCTGCGTTTGATGCGGCAAAAACGCAGGTCCATGAAGCATCGAACTGGCCATCTCGATGGGAAATTCCCACAAGCGGACGATGTGAACCTACAGTCAAGTGCAATCAAGCAAGTGGAAATTAACATGAGCCCGTGAAGCGAGCGGCACGAACGCCCCGAGCCCCCGCCCGCTTCCCCCCCCTGCAAAGAAAAGGCAAGGCACAAGAAGAGCAGACAGATGTAGACAGAAAAAGTACAGGAACATACGGTAAACACCATAGCACAGAATAAGGTGCAGAAACAGAGCCAAGAGCAGAGCGGCGTGTACAGGTCAGTGGCCAGTTCAGACAAAACAACCCGGCAGTCGGACACTCCCCACTTACTCACCCCTCCAACGGAGAGGGATCTGGGTGGTCGTGAAGCGGGTGGTCGTGACGGCGGCGTCCAAATGGGCCAATCCGACGGGAGAGGTTGCGGGGG
>ENA-ORXT01005639-ORXT01005639.1-marine-metagenome-genome-assembly--contig:-NODE-5639-length-12184-cov-10.538697_pt1 | contig 12184 bp, 23 predicted proteins | sample MGYA00237868_ERZ511482 | MGnify/ENA metagenome assembly ERZ511482 | reverse complement strand
CGCAGCTCCTTCGCCTTGGGCAGCGTGGTGCGGATCGCCTCGTGCTCCACCAGCGATGCCGCCATGTTGCGGAACATCGCGTCGCGATGGCTGGAGTTGCGGTTGAGCTTGCGCCCGCTCTTGCGGTGTCTCATGGTCTGGGTTCTTCAATCGTCAATCGGGCGGCGCCCACGGCTGCCGCCCCGTGCGGATGGTCCGGCGGGAGGGGTTGCCGGGGGGATCTACTTGGCGAGATCGCGCTGCTTCTGCAGTTCCGGCGGCGGCCAGTTCTCCAGGCGCATGCCCAGCGACAACGCCTGCTGGGCGAGCACGTCCTTGATCTCGGTCAGTGACTTCTTGCCCAGGTTCGGCGTCTTCAGCAGCTCCACCTCGGTGCGCTGGATCAGGTCGCCGATGTAGTAGATGTTCTCGGCCTTCAGGCAGTTCGCCGAGCGTACGGTCAGTTCCAGGTCATCGACCGGACGCAGCAGGATCGGATCGATGTCGAATGCCGATTCCTCCTCCTGGGTGCTGGTCTCCGCCTTGAGATCGACGAACACCGACAGCTGCTCCTGCAGGATGGTGGCCGCCTTGCGGATCGCCTCCTCCGGATCGATGGTGCCGTTGGTTTCCAGGTCCACGATCAGCTTGTCCAGGTCGGTACGCTGCTCGACCCGCGCGCTCTCGACGTTGTAGGCCACTCGGTGCACCGGGCTGAACGACGAATCGATCTGCAGCGTGCCGATCGGCCGGCTCTCGCCCTCCTCGAGCTTGCGCGACGAGGACGGCTCGTAGCCACGGCCGACGCGGGCGCGCAGCGTCATGTTCAGGTTCACATCCCCGGTCAGGTGGCAGATGACATGGTCCGGATTGATGATCTCGATGTCGTGATCGAGCGTGATGTCGCCGGCGGTGACCACGGCCGGACCCTGCTTGACCAGCTTCAGCGTGGCCTCGTCCTTGGCGTGCATCACGATCGCCACGCCCTTCAGGTTCAGCAGGATGTCCAGCACGTCCTCCTGCATGCCCTCCATCGTGGTGTACTCGTGCAGCACGCCCTCGACCTCGGCCTCGTAGAACGCGGCACCCGGCATGGAGGACAGCAGGATGCGACGCAGCGCATTGCCGAGCGTGTGACCGAAGCCCCGCTCGAGCGGCTCGAGCGTGACCTTGGCATGGTTCGAGCTCGATGCCGTGACATCGACGATGCGTGGCTTGAGAAATTCGGTTTGCATGGCGTTCAAACGGATGGACCCTCACGGCGGATCGAGTCGTTACGGACTCGCGACTGACTGACACACCGTCCGAGGGACGCTGCGGTACAACGCACGACGCGCGGGACAGGCCCGCGCGCCCGATCAGCCGGGCGCCACCGGAGGGGTGGCGCCGGCGATCTCCGGATCCTGCCTACTTCGAGTACAGCTCGACGACGAGCGACTCGTTTATCTCGGCCGGCAGTTCGGCGCGGTCGGGCACGTTCTTGAACAGGCCCTCGAACTTCTTGCCGTCGACCTCGATCCAGCCCGGCACGCCACGCTGCTGGGCGAGCTGGATGCTGTCGGCGATGCGGGCCTGCTTCTTGGCCTTCTCGCGCACGGTGATGGTCTGGTTCGGCTGCACCTGGTAGGAGGCGATGTTGACCACCCGGCCGTCGACCAGGATCGCCTTGTGCGACACCAGCTGACGTGCCTCGGCACGGGTCGAGCCGAAGCCCATGCGGTACACCACGTTGTCCAGGCGCTGCTCCAGCATCGACAGCAGGTTCTCGCCGGTCGAGCCCTTCTTCGCGGCAGCCGCCTTGTAGTAGTTGCGGAACTGCTTCTCGAGCACGCCGTACATGCGCCGCACTTTCTGCTTCTCGCGCAGCTGGATCGAGTAGTCGGACGGGCGACCACGCTTGCCGCCGGTGCCCTGTTGACCCGGGGGGGTCTCGAGGTTGCACTTGGATTCCAGCGGACGGATGCCGGACTTGAGATAGAGGTCAGTGCCTTCGCGGCGGCTGAGCTTGCACTTCGGGCCGATGTAACGGGCCATGTTTCGGTTCTCTCCTGATCGGGTGGCGAGCGGCGCTGAGTCCGGGCGAAGCCCTAGACGCGTCGCTTCTTCGGCGGACGGCAGCCGTTGTGCGGAATCGGTGTCACGTCGATGATGCTGGCGATCTTGAAGCCGACGTTGTTGAGCGACCGCACTGCCGAATCGCGCCCCGGACCGGGACCCTTCACATGCACGTCGATGTTCTTGAGCCCGTACTCCTTGGCGGCCTCGCCGGCACGCTCGGCCGCGACCTGGGCGGCGAACGGCGTGCTCTTGCGCGAGCCGCGAAAGCCCGAACCGCCTGCGGTAGCCCACGACAGGGCGTTGCCCTGACGATCGGTGATCATCACGATCGTGTTGTTGAAGGAGGCGTGGATATGGGCGATACCGTCGGTGACGGTACGGCGAACCTTCTTCTTGGTGCTGCTGGCTGCCATGCGATGGGGGTTCCGGGCGTTCTATCGTTCGGGAAAAGGGAGGTGATCAGCGCTTGAGCGGACGGCGCGGACCCTTGCGCGTGCGCGCATTGGTCTTGGTGCGCTGACCGCGAAGCGGCAGGCCACGTCGATGGCGGATGCCGCGGTAGCAGCCCAGGTCCATCAGACGCTTGATGTTCATCGACACGTCACGACGCAGGTCTCCTTCGACCGTGTGCTTGCCGACCTCGGTGCGCAGGTTCTCGATCTCGGATTCCGAGAGATTGCGAACCTTGGTGTCCGGAGCAACGCCCGCCGCCTCGCAGACCTTGTACGCGAGCGTACGTCCGATCCCATAGATCGAGGTCAGCGAGATCCAGGCGTGCTTCTGGACCGGGATGTTGATGCCGGCAATACGGGCCATGCGATGAGTCTCGTGTACGTGCGGTGGTGCGAGGTGAAGCGACCGGGCGAAGGCGGTGTTCCTTTCGGAACACTACCCTCGTCGATCGCGATAAGCGCCTAACCCTGGCGCTGCTTGTGACGTGTGTCGGCGCAAATGACGCGGATGACGCCCTTGCGCTTGACGATCTTGCAGTTGCGGCAGATCTTCTTTACCGATGCTCTGACTTTCATGACGTTGTCCGTGATGTGCCGTGATGACGATGTGCCCGGCAGCGGCCCGGCGCGTGTGTAGAACGAGGAAAGTGCGGTGCCGCCGCTACTTGGCACCCTTGGGTGTCAGGGAACGTGTACCGCCGCCCTTGCCCTTGGCGCCACCGCTCTTCGCGCCACCGCCCTGCTTCTTCATGAGCCCTTCGTACTGATGGCTCATCATGTGCGCCTGGGCCTGACCGACGAAGTCCATGACCACCACGACGATGATCAGCAACGACGTGCCGCCGAAGTAGAACGGCACGTTCCACAGCAGGATCAGGAACTCCGGCAGCAGGCAGACGAGCGTGATGTACATCGCCCCGTACAGCGTCAGCCGCGTCAGCACGCCGTCGATGTAGCGAGCGGTCTGCTCGCCGGGACGGATGCCGGGGATGAACGCTCCGGAACGCTTGAGATTGTCCGCCGTCTCCTTGGCGTTGAACACCAGGGCGGTATAGAAGAAACAGAAGAATATGATGGCCGACGCGTACAACAGGATGTAGACCGGCTGCCCGGGCTGCAAGGTGGACACGATCGTGTTCAGGATCGAGTTTCCGCTGCCGGTGGCCATGTCGCCCAGCGTCGCTGGGAACAGGATGATACTCGAAGCGAAGATCGGCGGTATGACGCCTGCCATGTTCAGCTTCAGCGGCAGGTGGCTGGACTGGGCGGCGTACATCTTGCGGCCCTGCTGGCGCTTGGCGTAGTTGACCGTGATCCGGCGCTGCCCGCGCTCGACGAACACCACGAAGGCGGTGATCGCCAGCACCATGGCGAACAGCAGGATGACGGTGAAGGCCGACAGCTCGCCGGTACGCGACAGCTCCAGCGTCCCCCCTATCGCGCGGGGCAGTCCGGCGACGATGCCGGCGAAGATCAGGATCGAGATGCCGTTGCCGATGCCGCGTTCGGTGATCTGCTCGCCGAGCCACATCAGGAACATGGTGCCGGTGATCAGCGTGACCGCCGCCGTGAGAACGAAGCCGGGACCGGTCAGGAACACCACGCTCTGGCCACCGGCACCCTGGCCCTGCAGGGCGATCGCGATGCCGACCGACTGGATGGTGGCGAGCACCAGGGTTCCGTAACGCGTGTACTTGGTGATGACCCGCCGCCCGCTCTCGCCCTCCTTGCGCAGCTGCTCGAGCTGCGGGATGACGTGCGTCATCAACTGCATGATGATCGAGGCGGAGATGTAGGGCATCACGCCCAGCGCGAACAGCGACATGCGCGACAGCGCGCCGCCACCGAACATGTTGAGCATCCCCAGGATGCCGTCGCTCTGCTGCTGGAACAGATCGGCCATCACGCGCGGGTCGACGCCCGGAATCGTGATGAACGAACCGATCCGGAAGATCACCAGGGCGAACAGCACGAACAGCAGGCGCGAGCGCAGCTCGGCGGATCCGCCGATGCCGCCGGCCATGCCACCGAGTCCGGGTTGCTTAGCTGCCACGTGTCACACCGCCCTGTCTGGAGAGAAGGATCGTGCTCAGTCCGACGTGGACGTGGCGTCGTCGGACGCGACCGCGTCGGCCGCCGCCGCGTCCTCGCCCTTCGCCGCCCGGCTCTTCGCCGCCCGCGGTGGGGCATCGCTCACGCTGCCGCCGGCCTGCTCGATGGCCGCACGCGCGCCCTTGGTGACGCGGCAACCGACCAGCTTCACCGCTCCGGGCACCTCGCCGGACAGGATGACCTTGACCGTCTTGGTGTTCTTCGGAACCACACCGGCCGCGATCAGCGTCTCGGGCGAGATGTCGCCCTCGAAGTGCGCCAGTTCGTGCAGGCGCACCTCGGCGTACTCGCGCGCCATCCGCGACGTGAAACCGAACTTCGGCAGCCGTCGCTGGATCGGCATCTGGCCGCCTTCGAAGCCGACCTTGTGCCAGCCACCGGAACGGGCCTTCTGGCCCTTGTGGCCGCGTCCGGCCGTCTTGCCGCTGCCCGAACCGATACCGCGTCCGACGCGATTGGCCGCCTTGCGCTGGCCGGGAGACGGCCTGAGATCATTGAGTGCCATGTCGATTCCTTCAGTTCGAGGCCGCGTCGACCGGCTCGACGCGCAACAGGTAATGCGCCGCGTTCATCATGCCGCGGTTCTCGGGCGTGTCCTGCACCACCACGCTCTGGTGGATGCGTCGGATGCCGAGTCCGCGAACGGAGGCCTGGTGATTCTTCAGCCGGCCCGCGAGGCTCTTGACGAGCGTGACGCGGACCTGACCGCCGGACGCCTTCTGACCGGCGTGCGCGCCGGCGCCTTGATGACCCTTCATCGCCGCCATCACGAACGCGCCTCTTCGCCGCGCACTTCGGCCACGGTCTTGCCACGCTTGGCGGCAATGGCTTCCGGGCTGTGCATGCCGGACAGGCCGTTGATGGTGGCGCGCACCACGTTGATCGGGTTGTTGGTGCCGATGATCTTGGCGAGCACGTTGCGCACGCCGACCGCCTCGAACACGGCGCGCATGGCGCCGCCGGCGATGATGCCGGTACCCTCGGATGCCGGCTGCATGTAGACCCGCGCCGCACCGTGCCGGCCCTTGAGCGCGTACTGCAGCGTGCCGTCGTCGAGATTGACGGTGCGCATGTCGCGCCGTGCCTTCTCCATCGCCTTCTGGATGGCGAGCGGCACTTCCCGCGCCTTGCCGTAGCCCAGCCCGACCCGTCCGTTGCCGTCCCCGACCACGGTCAGCGCGGTGAAACCGAACTGACGCCCGCCCTTGACCACCTTGGCCACGCGGTTGATCGTGACGAGCTTCTCGATGTAGCCGTCACTGCTCTGGTTGTAATCGTTCTGTGCCATCTACTGAGTCTTCTTGTTCGTCCGAGGGCGCCGGAGGAGCGCTGCGTGAAATTTCCGGCCGATCGGTGGCCGTGGCGCGATCAGAACTGCAGACCGCCCTCGCGAGCCGCATCGGCGAGCGCCTTGACGCGACCGTGGTACTTGAAGCCGGACCGGTCGAAGGCGACCTGGCTGATGCCGGCGGCGGTGGCCTTGGCAGCCACCGCCTTGCCGACCTGCACGGCCGCCTCGACGTTGCCGCCGTTCTTCACGTCGGCCCGCAGGTCCTTCGACACGGTGGAGGCGGCAGCGATGACCCGCGTTCCATCGATGACCTGGGCGTAGATGTGGCGCGGCGTGCGGTGCACGGCCAGGCGCGGTACGCCCTGCGCCGCGATCCGGGCACGGGTGCGTCGCGAACGGCGCAGTCGGGTGGTTTTCTTGTCCATCACTTCTTCTTCGCTTCTTTCATGACGACCCGCTCGCCCGCGTAGCGGACGCCCTTGCCCTTGTACGGTTCGGGCGGTCGGTAGGCACGGATATCGGCGGCCACCTGGCCGACGACCTGCTTGTCGATGCCGCTGACGATCACCTCGGTCTGCGACGGCGTCTGCACCGTCACGCCCTCGGGCACCTTGTGAACGACGGGATGGCTGAACCCGAGCGTCAGGTTGAGGGACTGGCCCTGCGCCTGTGCCCGGTAACCGACGCCCTTCAACTCGAGCTTCTTGTCGAAACCCGTCGAGACACCGACGATCAGGTTGTTGACCAGAGCCCGCATGGTACCGGCCATCGCCTGGGCGCCCTGCGTCTGGCGACGCGCCGCCACGCCCAGCACCGCCTCGTCACGATCGACGCTGACGTCGTCGTGCAGGGTGATGGTGCGCTGACCCTTGGGGCCCTTGGCGCTGACGGTCTGGCCGTCAATGGTGACCTCGACGCCCTTGGGCACCTCGATCGGCTGTTTAGCGACGCGTGACATGTTCGAATCCGGGTGTGTTGCTGCTTGGCTTGCGGACGACGGTTCCGTCAGCTGACGGTGCAGATGACTTCGCCACCGTAGCCCTGCGCGCTGGCGCGGGTGCCGGTCATGACGCCGTGCGAGGTGGACACGACCGCGATGCCGAGCCCGCCCAGGACGGTGGGCATGTCGTCGCGGCCGACGTACTGACGCAGCCCGGGACGGCTGACACGCTTGATCGTGTCGATGACCGGCTTGCCGTCGAAGTACTTCAGTGCCACGACCAGCGTCGGCTTGCCGTCCGTGTCGGACGTCTCGTGACCGACGATGTAGCCTTCCGACTGGAGCACGTCGGCGATGCGGGACTTCATGCGAGCGGCAGGCATCGAGACCGATACCTTCTTCGCCTGCTGACCGTTGCGGATCCGGGTCAGCATGTCGGCGATGGGGTCAGACATACTCATATCAGGATTCTCCTACCAGCTCGCCTTGACAAGACCAGGCACGTCGCCGCGCATGGCCGCTTCACGCAGCTTGTTCCGGCTCAGGCCGAACTTGCGGTAATACCCGTGCGGCCGCCCGGTGATCCGGCAACGGTTGCGCTGGCGGGCCGGCGACGAATCGCGCGGCAGCTTCTGCATCGCGGTCGAGGCATTCATCTTCTCCTCGAACGAGGCGTCTTCCGACGACAGGGTCTGTCGAAGCTGTTCACGCTTGTCCGCATACTGACGGACCAGCTTGGTGCGCCTTGCCTCGCGCGCGATCATCGATTTCTTGGCCATCTCGAAGACCCCCTATTGCCGGAACGGAAAATTGAACTTCTTCAACAGCGATCGTGCCTCGTCGTCGTTCTTGGCCGATGTGGTGATCGTGATGTCCATGCCGCGCATGGCGTCCACCTTGTCGTAGTCGATCTCGGGAAAGATGATCTGCTCCTTCACACCCAGGCTGTAGTTGCCGCGGCCATCGAAGCTCTTCGCGCTGATGCCGCGAAAGTCGCGAATGCGCGGGATCGAGATCGACACCAGTCGATCGAGAAACTCCCACATGCGATCGCGTCGCAGCGTGACCTTGGCACCGATCGGGTAGCCGTCGCGGATCTTGAACCCGGCGATCGACTTGCGAGCCACGGTCACGACGGGCTTCTGACCGCTGATGGCGGTCATGTCGGCAACCGCGTTCTCGAGCACCTTCTTGTCGCCGACCGCCTCGCCCAGACCCATGTTGATGGTGATCTTCTGGATCCGCGGCACTTCCATCACGCTCTTGTAGGCGTGCTCCTCCATCATCGCGGACACGATGGTCGATCGATACTGTTCCTGCAGGCGGGTGGTCATGTCAGAGATCCACGTTCGAGTTGTCGGCACGGAAGAACCGCTCCTTCCTGCCGTTGTCGGCAGCGCGGAAACCGATCCGTCCACCCTTGCCGGTCGCCGTGTTGAACAGGGCGACGTTGGAAATGTGCACCGAGGCCTCCTTTTCCTGGATACCGCCCGGGTCCCCCATCTGCGGGTTGCCCTTGACGTGCTTCTTGACCAGGTTGATGCCGTTGACGATCACGCGATCGCCATTGACGGCCTCGACCTTGCCCCGACGGCCACGGTCCTTGCCGATCAGCACGATCACGTCGTCGCCTTGCCTGATACGTTGCATCTGGTTCGTCTGTCCTGTCTCGATTCGTCTGCGCGTGTGTTCGTCCGGGGCCCGTCAGAGCACTTCCGGCGCGAGCGAGACGATCTTCATGAATTTTTCCGTACGCAGCTCGCGGGTAACGGGCCCGAAGATGCGCGTGCCGACCGGCTCGAGCTTCTGGTTCAGGATCACCGCCGCGTTCGCGTCGAAGCGGATGGCGGAACCGTCGCCGCGACGGATCGCCTTGGCGGTGCGGACCACGACGGCGTTGTAGACCTCGCCCTTCTTGACCTTGCCGCGCGGGATCGCGTCCTTGACGCTGACCTTGATCACGTCACCGACCCGTGCGTAACGCCGATGGGAGCCGCCCAGTACCTTGATGCACTGCACGCGACGGGCCCCGCTGTTGTCGGCCACGTTCAGGACGGTCTGCATCTGGATCATCGGGGTGCTGCTCGGTCAGGTCGCGTAGAAAGTGGCGGTGGGATCGGGAGGTCGGCCTTCGGACGGGTGTCGGTCGCGAACTAGCCGCTGACGGCCGTCAGGACCTTGTCCAGGGTCCAGGACTTGGTCTTGCTGATCGGTCGACACTCGCGGATCTGCACGATGTCGCCGACGTTGAGCGCGTTGTCCCCGTCGTGCACGTGGAACTTCTTGCTCTTGCGCACGTACTTGCCGTACACCGGATGCTTGACCCGACGCTCGATCAGCACGGTCGCCGTCTGTTCCATGGCGGTGCTGGTGACACGGCCTGTCTGGGTACGCGAACTGGTGGCGGTGCCCGTCTGCCCGTCTGCCGGGGTTGCTTGGTCGCTCATCTCAGGCACTCGCCGTGTTTTGTTCGTTCAGGAGGGTCTTGATACGAGCGATCTGCCGGCGTACCCGTCGAAAGTCGTGCGGCTTGACGTCCTGGCCGGAACCGCGCTGCATGCGCAGGTTGAACTGCTCCCGGTACAGGCCGGTGAGCTCGGTTTCCATCTCCTCGCCGCTCTTAGCCCGCAAATCCGCATTGCGCTTCGCATGCTTGCTCGTCGTGTCGCTTGTCTGACTCATGCCGCAGTCCTCGTGACGAACGTGGTCTTGATCGGCAACTTGGCCGCGGCGAGCGCGAAGGCTTCACGAGCGATCTGCTCGGTGACGCCTTCCATCTCGTAGAGCATCTTGCCGGGCTGGATCTTGGCCACCCAGTACTCGACGTTGCCCTTGCCCTTGCCCATCCGTACCTCGATCGGCTTCTTGGTCACCGGCGTATCGGGGAAGATGCGGATCCAGATCTTGCCGCCACGCTTGATGTGACGGGTCATGGCGCGTCGGGCCGCCTCGATCTGGCGCGCGGTCAGACGACCGCGATCGCTCGCCTTCAGCCCGTACTCGCCGAAGCTGACCTTGTTGCCGTTCAGCGCCAGACCCCGGTTGCGCCCGGTGTGCTGCTTTCTGAACTTGGTGCGTTTCGGTTGAAGCATCTCTGATTACTTCCCAGCGTTCGAGACGACGCTCTTGGCACGCTTGGCCTCGAGGTCGAAGACTTCGCCATGACAGATCCACACCTTGATGCCGATGACCCCGTAGGTGGTCTTGGCTTCGGCGGTGCCGTAGTCGATGTCGGCGCGCAACGTGTGCAACGGCACACGCCCGTCGTGGTACCACTCGCGACGTGCGATCTCGGCGCCGTTGAGACGGCCGGATACCGCGATCTTCACGCCCTGGGCCCCGATGCGCATCGTGTTCGTCAGCACGCGCTTCATGGCACGGCGGAACATGACGCGACGCTCGAGCTGCTGGGCGACGCCCTCGGCGACCAGCTGCGCATCGAGCTCGGGCTTCCTGATCTCGGCAATGTTGATCTTCACGTTGTTGATGTTGAGCCCGATCATCGGCGCGATCTTCCTGCGCAGACGCTCGACGTCCTCACCTTTCTTGCCGATCACGATGCCCGGACGCGCCGAGTGGATCGTGATGATCACGCTCTTGGCCGGGCGCTGGATCTGGATGCGACTGACCGAGGCGTGCGAGAGTTGCTTCTTCAAGAACTCCCGAATGCGGATATCGTCATTCAGGTAGTTCGCGTAGTCACCGGTGTCGGCGTACCACGTGCTGTTCCAGTCCTGGCTGATGCCCAGGCGGATGCCGATCGGATGTACTTTCTGACCCATGACTTCAGTCCGAAACCGTGACGGTGATGTGGCTGGTGCGCTTCAGGATGCGATTGGCTCGCCCTTTGGCACGCGCGCGGAGCCGCTTCATCGTCGGGCCCTCGTTGACCTGGACCGCCGACACACGCAACTCGTCGATGTCGGCCCCCTCGTTGTGCTCGGCGTTCGCGATCGCGGAATCGACGAGCTTCTTGATCAGTGCACCGGCCTTCTTCTCGCTGAAGGTCAGCACCTCTATCGCTCTCTCGACCGGCAGCCCGCGGATCTGGTCTGCGACCAGACGGGCCTTCTGCGCACTGATGCGCGCGGTCTTGAGCGTGGATTCGACTTGCATGATGTTCTCGACTCCCGGTCTAGCGCGACTTCTTGTCCGCGACGTGACCCTTGTACGTCCGGGTCGCCGCGAATTCACCGAGCTTGTGCCCGACCATATTCTCGGACACGAGAACCGGGATGTGCACCCGGCCGTTGTGCACCGCGATCGTCAGCCCGACCATGTCGGGCAGGATCATCGAACGGCGCGACCAGGTCTTGATCGGTCGCTTGCTGTTCGATGCCCGTGCCTCGTCGACCTTCTTGACGAGGTGGTGATCGATGAACGGGCCCTTCTTCAGTGAACGTGGCATCGTCTGTTTCCCTGTCTCTTGGGCTATTTCTTGCGGCTGCGCCGACGAACGATCATGCCGTCGGTGCGCTTGTTCGAACGCGTCTTGTAGCCCTTGGTGGGCGTGCCCCACGGGCTGACCGGATGACGGCCGCCGGAGGTACGACCCTCGCCACCACCGTGCGGGTGATCGACCGGGTTCATGGCGACACCACGCACCGTTGGACGGACACCGCGCCAGCGCATCGCACCGGCCTTGCCGAACTTCTGCAACGCGTGCTCGCCGTTGCCGACCTCGCCGATCGTGGCCCGACACTCGGACGACACGCGCCGTGTCTCGCCGGAGCGCAGGCGCAACGTGGCGTACTGCCCCTCGCGAGCGACCAGCTGCGCCCCCGTGCCGGCACTGCGCACCATCTGCGCACCCCGACCGGGCTTCATCTCGACGCAATGCACCGTGGTACCGACCGGCATGTTCTGCAAGGGCAGCGAGTTGCCGGCACGGATCGGCGACTCGCGCCCGCTCATCAGCGCATCACCCGTCTTGACGTTCTTGGGCGCGATGATATAGCGACGCTCACCATCGGCGTACTTGAGCAGCGCGATGTTGGCGGTGCGGTTCGGATCGTATTCCAGACGCTCGACCGAGCACGGGATACCGTCCTTGTCACGACGGAAGTCGACGATGCGGTAGCGCTGCTTGTGGCCGCCACCGATATGACGGGTGGTGATGCGGCCCTTGTTGTTGCGACCGCCCGACTTGCCGAGCTTCTCGACGAGCGGCTCGAACGGGCCCTCCTTCGAGAGCTCGCGGTTCTGCACGCGCACCTGGAAGCGCTTGCCCGGCGAAGTCGGCCTGGATTTGACGAGTGCCATGTCGAGGGAGTCGGTTGCCTGTCGGTGTCTGGGCGGTACGGAGTGGCTTCAGGAAAGGCTCATGAAGTCGAGATCCTGCCCTTCGGCAAG
>ENA-ORXT01005638-ORXT01005638.1-marine-metagenome-genome-assembly--contig:-NODE-5638-length-12186-cov-9.555702_pt1 | contig 12186 bp, 10 predicted proteins | sample MGYA00237868_ERZ511482 | MGnify/ENA metagenome assembly ERZ511482 | reverse complement strand
GGGGCTTTATTTTGTTACGGTTCAGCATGAGACAGGTCGAGTGAGTGGAAAATTAGTGGTGGGTAAGAAGTATTGATGGATTGTTTGAGCTAATAACTTATTAACTAAGTAGCCTTGCTAAAAGAGTAAATCTGCTTAGTTAATAAGTTTTTTTAAATCTTCAATCAATAAATCGAGTTCTTTTTTAGTTGAATTTGAAGAGTGTTTCAATAGTTTCACTGCAAACTTTCTTAAAGTATTATTGAACCATTTTTCAGATTTATTTTTTTGTTTAGATAGAATAATTCCCATCCATTCTTCTGTGAGTATTTCTTGCCAATCTTTTAATAATTTTAGCTTTTGTTCCTCCTGACCAATGTTGGAATCAATAATAAGCGTGTCCTGTTTTTTGTATCGATTTTTTTTATTCCAGTTTGATAAAGTATTGAATGTAACAATTGGGCGAGGACTTCTATCTGGAAATGGTAATTTTTCGTTAATGCTATGGATATATTGACCAGTAGTAATAGTTGTTTTTGCTTTATTCCTTTTTAGAAAAATCACCCATTCATAAGGCTTGACTTGTTGAATACTTGAACCTGGAATCGCATTGTTTTTAGTCGATTTAATTTCTACAGATTCGTAATGTGTAGAATTATAGCCTTCTATTTTTAATAATAAATCAGGATTAGTATAGACTGATTTTGTTTTTCCTGCTAGTTTTTGTTTTAGCTCTTTTGTAAGAAATTCAGGAAGGATAACATCAATTATTTCAAATTTATTAAAGAGACTTACTTTAATCGACTTTGTTTTAGCACTGGCATCTAATGCAAGATTTTTTATTTTCGTGCTTTTTATCGAATTATGTTTTAATAAAAACTGTTGTAAAAAACGTTTGATAAATTCATCAGTATTAGATTCTTCGGACTGAAATTTGATTTCGGATATTGCTTTTTGATCGGCGTTAAGAAGCACTTCCAACTCATAAAAGTAGACTATTAAGAAAGCATTTATTTTAGCTTGTATAGAATGGTTAGGCATATTTTTAATAAGGGATTTTAAAAATACCTCTAAAGATAAAGGAATCTAGTTTGTAAAATAAAAATCCCAATTGGATTCAATTTTCTTCGCTATATGATAAGCCAATAAAGGAGGAACGGCATTCCCTACTAATTTATAGGCTTGAGAGGGACTAACTGCAAATTTTTTGCGTGTTTGAGTAGAAGGAATAACAAAATGATAGTCATCAGGAAAGGTTTGAATTCTAGCACATTCTCTTAAAGTCAATCTTCGCTCTATTTTACCACTTTCTAACTCTTCAATATATTTTCCCCCATTATCTTTAGAAAGTCGCCGAAATTCGATATTCCCATGATGTTCTGCTCTAATAGTAGGTGCTAATCTATCTAAGCCCACTTCTTTTTGTCCTTGACAATGAACCCCCATAAATTTAGCTTTGGAGAAGTACTTTTGAGATAAATCCTCGGCTTGATCAGGTTCTGATAAATCCTTTAAAACTTCCTTTGATTTAGTAAAATTCACTAATAAGTGTTCGTTTTCCGTATAGTGAATTTCTCCGTTTATTCGGTGGGTAGGACTCGGGTAGGGACTATGTGCTTCTTTAATATCTTGCTTGCTTAAAACAGCTAGAGCTTCTTGGCTTAAAGCGGATTTTTTAAATCCAATAAAAAAGATTCTTTCTCTCGACTGAGGAATACCAAAGTTTCCTGCATGTAATACTTTTGGAGGAAGGACTAAATAACTTTCCCCATCAATACTAGCAAAATCTTTCTGAATGGTTTCTTTTACTTGCCCCAAATTAGCTAGACCTTTTACATTTTCTGCAATAAAAATATTAGGTTTCGTAATTTGAACAACTGCTCGCATCCACATATAAAGTTTTCCTCTTGTTTCTTCTGTTGGGATATCTAGATCAGCTATTTTTCCATTATGATCTTTATGAGAATTAAATCCTTTTCGCTTGCCTGAAACGCTAAAATCTTGACATGGAAATCCGCCTGTTACCACAGCAATATTATCTGGAAAAACCATTTCTGTTCCTTCTTGGTGGGATTTTACAATATCAACAATACTATTGACTCTAAAAGTGCCATTTACCTCTTTACCTCTTTTTTTTGAAAAGTAGTTATTCCAAGCAATTTTTGCATACGCATTTATATCATTGGCAAAAACAGTTTCAAATATCGTTTCTTTTAATTTTACCTGATTTTGTAAATTTGATTCGATCCAATCGGCATGTATATTTTTATTAATAGTGGCTTCTGGAGATAAAAAACCGCCCTCAAACCCAATATCCATTCCACCACAACCAGAAAAAAGAGATAATAGTCGTTTCTTCATATTATTTAGAACGTTTATATTTAATGGCTTGTTCAGCTACTTTCAGTACTTCAATAGAGAACTCTTCATCCCCTAAATAGTTGAGTACTTGTTCAGATAAAAATTTGATTTTTAACTGTTTATAATCTAGTTTAAATACTTCCGCCAATTTTGGAATTGCCTCAATTGATAATTTTCGCTCATTTCGTTCTATTTTACTAAGAGTGGATTGATCAATATCTAAGTGAGCAGCTAGTTTGCGCAAAGGCATTTGCTCGGCTTCTCTTAAATTTCTAATATAAGGACCAAAGGAATTGCTCATTAGGACGATTTTGTCTTGACGGTTTTGTCAAAAATAGGTAATCTATCTAGAAAGGACAAATTAAACTTAATTTTTTTCTCTTCAAAAAAAAATCAACCGCTCCTACCATATTCGTCCATCCTTTATTATCTTTAGCGAAAATTCGCAGTTTTACGAATTCTATTACCTGATATTAAAACGGTTGTATTTCATTTTATCATTTTTGCTGCTTTCCAAAGAAGGGGATACCTTCAAGGTATCCCCTTCTTTTAGACTAGAATTCGATAAACTGAATTACTCCCTTACAAATTAACAGACAAAAAATGTACGAAAAATTACTCTCCCCCCTAGATCTCGGTTTTACTACGATAAAGAATAGAGTCATTATGGGTTCTATGCACACCATGTTAGAAGATGTAGATAACGGTTTTGAGCGCATGGCAGCTTTTTACGGTGAACGAGCAAAAGGTCAAGTAGGTTTAATCGTTACAGGCGGTATTGCGCCTAGCAAGCAGGGATTAGCACTACCTATAGGTCATCCACTAGATAATGAAGAACTAGCCTTGCAACATCGAGTGGTAACGGAAGCGGTACATAAAGAAGGCGGCAAAATATGTATGCAGATTTTGCATGTTGGTCGCTATGGATATACACCAGAAAATGTGTCTGCCAGTGCGACCAAAGCACCTATTTCTCCTTTTCCTGCAAGAGAACTGACAGGAGAAGAAGTAGAACAGACGATTGAAGACTATGCGCACTGTGCAAAAATGGCACAAGTGGGTGGCTATGATGGTGTAGAAATAATGGGTTCAGAAGGGTATTTGATCAATCAGTTTATTGTCTCCAAAACCAATCATAGAACAGATAAGTGGGGTGGAGATTATGAAAATAGAATGCAATTTCCAATTGAAATCGTTCGTAGAACTAGAGAACGAGTAGGAGAAAATTTTATCATTATCTATCGTTTATCGATGATAGATTTGGTAGAGGGGGGAAGTACTTGGGACGAAGTAGTGCAATTAGCAAAGGAAATTGAAAAAGCAGGGGCAACCATTATTAATACAGGTATTGGCTGGCACGAAGCGCGTGTACCTACGATAGGAACTGTAGTACCTAAAGGTGGTTTTGCTTGGGTAACAAAGCGCATGATGGGAGAAGTCAACATTCCTTTGGTGGCTACCAATAGAATTAACATGCCTGATGTAGCGGAGCAAATATTGCAAGATGGTTGTGCAGATATGGTCTCTATGGCGCGTCCTTTTTTAGCAGACCCAGAGTTAGTACTAAAAGCTATCGAAGGCAGGGCAGATGAAATTAATACTTGTATTGCCTGTAATCAAGCTTGTTTAGATCACACATTTACCATGCAAGTATGTTCTTGTATTGTGAATGCTAGAGCTTGTCATGAAACGGAATTAAATTACTTGCCCGTTCATGCAAAGAAAAAAATTGCAGTTGTTGGTGCCGGTCCAGCAGGTTTAGCTGCGGCTACCATTGCTGCGGAACGAGGACATAAGGTCCATTTATTTGAAGCAGAAAAGGACATAGGTGGGCAGTTCAATATGGCAAAGATAATTCCGGGGAAAGAAGAGTATGCGCAAACGATTCGCTATTATAATGTGATGATTAAAAAGCATAAAGTTAAATTGCACTTAAATCATCGAGTAACGGTAGAAGAGCTAGTTAAAGGAAAATATGATGAAATTATATTAGCAACAGGCGTTACGCCTCGAAAAATTGACTTTGAAGGGGTAGATAATCCTAAAGTATTGGATTATGCAGATGTACTTTTTCGCAAGAAACCAGTAGGTAAGCGGGTAGCGATTGTAGGTGCAGGTGGTATTGGTTTCGATATGGCAGAATACTTATCGCATGATATGAGTCACGAGTCTGTAAGTATGGATACAGCAGCTTATATGAAAGAGTGGGGCGTAGATATGAACTATAAAAGGGCAGGTTCTTTGGCGGACAGTCCACAACCTTTACCTTCTCCTAGAGAGATTTACTTATTAAAGCGGTCGAAAGGAAAACATGGGAAAAATCTCGGTAAAACGACAGGTTGGATACATCGCTCTAGTTTGGCAATGAAAAAAGTAAATATGTTGAAGCTCGTTACCTACGAGAAATTCGATGGAGAGGGTTTACATATTAAGGTAGATGGGGAACCTCAAATTTTGTCAGTAGATAACGTCGTTATCTGCGCAGGACAAGAACCTTTAAGAGTGTTACATGATGATTTAGTTGCCGCAGATCAAACAGTTCATTTGATTGGTGGTGCGAACATTGCTAAAGCTCTAGATGCAAAGAAAGCAATAAAAGAGGCGAGTTATTTAGTAGCAAAAATTTGATAAAGTGATGGTTTTATGGCTATATTGTCTTATGGTTTTATTGGTAGAGAGTGACTTGTAAGTCGAGTAGTAATAAAACAATAAGTCTACTCTAAAAACATAAAAAATGAACCACATAGTCACATAGACCACATAGTCAGATATATAAAAAATTAATTATAATTTTTTATATATCTGACTATGTGGTCTATGTGGTCTATGTGACTATGTGGTTCATTTTTTATGTTTTTAGAGTAGACTCAGCAATATAGCAATAAAACAATAAAGCATTAAAACATGAAGAGACGAAAAGCCCTTCAAAGTATGGTAGTAGTTGGAGCCGCAGTGACACTATTGCCTGCATGTAATTTTTTTCAAGACCCCTTAAAAGTTTATGAAAATCTACCATTAGATAGAGTGCAACGGGATGTGCTTTCTCAACTATCAGAGACGATTCTCCCCAAAAAAGGTATGGATAAACTAAGTACACCTGAGACTACCTTAGATTTTATGTTGACAATGCTCAATGATTGTAGTCCCCAAGAGGATATTGATAAATACCTAGCAGGATTTACAGATTTTCAAACCCATCTAGTAGAAAAATACAAGCAAACTTTCCCCAATTTAAAACCCGCCCAAGTTACGGAGTTAATGACCTATCTCACTACTTCGGAAGAAGTGCCTGAAAAAATAAAATACTTTTTTAATACTACGAATGGGTTGACACAACAACATTTCAAAAGCTCTGAATATTATTTGAAGAATTATTTAGATTTTGAATTTGTCCCAGGTCGCTATGAGGGCTGTGTGGCTATGTAAGTATTGAAATTTAAAGAAGGACAAATTTAATAGAAAACAGAATAGTCTAATTAAATAGCATATTATGCAAACGGAAAATAAAGACCATCAGTATGATGCAATCATCATAGGCGCAGGGATGTCGGGAAGCTATGCCGCTAAAGAATTGTGTGATAAAGGCTTAAAAACATTAATGCTCGAAAGAGGCCGAAATGTGGAGCATATTAAAGATTATCCCACCACAGGTATGCAGCCCTGGGAATTTAAGCATAGAGGGGCGATTCCAGCAAAAGTGAAAGCGGAAAATCCAGTAATTAGCCGCTGCTATGCCTATAAAGAGGATGCCATGCACTTCTTTGTAAAAGATACCGAGCACCCCTATGTACAAGAAAAACCTTTTGATTGGATACGAGGCTATCAAGTTGGAGGGAAGTCTATTATGTGGGCAAGACAAGTGCAGCGTTGGAGCGATTACGATTTTGAAGGCCCTGCACGAGATGGTTTTGCGGTAGATTGGCCCATTCGATATAAAGATTTAGAAAAATGGTACACCCAAGTAGAGCAATTTATAGGGGTGTCAGGTAACAAGGATGGATTAGATATATTGCCTGATGGAGATTTTCTAAAAGCCTTTGATTTAAATTGTGTAGAGGAATATTTTCAAGGAAAAGTAAAAGAAAATTATCAGAATCGGCATGTGATATATGGTCGCTGTGCCCACCTAACGGAAAATCGACCAATCTTTAAAGAACAGGGCAGGGTCTTATGTCAAGGTCGAAATATTTGTCAGCGTGGTTGTCCTTTTGGGGGCTATTTTAATGCTAATTCTACCTTAGTGCCGTGGGCATTGCGTACAGGGAATTTAACTTTAAAACCACATTCCGTTGTCCATTCTATTATTTTTGATGAGAAACAAAATAAGGCGGTTGGGGTACGAGTCATAGATGCCAATACCAAAGAAACAACAGAATATTTTGCTAGAATTATTTTTGTAAATGCAGCTACTTTTAATACAAACGCTGTATTATTAAACTCCACTTCTGAGCGATTTCCAAATGGCTTGGGGAACGAAAATGGTTTGCTAGGCAAGTATGTTGGTTTCCACAATTATCGAGGTAAAATCAATGCGATACACGAAGGGCACAAAGGTTTCAAAACAGAAGGAAAGCGACCGACAAGTGCCTATATTCCTAGATTTAGAAATTTGTATAAGCAAGAAACAGATTTTTTAAGGGGTTATGCTTCAGGCTTTGGTGCAAATCGTTATAGAAGTATAGATGGTAGTGGTTTCGGAGAAGATTTAAAAAATAACTTATTATTTAAAGAAGACAGCTATCATCCGTGGATGGTCAATTCGCACATGATGGGAGAGACGATTCCGAAAGAAAGTAATACTGTTTCTTTGCATGCTACCCAAAAAGACGAGTGGGGGATTCCGCTATTGAATGTAAATATAGATTATGATGACAATGATGAAAAAATGACCCAAGACTTTTTTGAACAATTAACGGATATGTACAAAAAAGCGGGTTTTACGAATATTAAAACACGGGATACTAAACAAGCACCCGGTTTAGACATACACGAAATGGGGGGCGTGCGTATGGGTAATGACCCAAAAACTTCTATTTTAAATAAATGGAATCAAATGCACGCTTGTCCAAATGTATTCGTTACGGATGGGGCCTGTATGACCTCTGTTGCTACTCAAAATCCTTCTTTGACCTTCATGGCTTTGACGGCGAGGGCTGTGAATTATGCGGTGGAGCAATTGAAGAAAGAGGCGATTTAGCAATATAATTGAGTGTTTAACATACTGGTGATTTTAAAAAGAATCACCACGTCACGCTTGAAGTTTCGTAGGAATTCCTTCGGAATTACCAAAGCGACTACCAACGTCCCGTTTTGAATGTGATTTGAGCTTGAAATTGAAGTTCCTCACCCTCCTTTTTATACAAACCTACCTTTTTATTATACTTTTGACATAGAGGGACAAGCAATATTGTTCTACATTTGTAGCAGACATTTTACTTGGACTTTAGCTATTGGTCTTTAGTCTTTAGTGGCAGCCTGCCAAGCATGAGCGTACTAAAGACTAAAGACCAATAGCTAAAGTCCAGTTTAACTTTAAAATACGATGCAAGCAGACGCTACACCTTTAAAATGGATACTTGACCCGAAACTACGTTACCTATGGCATATCCTCTTTTGGGTAACTATGTATTTAGATGAATTTTTATCTATATTTGGAATTACAGAAGCTCTTGAACCTGCTTTTCAATGGTATATGATAGGTTCGCTGTTTTTGGATATGCTGTTGGTCTATCTGAATTTTTATGTACTCATTCCTCAATTCTTACAGAAAAATAAATTTTGGCTATATACGATTTTGACCCTAGCCTCTGTCATTGTTGTTAATATAGTCAATATATATACGGACCCTTTTTTTAAGGAGCTGTTAGAAGAATATACGGTTAAAGACCATATTTCCAACTTTATATTACAAACTTTTTTACCTACATTAACCTTACTAGGGACTGCGATTGCTGTAAAATTATTTAAAATGCTCCTACAAAAAGAATTACAATTACAACAGGTTGAAAATGAGAAATTACAAACGGAACTAACCTTTTTAAAGGACCAAGTGAACCCTCATTTTTTATTTAATGCCTTAAACAATATCTACGTACAATCTAGAAAACGACCAAAAGAAGCCTCTGAATCTATTCTATTATTATCTGATTTATTGCGTTATCAATTGTATGATTGTGCAAAGGATAGAGTCTATCTCACAAGCGAAATAGATTACCTTAAAAACTATTTAGAACTAGATAAAATGCGCAGAAGTAAGGCAGAAATTAATTTTAAAATACATGGTTCTGCTGCGAGTAAATTAGTGCAACCCTTTTTATTTTCTCCCTTTATTGAAAATGCGGTAAAGCATGGGATGAGTATGGAAAACGAATCAACTATCAATATTATATTCGATATTACAGATACCCAAATTCATTTTCAAATCGAAAACTCTAAACCAACTACGCCCGTTCAACACGAATCAGGCGGGATAGGACTAGGAAATGTGAAGAGACGATTGAATTTACTCTATCCCGATAAACATAGCCTGAAAATTAAAGAGGAACAGAATTTTTATCGAGTAGATTTAAAATTGAACATATCGTAAAAGAAGAAGTCAGAAGTCAGACCGAAAAATAAATTTTTCTGTCAGAAGTGAGATGTATGACGTGTTCTTAGACGTACTGATAGTGTTCATAGACGTTTTTTTTGAAACACAAAAGGAACAAAAGCTACAAAAAGGTTTCACAAAAGTTTTTTATTTTTTGAATCATATCAATAAAACGTAAAACAAACAGCAGACAGCAAACTTTTGTGAAAACCCTTTTGTATCTTTTGTTCCTTTTGTGTTTCAAAAAACGTCTATGAACACTATCGGTACGTCTAAGAACACGTCATACATCTCACTTCTGACAGAAAAATTTATTTTTCGGTCTGACTTCTGACCTCTAAAAAAAAATATATGAATTGTATAATTGTAGATGACGAGCCTTTAGCTAGAGAAGGTATGGAATTAAATGTAGAAGATGTGCCTTATTTGAATTTAGTTGGGCAATTTGGGAATGCGTTGACTGCTAATGATTTTCTAATACAAAACTCAGTAGATCTAATGTTTTTGGATATTCAAATGCCCGGTATTACAGGCTTGGAATTTCTAAAAAACTTGAAAAATCCACCAATGACTATCTTTACGACTGCTTATCCGCAACATGCGCTAGAAGGCTTTGAGTTAGATGTAATAGATTACTTGGTAAAACCCATCCGTTTACAGCGTTTTATCAAAGCAACCAATAAAGCAAAAGAAATTTTTGATTTACGTGGTCAGTCTGAAAATATTATTGAAAAGATAGAAGAGGAGTTTATTTATATTAAAGCAGACCGAAAGTACATTCGTTTGTTCTTTAAGGATATAAAATATATAAAAGGAATGAAGGATTATGTGATGATATATACAGATGCACAGCGACTGATGACAGCGATGAATCTAAAAACAATTTTTAGTCAGTTGCCACACCATATTTTTGCTAGAGTATCTAAGTCGCACTTGATTAATATCAATTTTATTGATGCTATTGATCTTGACTTTATACAATTGGCGGGAGAGGAGATTCCCTTAGGTAGGACTTACAAAGAAAATTTTATTAAGAATTATGTGAAGACAAATTTAATAGAACGAAAGTAGATTTGATTGTTTATTTGTTTAAGTTGTTTATTTGTTTATCAGATGTCTCACATCCTAAACAAATAAACAACTTAAACAAATAAACAATTCTACTTATTTCCGACTAATCGCTTTCTTTACAGCGGCAACAACATCATTCTTGCTCAATCCATATTTTTCTAACAATTGTTCTGGCTTACCACTTTCTCCAAAAGAATCATTGACGGCAATATACTCCTGTGGTGCAGGAAATTGCTGAGACAATAATTGTGCAACACTATCTCCCAAACCACCATTACGTTGATGTTCTTCTGCGGTGACTACACAACCTGTTTTCTTCACAGATGCTAATATAGCAGCTTCATCTAAAGGTTTAATCGTATGAATATTAATTAATTCACAAGAGATACCTTCTTTTTCTAGTTCCTTCGCTGCTTCAATAGTTGTCCAAGTTAAATGACCAGTAGAAATGATACTTACATCTTTTCCTTTATTTAATAGCACTGCTTTACCAATTTCAAATTTCTGGTCAGCAGGTGTAAATATTGGCCAACTCGGTCTGCCAAATCGTAAATAGACAGGTCCATCATGCGCTGCAATCGCAAGCGTTGCTGCTTTTGTTTGATTATAATCACAAGGATTAATAACCGTCATGCCCGGCAACATTTTCATTAAGCCTAAATCCTCCAATATTTGATGCGTAGCACCATCTTCCCCCAGCGTCAAACCTGCGTGAGAAGCACAGATTTTTACATTTTTATGCGAATAAGCAATAGATTGGCGAATTTGATCATATACCCGACCTGTAGAGAAATTGGCAAAAGTTCCTGTAAAAGGAATCTTACCTGAAATAGCTAGACCTGCGGCAATGCACATCATATTAGCTTCTGCAATCCCCACTTGATAGAATCTATCAGGAAACTCATCAATAAATGCCTGCATTTTTAGCGAGCCCACTAAATCTGCACATAAGGCAATAGAATCAGGATATTGACGACCTACCTCCAATAGACCTGCGCCGAAACCATCTCTAGTGGATTTTTTTTCTGTTGCTACCAGTTTTTTTAACATAATACTATTTGTATAATATAATCACCAATTTGTTTGGTGGATATTACTTTTTGAAAAGCAACAAAATTAAATCATTCTTAGCGGATAACCAATATAAAGGAACGTGAAAATAAGAAGTACTCACCCTTGATAGTCTCTTTTACACTTATTTTTTTTATTTGTAGACAGTTCTTAATCAATTTAGTAATGAAGGAATAATGCTAGTCTTTGATCACTACCAATAAGAAGAGCTGTTAATTTATAGAATGCTGGTAACTGCTTATTAATTAAAATTAAATACGGACTTTCTTTAATATATGCTATAGCTAAAGACCAAAGCCTGTTGCTCAAAGTCTAAAATAATAGATGGGCTGTTTTAGAAATTTTAGGGAAATAGGAATAAACCTATTAAAAAAACTTATTTGTAAAATACTAGCGGTATTACTTACGGTATTAATGGGAGAAGTATTGGTTTTTAGCCAATTTTGTTGGGTTCATTTACTCAATATAAGTAGGGTTGTTTATTTTTTCATCAATATTATACCGTTTTTAGCTGACAATCTATATTTGTTCATTCAATTGCTGGTCAGTTTTTTAAACAAATAAACAATTCTGCTCAAAACTATAAAATACCATATCATCATGCACCAACCTAATTTACAATCGACAAATTTGTCTTTAACTAGCTTGATTTTATTAGTTATAGCTTCCCTTTTTATTGGATGCACCAAAGAAGAGGTTATTCAAGGAAAACGATACTTAGATAAAGTGACCATTTCTAGTGGAGATTTATCAGGTTTAGATATACTGAGTGGACCTGATTTGAAACTAGCATTTGGAGAAAATGCCTACTTATTTGATTTAGAAGTGAAAAAAGATGTGAGAGAAGATGATTTTCCGATTACCTGGACTTTTACTACAGATATTGCATTAACGGATGCGGAATGGTTATTCAAAATTACCGATATAGATGAGCTAAATAAGGATGAATTAGTTGTAGAGACTTCAGTAGACGGCTTATTAGATAATAATAGCAATCCGATTATCATAGCAGAAGAACCTGTTACGGTAGAAATACATTGGAAGGTGAAGTAAATGGTAAATGGTAAATGGTGAATTGTAAATGGTAAATGGTAAATCCCCATAAGACGTAAACA
>ENA-ORXT01005637-ORXT01005637.1-marine-metagenome-genome-assembly--contig:-NODE-5637-length-12186-cov-28.590552_pt1 | contig 12186 bp, 10 predicted proteins | sample MGYA00237868_ERZ511482 | MGnify/ENA metagenome assembly ERZ511482 | reverse complement strand
AAAAGGTCAACTTTCAAGCGGACGGCTCGACGCTCTCCCGCAAGCCCAACGTGCACCTGCGCTTGCGGCCCCTCAAGTGCCCGTCCGACATGGTGCACCCCGACCTGTTGACGGTTGTGGCCACGGCGGACGTCGCCTTTGGGGAGGAGCTGTTTCTCGACTATGGGGCCGACTTTGATTGGGGTCGAGTCAACGCGATGCTCGCAGCGTCCTCTGGCACGACGCCCCAATCGGCGTGACGCGGGCCCGTGAGAGGGAGAGATCGACTGTGTGTTTGTTGTGCGTGCGTGTCGTCGGTGTGGGTGTAGGTTGCAACATAGCTTGGACGGCCGCGTCGGCCGCTCACGTTTCAGCATACACCAGCCTTGATTGGACGATTATGGTCACTCGGACTGACCGTACAGCCAGTGCACGCGGCGTGTGAATGGTGGGAGGAGTGGGCCACAGCAGTGTGAGGATCATCTGTATGGCTGATCCTCAACAAAACGTTGTGGCGGTAACATCATTGCAATCCTCAAACAACAGAGGTGGAGCTGTGGGGAATGGCTTTGAGTCGGTTGAGACGCCTACACCTTTGCCCGATGCCGCTCTACACCCTGAAAACCACACACCTGGAGAGCTCAAGCCACCCACGAACGCACGCCGCTCCAATCACGCAACCCCCCCCCCTTTATGAATCTTTGCCCCGGAACGGTGTCTCCGCACACTAAAAACCGTACCTGGTTACACGCGCCCCATTTGGGCAATTCGGGACCGTACTGTGACTGTGTGCGAGACATTTGTGCATCTCAAACAAAAAACGAACAACAGGGTATTGTAAACGCGCCAGCTGTCATTTGTTGTGGCAATTTCGACCACGCGGCCGACCCTCTGTGTACTGTGTGTCAAGCATACGATGGGATCCGGCGGGCCCGCTGTTCAGTCGAATGGCACCGGCCACTGACAGCCATGGCGTCAACCTCGCGCACGGCGTGATGGGGGCCCTTGGCGGTGGCCAATGACGGGCCGCGGCGGTGTGGAGGGACCGCGCGCGGCGTCTGATTGACTGGATTGCGCGCCGCCGGTGGTTGGCCGGGCGGCGCCACGTTGCGGTTGTTGTCTGATTTGACGGGTTGACCTGCTTGGGGAGCACCCGCCGTCGTCTTGATGTTTGACCCGGTGCCTACGTAGGGGCGCCGGAGGGCCCCGGTAGCCCCTAGGGCGCTGGGCCTTAGCTTTGTTGCTGGCACCCGGGGGGTGTGGACGCGTGCCCCCCTGTTGTCAGACTGTTGGGTGCCTGTCGAAGGCCCCCTTCCCCCTCTGGGGACGCCCACGAGCGGGGGGGTGGGGCCTGTGCAGACACCGTTTGAGGGTATGAAAGCAGTAGCCGGAACCGGCTAGCGGGCGGTGGCGCAGCCTCCGGCACGACGCAGCGTTTCTATGAGCACCACTCCTGGTCGGGGTGTTGCTTGTGGGAGTGCTGCGTCACCGCTTTTGCTCTCGAGTTTTCGTGCCCTTCGTGCTCCCCGATTTTATCCACAGCGCCGCCCTTGCAAACGCTGCCCACACCACCCTCTGTTGACGCGCATTTAAGGTAGCACTAGGATACGCGTCTGCCGCATATTGGAATTCCATTGGCCAAGCATCCCAGCCGAGGCCACGTCGCCCAATGGGATGTCGATATGGCCGTTTAGCGTTCCGACGTTCGGGGCGTTTGGGCTGGTGTAGAATGACCCTCAGCGCACTCAAGACGCGTTGCGTGGTGGAGGAACCAGTGAGCAGGGGGCGGGAATGGGTGGTCGTGGTGCGGTGGTGGTGTGGTGGTCGGTGACAGATGAGTCGTGGCCGTTGAGCGGCACTGCCACCGGTTACAAAGGGCGAGGAGACCGCCCCAGTCGGCCCTCGGGCACGACCGGGTGCCCACCTGTGGACTGAGAGGCTCCTGTCCCTGGCACAGACAGGGGGCGTTGACGGAAGGGCGCGCGCGCGGGCACTCTGCAGCAACGAGTGGACGAGACGGCGAGAACGTGCGCGCTCGCGGATGAGTGCCAGCCGGGAGGAGTAGTGCCCCCGATCACCAACGCGCCGGATCAACGGTTTGTGGTCCCGACCGTGGTCGATCGGTCGGATCTGCCATGGTACGGGCACTTGACGCCAACAGGACGGCCTCCACCATCGCCACCCCGACCGTCTCCGTTTTTTTTCGAGCATACGAGGGCACATATTGCTGACCCCCCAATTCTGTCCTCATCGCCCAGGAATGGTGGTGGAACGGCAATGAATGCAGATCTCTCATTGGTCGAGCAGTCCGACAGCAGTGCACGTCCGGCCCGATCTTTACAGAATGTGCCCGTACGGCTCCCAATCGCACAATCGACGCCTGCGTTTTTCTGCACTTTTCTGCGTATCTGCCAGAAAATCTCGATATCCCAACGATTGCGGGCCGGTTGCTGCCTTGGCACGGAAGGGATCGGAAGAAAATTTCGAGAAAAAGAAGGATCTCTGTTTTGCTCGGAAGTGGCGGTGGGAGAGCCAACAGGACGTCTCAGATTCGTGCTGAGCACCTGTTTACGGCTGCGTTTAACCAATAGATGGCCAGTTCCACAAGAACCGTACCGCCAGGAACCGTTCCTGGTCGATAAGGACAGAATTGGGGGATCAGCAATACAGCTGCGAGAGTGGTGGGGCCCTCCCGTCACACCTCCTCCCAGGCAGGGCCCACCACCAACAGCTGCGAGCGTGGTCGCGCCCCACCGTGTCCGACAGTTTTTGGGAAGGGCCGGTCTCTATCGAGTCTCGGGTCCGGCACGCGTCTTGCTGACGACGCGACCGAGACAAGGCGGCCGCAAGCGCCACCGCGTTACGGCTTACCATGCGATCGCCTCGCGTCGCGCGCGCGCCGCGGATCGTGTTAGGAACGATCCGCAGGCCCTACGTATGACCCCCCGACCAGGCTGTCTGAGTCCACCACGTTCCCCCACCGCGGCCACGTGGTGCGCTGCTCGCCGTTTGCCGGTGGGACATGAGCAGGCCGCACAGGCGTGGGCCCCCACAGGCGGCCCGCAGTTTTTAGTGACGGCTGACAGCCGACAGGTGGGCGCGACAGCACTGAGGAACCTGGGCCAAGATGCGTGGCTTCCGCTTCCGTTTGTTCAGCAGTACAGCCACTTCTCATTGGTTGAGGCGAACCACCATCAGCAGGACAATTTCTCCAGAAAACGTGCCTTCAGCTGACTTCCATTTGATAAGCTCTTGTCTGCGACCGTTGGAGCCCTCTCTCTGCGCCGTGCCCGTGACCCGTATCTGGCGCCTGGCACTAGCTCGCACTTTCCACTAGATATCCGCGTCGGCCGCGGCTCTTCGGCCCCATGCAATAAGAGGTGGAGCATATCTCTTTTTCGGTGGTGGGGGCGAGTCCACGCACTTTTTGTCGGTCTGTCGGCCTCGGCCTGGGGTTGTCAGCTCTTCGGGCGCGCTCGCGCGCGGCAGCCGTCACGCCACGCATCGTCGGCCCCGTGCTGAGAGGCGTGTCCGCGGCTGCCGTCGAGGTTCAGCGCTGGCGTGTGGTGGCGGGGCTCGAGGCGGCGTGTTTAGTCTTGGGCGCCACGCGGGCGCGGACCACCCCTGATGCGTGTCCCTGCGGGGGAGGTGTGAATGTGGCGGTGGCGTCGGTGGTGGGGCATACGCTCGCGGGGCGTACCGTCGTGTTGGAAAGGTCCTTCGTGCCCCCCGCCGCCTGCTGCCCAGCACCCGCCTCTCTTGCGTGGTATCGTCACACCCCAGCCAGCGTCATCGTCGCTGACGCGGCTGCCCGTCGAGCGCACGCTTTTTACGCGCGCCCTTTTTTTCCGGCGGCCGCAACCTCGACGGCGGCAGGTGCACGGCGGGTTTGGGCTCGAGTTTTCGCGCGCTTTTTGACTTGCTTTGTAGGCACCTTCTTGGGCGATATCCCCCCACCACCCCGTCCTGTCTCCCACGTCGGTTTGCCTCTCCCGGGCCCCCCCCCCTCTGTTCGTAAGCGGCTCTCGGGGGGCGGCGGCGGCGGTGGCGGCGGCGGCGGCGGCGGGTGCCGCGGGTGCGGCTGGTGCGGCAACGTCGGGGGCGGCTGCCGCGCCAATACGCGCTTTGCGGCCGCCTGCGCTGCCAGAGGGGGGCACGCGTTGACGCGTTTGGCGCGCGCGCGCTTTCCGTCCGCCCGCCGGTAGTGTGGTGCTGTGGGCGGCGGTCGCGCGCCTGTGGTGTGGGCGGCTGCCGCCCGTCGGCGGAGTGGGCGGCCGCCGCGCGCTGGTTGTGTGGGCGGCGGCCGCTCGCCGGTGGTGTGTGCGGCTGCCGCCCGTCGGCAGTGTGGGCGACGGCCGCGCGGCGGATGTGTGGGCGGCTGCCGTCACCGGCTGCTGCGGCTGGATGCCGCCCGTGGCTCGCATGGCCGGTTGCCGCCCCCGGTGGTAGCTCCTTTCCTAGTAAGGGGCGGCTGCCGACGCCATGATTTTTGAGAAGAAGCCTCCTGACACCAAGCGGCAAAGCGCCCAGTGGACGTGGCAGCGGTGGCGGAACAACGAAGATCTGCGGCTGCTTCGCGACCGGACAGACGCGGTCGCCCTGCACTTGGCGCACTGCCAGTTCAACTGCTGCCGCCCGCCCCCCCCCCCGCGTCCAGTTCTGCAAGGTGGTCTTCTTCCACCACCCCGTCGACCACCTCCGCCGCCGTGGACGGGCGGCGCGCCACCACAAGAGCGACGGCCGTGAACGCCGCCGCGGTGGAATGGCTGCGCGCCGCCCGACCATCGGCAGCGAAGCCCGCCGCGGTGGACGTGCGGCGCGCCGCCTAACTGTCGGCAGCCGAGCCAGCCGAGGTGGACAGGCGGTGTGCCGCCCAACGGTCGGCATCCAACCCTACCGAGGTGGACGGGCGGCGGGCCGCCCAACGGTCGGCAGCCAAACCCAATAAGGTAAACGGGCGGTGCGCTGCCCAACGGTCGGCATCCAAGCCCACCCAGGTGGACGGGCGGCGGGCCGCCTAACGGTCGGCAGCCACGCCCGCCGAGGAGGACGGGCGGTGCGCCGCCAAACGGTCGGCATCCAAGCCCGCCGAGGTGGACGGGCGGCGGGCCGCCCAACGGTCGGCAGCCAAGCCCGCCGAGGAGGACGGGCGGCGCGCCGCCCAACCTTCAGCAGTCGAGCCCCCCGAGCTGGACAGGCGGCGCGCCGCACAACGGGCGGCAGCCGCTCCCGCCGAGGTGAACGGGTTGCGCGCCGCCCAACCGTCAGCAGCCGTTCTAACCGCAATGGACGGGCGGTGCGCCGCCCAACGGTCGGCATCCAAGCCCGCTGAGATGGACGGGCGGCGGGCCGCCCCACGGTCGACAGCAAAGCTCTCGAAGGTGGACGGGCGGCGCGCCGCCCAACGATCAGCAGCCAAGCGAGCAAATGTGGACGGGCGGCGCGCTGCTCAACGAGCCGCCTCCAAGCCCGGGTCGGTGGACGGCGGGCGGCCCTTCGGTGGGCCAGCAGCCAGGGAAGAAGCGACCGCTAAGCCCGCCCAGGTGGCCGGGGGATAACCCGCCGCCACCCTACGAGCGGCGGCCGAGCCCGAGGCCGCCGGGGCGAGAACTCCAGCAGAGGCACCCTCTGTCATTGCGGTCTGGGCTTTGGCTGCCGCCACCACCGCGCTTTCCCTCTTTGGCAAGCGGCCGCCTCGGCCGCAGTGGGCGAAACCTCCCGTCTGCAAGCGGCGCTTCGTCCTCACTCGCACTCCTGAGGATCGGTCGGCTGTTCATCGCACCTCGGTCGCCGCCGGCTCTGCGGCTGCGGTCGCCTCCGCTGAGGCGGCGGCTACTGCGACCGCAGCGGCAGCCAAGTTGTCGCCCGCGCCGGCGAAGTACCGGGTGGCGGTCGCCGCCGCAGCGCGGGCCGACGTTGAGGCTACCAAGGCGAGTGTTGCTGCAACGAAGGCGGCGCAGGCTTCGAGCAGAGCGACTGTGGCCTTGATGTACGTGCAAGGACGGTTCTTGGCCGCCGCCGAACCCGTTGGTGCCGCCGCCGCCTCTACCGCTGGCGCCGCTGCCGTCGGACGGCCGGCCGCCGACTCTGTCGCTGCCGCCAGCGCTTCCAGTCGGCCGGCGGCTGACTCTGTCGCTGCCAATGGTGCTGTCGGTCGGCCGCCCGTCCAGCGCCGCACGGGTGGCCGACCCCCCCTGCGGCCAGCGACCTCTCGTCGTGCCGGCGGCCGCGCCCTTTAGGCAGCATGACGCGCGGACCAGCGTGGACAATGGCAAAACACGATACAATAATCAAGGCGTCGCTTTTTGAGGCAAACAACCCAATCCGTGGAACCGACCAGTCGGGCGAGGACTTTTGGCGCCGGGTTCTGACGGGCTGGCTGCAACAGCTCCGCGGAGAGCCGGGCGGCGCGGCGCGGGAGCAGCGGGGGTTTGACACGATGAGGAAGCAGGGGGCCAAGATCGTGGCCGGCGCGATGGAGTTTTCCAGCTGTGTTTGGCAGGCGCGTCTCTCTAATCCGACGGGCATTTCGACCCACGCCGACCAAGTCAACTGTGCTGAGGGCCTCTACTGCAGCAGCAACATCTACAGCCGCATCCGCGGCGACCACGAGGACGATGTTGCCAAGGGCAAGACCACCAAGCGCCGCAAAAAGCAGGTGTCGTGCCCCTGGGCGCATTATTGGGAGCAGCTCAAGGACCGACACCGTTTCAAGTCGGCGGGAGCCGTCTTTGCCTCCATGCAGAAGAAGGCCGCCGACAAGCAATTGATCGCGGCGGCAAGGGCGGCGGCCGCCGCTCGTGTCCATGGCGGCGGCGACGCCGCGGAGCAGCAGGCTCACGACGGAGACCCGGCACCGGCGGCCGCAGCAAATGCGGCTGCCGGTAAAAATGCTGGTGGCGCACCGGCGGCGGTCGAAGTCATCGACAGTGAAGACAAGCCGTGGGGGGACCGCCCTCTTGGTACCAAGGCGGCCAAGCGTGCCCGCGCCGAGACCATTGCGGATGACCGAACGATCGGCCGCGTCGCCAGAGTAGTGGAGAAGCTTGGCGACGCGACGGAGCAGCGGACGATGATGATGGCATTCAGCCAGATCTTCATGCGCGAGACGGCGATGGGGGCGGCGTACTGGGCGCATCAGACGAAAAAGATGAGGGCCAGGGAGGGCATTAAGGTGCCTCATGGCGAGCCGGCCGCCGCCGGGCGGTTGTCGAGCGACGCCGCCGACAGGGCTGGAGGTGCGGCTCCGCCCCCCGCCGGTGCGGTGGACGGCGGGTCACCCGATGACCACGTCTAGGCTTCGGGGGAAGCAGCATTGCCCGAGGCGATCAAGGCCATCCCCGTCGACGGCGACGGCGATATCTTTCTGGTGCCCTCAGGCGACACGCATCCTGCCAAGTCGTCAGGTGCCGCGCCGGCGGCCTCCGATGGGGCGTCCCCAGCGTCGGCCGCCGCCAAAGGTACTTTTACAGCGTCGGCGGCCACCAAAGGTGCATCTTCAACTTCTGCATCAGTAGCTTCAGGCTCTCTCTCCGCCGAGCGCGCATTGATGACGGCTGCCGCTAGATAAACTACGGCACCGGCGGCGGCCGTCTTGGAACCAGAGGGCGGCTGTGCTGCTCCCACTCAGGGCAGGACGCAAGCTTCTAAGACGCCCACCGAGTCTACTGCAATTGCGGCTGCCGCTGCTCCGTCGGCGGCTGCCGCAGCGGCGTCATCGGTGCAGGCGGCCGCTCGAGAAGCGGCGGCCGCTACTGCTACTGCTCCGCCGACGCGGCCGTTGACGACCGCCGTGGCCGTATCACGGGCTCGCCTTGCGGCTCCTCGCGTGGCGCGGGCGGCCGCTCGAGGAGCAACGGCCGCTACTGCTCCGCCGCCGCGGCCGTTGACGACGGCCGCGGCCATTTGGCGGGCTCGGCTCGCGGCTACTCGCGCGGCTGCGTCTCATGCTCGGCCACCGGCGGCGACGGCTGCCCTTTGTGCATCTCAGGGTCTGCCGCTGGCGGCCGCCGCTCCTGCGTCGCCGGCTCTCACCCCAGGCGCTGCTTGATCCTCAACAGCGGCCGCCGCTTTGCCGCCGAGGCCGGCTGCGGGTGCGGAGCTGCTCACACGGGCAGCGGCCGCCAACAAGACTTTGCCGACACCGCCGGCGGCCACGAGGCCAGCGGGTTTGACTCTGCGCGGCCGCCGGGCGATGGCGACCAAGCTGAAGATCGAGACCGCCGCCTTGGCGTCGCCGCTGCCGACGACCATCGATATGACCAAGCCGTCACCATAAGCGGCCACGGCTGCTGCCACATCGTCCATTTCGGTCGTGTCCGCGGCGGCGGCCGCATTGCCTGTACCAGCGGCTGCCGCCGCCTCTACTTGCGGGCCTGCGGCGACCGCTCCCCCCTCTGAGCGTCCACAGCAGCGCCACAAGTGGCCGCCGCCGTCAATGTCGTCGTCCGTCGAGTCGATGTCCGACGGTGGCGGCTTTGACGGCTTTGACTGAGACATTATTGCCAAGTTCGCGCGCCACGGCGGCCGCTCCTGGACCGAGTCAAGTAACTCGGACGGGAGCTACTCGGAAGAGGGTGCCTGAGTTACTAATGCCTGTTGCGTCTCGTTCTGTACGTGCTCTCGTCTTTTCTCTTTTTCTTGGCGCGCAGACGCTCTTTGTGTGTCGCTCGCGGTGCATCTTTGTACATGACTTTCTTGTATGCGCTGTGTTTCTGTGTATGTGACGCGTATTCTGTCTGTAGGAGTGTCGTGGTCGTTGTTGTGTTGCAGGGTGTGTACTCATAGCTGCAGATGGTCTTTTTTTTCCCCGTTGGGCAGGGTTCTTTTTTTCCTATCACCGTCGTACTCGAGAAACAGCCTGGGTGCGAGACAGGCGCGTGGCATGACCAGCTCTAGCACGGCGGCTTGCCATGCGCGCACGCTGGGGGGCGGCTGCCGACTTGTCAAGAGACAGTGCTGCTCGTGCCACAGGCCGCGCGGGCCCCCAAATCGGCCTCTCGTGCCACAGGGGAGGGTGCAGCCGCAGTCGCCGGGGGGGGGGGCTGTCACTGGTGTGGGCATCGGGTTCTTTCGGTCGTCACCGCGGCTAATCCTTATACGTATGAATTGTTATACACTCTTTTCGTGATCGATCTGTCAGCAGTCTCGGCGACTGTCACCATCCAGCCAATCCACCAAATCAAGGCTGCAAAGGCGCCCGTGGGTCTGTCGACAGCGCACATTGCAATCGCTGGAAGCCGCGGCCACGACGAGGCCGCCCACCGACGGCCGCGCGGCAACCGCGCGCGTGCCTCCTGGGGGCGGGGGGGGAGGGATGCGGCAGACCAGTGCCCACGTGCCTCCGCGCCCGCCGCTCGCGCAGCCTTCTGAGTGGCGCGGCCCGCACCAGAGTGGTCGCCGGTGTGGCTGGGGGGATCCGCCCATTCCATCATTTGCGCTGTGTGTGCAGCACCTGCCTGCGCGCCAACTGCGAGAGCTCTCGGCCGCCGCTATAGCGTGGCCGCCCACCGGCGGCCGACAGCTGACAGCCTGCGTGCCTGTGTGGAGGGGGGCGGGGATGCGCCGGAGCTTAGGCCGCATGCGTCCACGCGTGCCACCCGCGCGGATAGCTGAGTGGCTCGGTGCGTACGACGCTGCGTTAGTCGGGTGGACAGATGGGACTTGTGTTTGCGCCGTGTGTCCGGCGGCCGCCAGAGCCCAGTGCGAGCGCTGGCGGCCGCAGCGATCGCAAGATCGCCCACCGCCGGCCGACGACAGACCGCGTGTGTGCGCCCGCCAGGGGAGAAGGTGCGGATGTAGCGGACCTTTGGCCGCGTGTGCGCACCGCCCTCGCGGACAGCTGGGTGGCGCGGCATGGACGGCGATGTGGTGCATTCATTGGGGGCGGAGACATGCGCCCCGACATTGTGCTGTGTGTGCAGCGGCTACCAGCGCCCACTGCCAGAGCTGGCGGCCGCTGCTTTCGCGACGCCTCCCACCGGCAGCCGCACGGCGCTGCGGTTACTTGTGTGGCTGGGGGGGACGGCTTCCGTCCTGGCGACGCGGTTGCGAGTGAGGAGGGGGAGAATGGGCCCGGCCTTGCCGCAGTGGCTGGGGTTGGGAAAGGAGACGGGGCCTTTACGACATAAGCAGCGATACGGCATGCCTCACATCCTCAACAAGCGCGGCGGCCGTCGTGATGCGCTGCACCAACACGTTTGGCGGCCGCCGCTGAGCGACAACACGTGCGGCGGTTGCCGCGCCGCGCCCGTTGACACTGCGGCCGCAGCGATACCCAAGTCGCGCGGCGGCCGCCATGCAACCACACCAAGGGCGACCCTCGTAGCACATCAACACGTGTGGCGGCCGCCTCGCCGGACCACGTGCGGCGGCGGCCGCGAAGTGACAAGAAGAGCGGCGGCCGCCGCACAGCAGCAACAAGTGTCGCGTCCGTCGCGCTGGTCCACACAAATACGAGCGGCGGCCGCCGCTGAGCGACAACACTTGCGGGGGTCGCCCCGCCGCGCCCGTTTACACGGCGGCGGCAGCGATACCCGAGTCGCCCGGCGGCCTTCGTGCGACCACAACAAGGGCGACCGCCGCAGCGCAACAACAAGTGTGGCGGCCGCCGCGCCGAACCACGTGCGGCGGCGGCCGCGAAGTGACAACAAGGGAGGCGGCCGCCGCACATCAGCACCAATTGTGGCGGCCGCCGCCCCGTTTCACGACAGTACGTGCGGCGGCCGCCGCTCAGCAACAGCACGGGCTGCGGTCGCCGCGCCGCGCCCGTTTACACGGCGGCCGCAGCGATACCCAAGTCGCGCGGCGGCCGCCGTGCAACCACACCAAGGGCGACCGCCGCAGCGCAACAACAAGTGTGGCGGCCGCCGCGTCGGACCACGTGCGGCGGCGGCACGCAGTGACAATAAGGGCGGCGGCCGCCGCACAGCAGCAACAAGTGTGGCGGCTGTCGCGCTGCTCCACGACAACACGTGCGGCGACTGCCGCTCAGCAACAGCACGGGCTGCGGTCGCCGCGACGCGCCCGGTTAAACGGCGGCCGCAGCGCAACAACAAGAGGTGCGGCGGCCGCCGTGCAACCAGACCAGAGGCTGGTGCCGCCCGGCACATCGCCTGGACGCAAAAGCAAGTGCGGCAGCCGCCTCACAACAACACCAAGGGCGGCGGCCGCAGCGTAACGACAAGTGTGGCGGCCACCGCGAAACGTGACGTGCGGCGGCGGCCGCGCAGCGACAGCAAAGGCAGCGGCCGGCGCGCCGCTCGACAGCAACAAATGCGGACGCACGTCGGCAGCAGCAGCGCAACGATGACAAGTGCGGCGGCCGCCGCGCAACAACAGGTGCGGCTGCCGCCGCGAATCAACAACAGGTGCGGCGGCAACAAGAGTCAGTGCGGCGGCCACCTTGGAGCAGCAACAAGGGCGGCGGCCGCTGCGCGTTCCATGCAGCACAAGCATCTCCGGCTGTCGGCCGCTCGTGCGGCCGCCTTCGTGCAAGCGCCACAAGGGCAGCGGCTGCCGCCGCCCAACTCTGTGCGGTCGCCATCGCAAATAAAAACAGAAAGGAAAAGGGGAACATCACACCATCGCACCTGTTGAATCACTGCTTTTCGAACGTAGCGAGAGACACAAGACCACTGAGTAGAGAAGATGGTGCCCATCGTACCAGATCACAAAAAAGATGGCGACAAAGAGGCAGATGACGCGAAAAAAGAACAGACACCAAGGCTCAATCAACATACGGCTCCAGCAGCTCACCTCGCTGCGGAAAAACATGCGCACACAGGTCTTCGCGAAGCGCCTTGTGCTCTGCGACGTATTTTGCCTCGCCGGTGGCCATGACAAATGCGCATAAACTCGCGGATTGGCGCCACTTGACAGCCTCCGACTTGAGGGGGCGGGACGCCGGGGGTCTGCTCTAGATCCCCTAGCACACCCGCACCAGCCCCGACGGCCCCTGTAATGCCAGCGGCCCCCGCTGCAGCGCCGCCACCGGCTGTGCCCGCACCTGCGTCGGCGGCGCCGGCCACACCACAAGCCGCCGCTCCAGGGCCGGCACCGGCGGCGCCCGCGCCAGCGTCGGCGGCGCCCGCCTCACCAGCGCCCGCTGCTCGACCACCGCCACCGGCGGCGCCTGCGCCCGCGTCGGTGCCGCCCGCCCCGCCAGCGCCCGCCGCCCCAACACCGCCCCCGGCAGCGCCCCCGCCC
>ENA-ORXT01005636-ORXT01005636.1-marine-metagenome-genome-assembly--contig:-NODE-5636-length-12189-cov-7.643659_pt1 | contig 12189 bp, 12 predicted proteins | sample MGYA00237868_ERZ511482 | MGnify/ENA metagenome assembly ERZ511482 | reverse complement strand
GGAGAGACTTCTCATACGTTCTTCGGTAGTTCCGCCTGTCTTGGAGACATCAATCGGCTCTAAGTATAGACCATGTGTAGCAAGATGTAGGATACTTGGCGCACGTTCTCCTGAAAAATATTGAATGGTATCTTCAGTGGCTTTATTGAATGTCAGTACTTTACTTTCAACTCCTGCGCTATCGCATGCTTTGTGTATGTTTATGACTTCTTCAAGCGTAGCTTCTAGACGCCTAACTTTACCACGTTCTCCACCTCGCATAGCGTACCATTCTTCCGTTCGATATTGTAGTGTATCTTCCAAATCATAAAGAATATCTCCCATGAGAACAGCATCTTTGTACGAATGATTCGTTGGTTTTTTCTTGACAAAATCTCTCATAGAGGAATAGTAATGAAACTGAAATTGCTCATTGAGATATTGCCCTTTCTCATCTTGCAATGCCTCAAAAGAAACTCTATGCAATGAGCCAGCAGGTGATATGTGAATGGTTGTTATTCCCTCTAAATCTAAATGTGTTAAGAGTGGCTGCCAGATTTTTTCGTGAAGTTCTTTACGATTTGGCATATCTTGTAAATATTTCGGCTGACCATTATCACCTATTTGAAGTAATTGGGATATAGTTTTTTCACTGTCTAAGCGGATAAATTGAGGGGTAGGGGAATTTTTACTGATGAGTGCTGCATAATATTGATATGTTGGAATAGATTTTATTTGGTCATTAAACCTGACGAAGTCAATAGATATTTCATTTATTTCCAGTTTGTTTTGTACTTCTTGCCATTCAATAAATGTTCTATCTATACTTTCTTTTAGTTTTTGATTTTCCTGTATTTTACTTATTACACTATCGCGATACTCATACATCGGACTGATTTCTATAAAGCTGTTTATTCGTTCTGTTAAAGATAGCATTTCTACATTAGAAATATTATTATTGATTCTTCTTAATTTCTTCTCTAAACTAATTAGTTCTGCATCATCAATTTTCTGAATTAGATTACGCAAAGATATACTGTAATCTAAGGCAATTCCTTTTGTATTTATCAGTAAATTTATAGCCTTTTCTATTACACCTTCCTCTTTATAGTTCACTGAAAACGAGTAGCATCTGTCTATTCTTTTATTAAGAGCATTTAAATATTCAATACGATAGCCTTCCCGAAAAATAATGTGAGAATAACCAACTTTGTCAAGCTCGTCCACTACATCCTTTAGTGAACCCGAGTGCCAATAGTAATTATTCATTGTATTTTCAACAGCTTTATAAATATATTCAAAGTCAACATGTTTTTTATTGAATGAGGATGTATTTATTTCGCATGTAGGCACAGCGTACTGAGGTTGAAATATAGTATTACATGAGGCTATAAAACAATTGTCAATTAGTAAGTTACCGTTGTACGGTATTGTATTGGAAGAATTGTAAAATGCTTCAAGCATAATGAAACTATAATTACTATTGGGTTTTAACTTGAGCCAGTACCCTCTCCATTCAGTATGCTCAATTAACTTCGTTTCCGAAAGTAATTCCTTTTTATCACAATAACTGTTACCTCCCCATATTCTTAGTCGTGCTGGTTCTGTGAATTGTACTTTTATTGTATCGTCTCTTGTGTTACTAAGGTAAGATTCTGAACGTGCTAAATACACATGAAAATTATAACATTCTCCATCTAAAAGTGGTGTTTCCAACATTTGACCAACAGCTTCCCATGTCTCTGTATCACGTGTTACCATCCCTAAGTAAGTATTGCCATGTAGTGGATATTTATTTACCTTAAATGTACTATCTGGTTGAATATCAGGTGGAGTTTCGCCCGGAAAACCACAATCTATCCAACACGTTGGAGAAGTACTTACACTGGGAACATCCTCAAAAGAAGGATTTTTAATTTGAATAGTTTGTGCTCTTATGTTTGCTAAGGAGTTAAGAAATGCTACTAAAAAACAAAAAACAAAAGCTCTCATAGTCGTTAATTTAAATTGGAAAATAAAGGAGGTTTACAGGCTTCTTTCTGGGTATTCGCCGGGAAATAAAAATTGTGACCCTGTTATAATGATGAATGGTTAATGATGAATGATTAATGTGGTTTTATCCTTCATCTTTATATTACTTTCACTTTGATTTTCGTAAACACCTTTTCGGATTTTCTTAAAACGGCAGATTATTTCCTTTAAGGCTATATCACTTCCAAGTTACTAATTTTCATTACATTAGTACATCGAATTGCGGTGATAAAAATATAAAAAAATAACTTTTTCACCAAAAAGGTCACAAATCGGGGTGGTCATCGCATTACTAAGTGAAAGGTTGATACGTTCTTTGTACTTGGTGCTTCGTACTATCTTACACGATAAGCAACGAAGGACAACAAACAAAGAAGAACAAACTCAACATCCATTCACCAAAGACAAAATGATGTTTAGAAGAAAATATACATCGGAAGAAATCGTTGCGGGTTTACTCGCGCACGACATTGAGATATATCGCCACGTAGATGCGGTGTATCGCCCCAAAGTCATCCGGCATGTGCGGCGCAATTCAGGCTCGCGCGAAGACGGCAAGGATTTGTATATGCACATCCTCTACCGCGTCTATGCCCATATAGAACACGGCAAGTACGACTCGGCACGCGGCAATATTGGGGCTTATTTTATGATGCTTGTCCGCAGTGCTTGGCTTGATAAGTTAAAGCAGCGCAAGAGGCGTGTGAGTACACAACCTATTGAACCTGACAGGCAATTTACCAATTCTGATCCGGCAGAACAAGCCGAACAAGACCTCTATTACCGTCGCGTACAAGCCCTGCGTCGCTGCATTGCCCGACTCAGCAAAGACGAACAGGAGATGATTCAGTTGTTTTATTTTGCCAAAGAATCATTGGAAAGTATCGCGCAGAAAATGGGCTTTACCTACGATTATGCCCGCAGAAAAATATCGCTTATTCGCAGGAAAATCAGGGAGATGTTGCGCGACGATCCGGATGGAGATTTGCAATTTGTTTGACCAGCGTAACACAGGCTTCCAGCCTGCACCACGTTTGTAAAGCACATTTTTTGACATCAACTAATAACGAGTACAGGCTGGAAGCCTGTGTTACAAAATAAAAAGATGAAATTGACAGATATACAATTGGATTTAGCGGCGGCTTATGTCAAGGAAGAATTAAGCGGTAAGGCACTGACCGATTTTGAAGCGGCTATTGGCATAAATGAAGTCTTGCGCGAGGAAGTGGCATTTCAACGGGGCATCTTGGGTGCCTTGCGGCTCAATGTCGCGGCAGCTACATTGGAACAGGCGATGCTCGACAATGTATTGGACGACGGAACGCTACACCCGGAGTTTGAGCATACGCAACGTGTGGCACAGCAAGCCCACATTGCCAATATCAATCGGCAAAAACGTATCCGCAAATGGGCGGTATCGGGTTTGGCAATGGCAGCTTCTGTGCTTGGTTTATTTTTCTTCGGCACTTCCCATTTTTCCAAGCAGAAATTAAATAATGAGATTGCGAATTTTGAGGTAACATTTGATAGCGGTTCGACATTTGAAGAGGTCGGTAGTTCGGATGATATGGAGCAACAGATAAAAATTGCCAAAGACCAATACGCCAAAGGTAATCCAAAAGCAGCATTGGCAACGCTCAACCAAATTGAAGGCGAAGCACCCGCCTACATCTTGCTTGCGAAAGGAAAGATACAGGCTCAATTGAAAAATTACAAAGAAAGCGAGTCATTACTATTGGATGCTACCAAGTCAAATCAAATAAGTATCGAAGACGATGCTCGCCTTGCGCTCGTAGTGTTATATTTGAGGTTGGGAGAAGAAGGGGAAGCCCAAGACCAGTCGGAGCAGATAAAAGACGAATCGAAAAAAAGAAAGGCAAAGGAATTACTGTACTGACGACTTTAGCCGTCAAGTGCTTCGTTATCCCGCGACGGCTAAAGTCGTCGGTACGGGATGTCAAAAATAAAATAATATGAAAAGAACAATTACCATTTTGTGCGTTATGCTATGCGTCACATACAGTCCGTCGATTCTTGCTCAACAACCCGAACTTTGTAAAAGTACCCTGACCATAGGTGCTTATGACTTAGGAGATTGCGGTTTATTGAATTCTTCCGAAACCAGAACTACGAATACACCGGATGAGGATGAAATCGCTGAAAAAGTACGAGAACATATCAAGGCAGAAAAGATAGGAACGGGGTTTATTTATACTTACAACGGTAAACGATACGTGATTACTTGTGAGCATGTGATATTCAAGGCAGGTACAATCTACGGTTATGATGCAGATTTCAAAAAGTATGAGTTAGACTTGGTCGGTGGCGATACGTTTTATGATTTGGCGGTTTTGGAATTTAAGAATACGTCAGAAGGCAAGCAGTTTGAGTCTGTGGAATTTGAAACGCAATTACCTGATACGGAGGAGCGTGTTCAAAGTATGGGTTTCTGGAATCTTGATAATACTCGTTTGTCATTTTCGGGTGAGGTGTTGGGAGAACGCATAATACCGGACGATGAACTTCCCATACCTAAACTGGGTTTTGTGGAGCATACTGCCAAATTACCAAAAGGGTTCAGCGGAGGGATATTGGTTGGAGAAGACAATAAAGTATTGGGAATGAATATTTTGCGAACTAAAGATGCGTATTATTTTTATGCCCTTAAAAGTAGTGTCGTAGAAGATATTGTTGAGGATATTATTGATACCGGAAAAGTACAACGCGCATTTACGGGCATTCAATTTGCTCAAGATACAGGAAGCGGTGGTGTCATCATCAATGAAATTATCTCCAACTCTCCGGCTGCCAAATACCGCGACCAACTCGAAAAGCGAGTTATCAAAAAAATTAACAGTAAAGCGGTATATGAGATTTATGATGTATTACAAATTATGGAAAATATCCGCCCCGACACTCCGATAACGATTGAATTGGACAATAATGAATACACCATTCAATCCGTGCCAATGGAAAGAGAGCAACTTCGCCAAATCGCCGAAAATGCTGTGCAGTATAACAAATACATTGAGATAAGAGGCGAGGCAATTATCGTCAATGATAACGCAGAGAAAGTGGCGAAGATAGCCGGAAAAAAGGGCGACTTGGTGTATTGTCTCGATAGTGTAGAACAGTTTGGTGGTATTGTCAGAATATTCGGCTTGCACAGACAATTGAGAGTCAGTACACACGACGAAAGTATCAAAAGAGCTTACAAAGAGATTGAATTTTCTGATGACGGTCAATTGGGTGTTTTGTACTATTAATCGCATGAAAAATATGTGATAATTCAAAAAACAGGTACGTTACAAGTGGTTTCATGCCATTACATTGCAATCGTATTTCAGACGGTTGTAGAGATTTAAAACAAGAAAATATTGCTACTCCATTTGGGCAGGTATTCTTATGAATACTTGGGGTAGAAAAGTATGTCTGTACTTGAAAAAATCACAAATCTCGAAGGCGATGAAAACAATGATGATTAAACTGATTTTTTGCTCTGTAACCCGCTAAACATTTTTTATTCACTTTTTTAAAACAATGGTTATGAGACACAAACATTTTTTAGCCGCACTATTTCTGTTGCTATTTGCGACAAATTACACGCACGCACAACAAAAGGGTTCGGTGGATATAAGCCTCGGATATGGCTTTGTATCTTCCAATGAGATAGGAGTAGCCATCTTCAATTTTCAAGCTAGCCTTTGGAGTTGGATAGCGGGTAGTGTAGTTGATAGAGAGGGCTATGCTATCAGCAATTACAAAGATAGAGGTCCTTTAGGCTTATCCCTCAAGTTAACACCCTCTGATAGGTTAACCATAGGCGGTTATTTATCCTATGAGCGCATCACCGCCGATTTCACTTTGTTTGAAGGCATATCGGGTAATTGGTGGTACAACTTTGTCACGACTGCAATCGAAATGGATTATCGGTATGTTTCAAAAGAAAAGTTTCAAATGTACTTTACGCTTGGTGCAGGAGCTACCTTTCTTGGAGATACGTATTATCCTAATTTTCAGGTGAATGCACTTGGTTTTCGATTTGGAAAAACTGCCGCTGTGTTTGCCGAATTTGGACTTGGATATAAAGGCATAGTGAATGTTGGATTATCCTTTCAACCAAAGTTAAAATAGACTATCAACAATTTTATTCACTTTTTTAAAAAATAATGATTATGAAAACATTAAAAAATCTTCTGCTCTTATTGGGAGCAATTATGTTGGTAACGATAATGAGTTGCCAAGACGATGAGCAACCACCTATTGATGACACTCAATCAGACCCATGTGCAAGTATCATCTGTCAAAACAACGGAACATGTATAAGCGGAACATGCGAATGTGAGCCGGGATTTTCAGGTACAAACTGTCAGATTGATGCCTGTGTAGGTGTTGTTTGCTACAACGGCGGTGACTGCGTGGCTGGAAATTGCAACTGTCCACCTGGATATACAGGCAGTCAATGCCAAACTCCTATATGTAGTGGCGTAACTTGTGTCAATGGTCAACTAAATGCGAGTTGTGACTGCATTTGTGATAACGGTTGGACGGGTGACGATTGTAGTGAACAATTGTCGAGTGAAATATCGTTTTTACCAGCCGATCTTGAAAATGTTTGTCCTGACCATATTGGTGGGGATAGAGAATTTGCAGGCAACGGACCGCAAGTTACTATATCATGTACTGCCTACACAGTAAACGATAAAGACATATACGTAGATATTTATTTTCATTTATTGGAAACATATCCGAATGGAACAGAGGGTTTGTATGATGGTAGCATCAAAATCTATACTGCTCCTAACGGAAAAAAAATTGAGCGTATAATTTCTGACACACAAAGCACCGCAAATTACACAGACTATGATATTTTATTTGATTATCCCACTGTCATAGGAGAACTTGTTGATAGCTTCAAATCTATGGGAGATACAGGTGGAAATGATTTGGGACAGTGCATTCAGGATTCTGACGCTGAATTAAACATCTACTTCAATCCGATGACGATTGAACTTGTTGACGAGTGATTTAATTGCATCTGAAAAATTTTGTAAATTTTTTTAAAATAATGATTATGAAAATATTAAAATTAATTTCGACTCAAAAAAGCATTTTGTGGTTTTTATTTCCCTTACTGATTTTAGGAATAACTTTTATGGCTTGTGAGGATGCGGACTTTATCACTAAAGTAGGATGTCAAGATATTAGCCCCACTGTAGAGGGTGAATACATTGAGTGCCAAGACTGCGATTCAACTTTAACTAGTGCCATTGACAGGTTGCGAGTAAAAATCTTTGCTTCTAACCCCACACTGCCACATTCTACACATGAGAAATATGACAATTATGACGATGTTGCAGTGTTAAACTTACTCTATCCACAACCCAAGAATACTTCCATTGAACTCTCTGTTATGGGAATTGGAAGAAATGCGGAAAGACTTAAACTAAAAGCAAGAGGCTTCAATGACATCAATGGTAGCTTAATACAAACAGGTACTGATGAAAAGGAACTATCGGTGCCTGATTTCAAAGAATATTGTCAGATTAGCTTTCGATACGAAGGAAACACAGGAAGTTATGATGAGATTCTGTATGAAATAGAGATAGATAATGGTGAAGACAAAATAGTCAGAATGAAAATTCGAGTAATAGTTAGTGACTGACACCACTAAGTACCTCAGCACGAGGTCGTGACCAACCCCTCACGACCTTCTTCATTCCCCCGACACCCAAACCGTACACCCCTCCGTACAATTCGTACAAATATCAATCTTATCCCGCCCTTGCAGCAATTGCCGTCTAAATTACTAATATTCAACACCTTGCCAGGGTGTTTTAAAGTCGCGTCGTGTCCACACGTCGTACGTACAAAGTCATCCGACTTGCCAAAACCAATTTTTCTCCGTAAATTGAGGTATCAAATTTCAACTGATTATGACGCAACATTTGGACGACAGAAAAAAACGTATCATTCGTGAGATTATGAAGATGAACGATGAATCATCTTTAGAAGCCATTGAAAATCAACTGGCTCAACAACCATCGTTTGTATTGCGCGAAAAAATACTGCGTCCTGCACGTGCTACGATTTCACTGGAAGAAATGATACAAGAACAAAATTATCACCCCATAGAAAGAGAAGATTTTTTTGAATTGGCGGCTGCCGTTGGTATCGAAGAATCTATTGAAGAATTACTCGCCCAATTAGACTAAATCATGGATTACTTACTGGATACCAATATTTTAGTCGTTTATAGCCGAGCCAATGCGATTGCCCGACAAATCGAAAGTGACTTAAAATTATTGAGCCTCGAAAACAATCTCACCATATCTGCCGTCTCCGTAGGCGAGATAGAATCTATTGCCATTCGCAACAAATGGGGCGCACAAAAAATAGCCCGATTGGAACGCCTACTTGACAGATTCTTGATAGCCGACATCAATGTAACAGAAATTTTCAAAAAATACGCCGAAATTGACGCATACAGTCAAGGCAAACTACCCAACACATTCGTCGATTTTACAGCACGAAATATGGGAAAGAATGATTTATGGATTGCCGCTACTGCATCCGTTTTGGATTTTACATTGGTGACTACCGACAATGATTTTATTCATTTAGAAGAGCAATATTTGAAAATTCGCAAGGTGATATTGAGGGATTATGTAGAGAAAAAATAAAAATAGTCCCCCTCAATCCACCCAAACCGTACACCCCTCCGTACAATTCGTACAAATATCAATCTTATCGCGCCCTTGCAGCAGTTGCCGTCTAAATTGCTGATATTCAGCACCTTGCCAGAGCGTTTTAAAGCTCGTTTGTTTTAGGTCGCCGAGTCGGTGGGTGGCGTCCTTATCGAAGCAGCAGGGGACGACCATGCCATCCCATGTGATGACGCAAGAGTGCCAGAGCTTCCAGCAATGGTTCAGCATTTCGTTTTTGACTTGCCAAGTGCCGTCTTCTTTTTTGGCGTAGCGAGCGTATTTTTCGATGGTTGGGATGAGTGGATTGCCGTTTTCGTAATCGTACACTTGGGCGGTTTTTAGCTTCACTTCATCGACGCCGATTTCTTCGGCAAGGCGATAGACTTCCGGGATTTGATGCTCATTCGGCTTCACGACGAGGAATTGAAAAATCAAATGCGGCGTCTTAGAATTGAGCTTTTTCTTCCACTTCACCATATTTCTCGCGCCTGCCAATACGTTGTCGAGTTTCCCGGCTTTGCGATACTGTTCATATACCTCTTGCGTTGTGCCATCCACCGAAATAATCATCCTATCCAAGCCCGATTCTACTGTTTTTCGTGCATTTTCATCATTTAAAAAATGTGCATTCGTGGACGTAATCGTGTAAATGCCTCTATCGTGGGCATACTTCACCATGTCCAGAAAATTGGGATTAATATACGGTTCGCCTTGAAAATAAAAAATCAGGTAGAGTAGGTCTTTATGGAGTTCGTCGATGGTTTTTTGGAAAAAATTCTCACGCAGATTGCCCGTAGGTCGCGTGAAGGCACGCAATCCGCTCGGACATTCGGGGCAGCGCAAGTTGCACGCCGTCGTCGGTTCAAAAGAAATCGTAAACGGCATCCCCCACTGTGTCGGCTTTTTACGCCACTTGGTCAGGTAAAAGGACGACACCACCTTCACTGCATTCCAGAGGCGGCGCGGCGTCATTTTCGATACAAAGTTCAAACTATCTTTCAGATATAATGACATAATTCAGACGCAATAGAACGCGGATTTAACAGATTAAACGGATGTTCACAGATTACAATTCAACGCTTACTCGCGAAAGATGTTGAACACAGACTACCTTTAGGGCTATAGTGCGCGTCAGCAAATTAATCATTAACCGTTATTATAAATATTTCTCTATCAACACTTTACGATGATGAATTTCATGTCCGATAATAATATACGCCAATCCGCGTACTGAAATCGCGTTATCGCTTGCCGTTCCCATACGCTCGAAAGCTTCGGGCGAAAAATGCCGAAACATCGCATGTGTCATATCCCTCGTAGTCGCAAATTGCTCTGCCAAACTCTTCAAAGTTCGCTCGGAAACATCGACGGATTTCGCAAATAAATCTTGGTCAAAACCCGGAATAGGCGTCTTATCCTCCCTTGCTATACGCAAGGCGCGATACGCCATAACCTGTTCGGTATCAATCAAGTGCATCAAGACTTCTTTGACCGTCCATTTACCTTCTGCATAGCGATAATCGCCCTTTTCTTCCGGCAGATTGGCAATCAATTCTTGCGTCTCGTGGTGAACATGACGAAAGTTCGTCAAAATATTCCCATCCGGCACTTTGCCCACATAAGTATGGTAGTACGGCGCATATTCATTTTCGTTTGGTCGCATAAGTAATGCTTAAATGATGAAATGTTGTAATACTTAAATGAGAATGAATGAGTGAATGTCCCGATAGCTATACGGGATGAATGAATGAATCAAGTGAAATGAAATGATTCATTCATTCTCTCATTCAAAATTCATTCATTACATTGTTGCATTAAAAACATTCACTCATTACTTATTCTACATCAATGAGTTCGATATTAAAAAGTAGGGCAGAATTTGAGGGAATAGCACCTGAAGGCGAGTCATTGCCATAGGCATAACGCGAAGGAATCAGAAGCGTTCCTCTACCGCCTTCTCTGAATAATGGAATGCCAATTTGCCAGCCAAGAATCACATTATTCAACGAAAAAGTTGAAGGTACTCCCCTATCGTAAGACGAGTCAAATTTATTACCATTCAGCAAAAAACCTTCGTAATGTACCGTCACCGTACTGCCAGTGACGGCTTGCGTTCCTGTACCTTCACTTTCGATGATATAATAAATACCCTCTTCCGTAGATTCGGCGATTAGGTTGTTATCCGCGATATAGTCTTGGATGAGTTGCTCGTCAATTTCCGTGTAGTCTTTATCTTTTTTACAAGCCACAAAACACATTGATAAACAAACGAGTACAAATAAAATATTCTTCATAATAGTAAGAGAGGTGATACAAGAGAAATTAGACGAAAGATGGGAGAATTGAGATGAGAGAGAATAATACAATCTCTTATCTCTCGTCTCATTTCTCTTGTCTCGTGTCTAACGTCCGTTAAAATTTGCTTTTCTTTTTTCGACGAAAGCGGCAACACCTTCAGCCATATCTTCTGTCTCAATTAGTGCGCCAAAATACTCATATTCTTTCTGATAAGCGGTTTTACCTTCATTAAAATGAGCATTGATACATTCGATAGCTTTTGCGATGGCAATTGGTGCTTTCGCGCCAATTTTCGTGATAATTTCTTTGGCTTTTGCCACCTCTTCACCTTGCGGTACTACGTGGTTTGCCAAGCCCAAACGATACGCTTCGGCTGCGCCAATCATATCGCCCGTCAGGTGCAATTCCATTGATTTCGCCTTGCCTATAAGTTGTGTAAGTCGTTGAGTACCACCATATCCGGGAATGAGTCCGAGATTAACTTCGGGTTGCCCAAATCGCGCTTTTTCGCCTGCGATACGCATGTGACACGCCATCGCCAACTCGCATCCGGCACCCAACGCAAAGCCATTGACTGCCGCTATGACAGGTTTCGGAAAGTTTTCTATCGAAAAGAAAATATCCTGACCAGTTTTGGACAATGTCGAGCCAGTTTCAGCATCCAAACTCGAAAATTCTTTGATGTCTGCCCCCGCCACAAATGCTTTCGCGCCTGCACCTGTGAGTATCACGCCTTTCAAGCCCTCCAAGGCAGGTGCGTGTACCTCAAATAAATGACGAATTTCGAGCATCGTCTGTTTATTCAAAGCATTCAACGCCTTTTCGCGGCTTATCGTCGCTACTAATATGCCGTTTTCAAATTCTATATCTAAAATTTCAAAATTCATCTGTGTTAATTATTAGTTCATAATTGATAACGATAGTCCATAGTCGCGATAGTTCGCGAAAGTCGATAGAGTATAGCCCATACTTTTTTTCGCTACGCGAAAAAAAGTATCTGCGTTCGTCTATTGACTATGGACTATCGTCTATGGGCTGGTTGCAAAGTAATGACTTTTATTTGTAAAAATATACAACGTACACGGCTTAGTACATTTTCAATTAAATTTCTTTGTGTTTTTGAATCTTCCAATGTGGTTTTAACCCATTGATTTTCAGCGAAATACAATGGGTT
>ENA-ORXT01005635-ORXT01005635.1-marine-metagenome-genome-assembly--contig:-NODE-5635-length-12189-cov-8.617074_pt1 | contig 12189 bp, 8 predicted proteins | sample MGYA00237868_ERZ511482 | MGnify/ENA metagenome assembly ERZ511482 | reverse complement strand
GACTTCTACCCCTAGAAAATATGATAGCACGACTGTCCTTTTTGCCGATTTTGTAAATTTCACGGGGCTTTCTGCCAATATGCCACCTGAAAAATTAGTGCAAGAACTGAATGAGTGTTTTAAAGCCTTCGATGTTATCATGGATAAATATGGTCTGGAAAAAATCAAAACTATTGGAGATGCCTATATGTGTGCAGGAGGTTTGCCCATTCCAAATACTACGCACGCACACGATGCGGCACTAGCAGCTTTAGACATGAGGGATTATATTCAAACCCGCTATACCGCCAAAAAAGCGAAGGGAGAGGTTTATTGGAAAATGCGCATAGGCTTACATAGTGGATCCGTAGTGGCAGGGGTTGTGGGGACCAAAAAGTTTGTTTATGATATTTGGGGCGATACGGTTAATACCGCAAGTCGGATGGAAACCAATAGTATTCCTAACAAAATTAATGTATCGAGAGCTACTTATAATTTAATTAAAAATGATTTTAAATTTACCTACCGTGGAGAGATAGATGCCAAAAATAAAGGGGCTGTTGAGATGTATTTTTTGGAGGTTTAAATTACTCTACCAAACTTCAGGTTGTTGCTCTGCCCATCCTGTTTTACGAGCAATAATATCCATCTCACTTTCAGGGTATTGTATCACTTGTATAGCCTTTCCTGTGTGACTATCTACTAAGGCAGCCTTAATGGAAGAACTACCAATATCATATCCTAATAAGTACATATATTTTGGTTGTTTTATCTGCTAATTGTTAAATCCCTTAAAAAGTTTAGCACAGATTTACGGTAATAAATCTGGCCAAACGATAAAGAATATTGTATAAAACTAAATCTTTAGATATACTGATTCAAGATGTTTTCAAACAATTCTTGTTGACCACTTCTTTGAGTAGGTTCCCCTTTTTTCAAGGTAATCTTTTCTAAATCTGACAAGGTTAGTTTCCCTTTTTCAAAGGCTTTTCCTTTTGTCGTATTAAAAGAACCATACCGAGATTCTCTCAATTTTAGATAATCCGAGTTTTTCAAGATGTCCTGTGCTATGAGTAACGCTCTTGCGAAAATGTCCATTCCTCCAATATGTGCATAGAAAATATCGGTCAAATCTGTTGAATTTCTTCTGGTCTTAGCATCAAAATTAACACCTCCACCCTGCAATCCTTTTCCTTCTAAAATGACGAGCATGGCTTGGGTTAATTCATAGATATTATTAGGGAATTGGTCCGTATCCCAACCGTTTTGGTAATCTCCTCGGTTGGCATCAATACTACCCAGCATATCTGCATCAATAGCTACTTGTAATTCATGTTGGAAGGTATGTTGTGCTAAGGTAGCATGATTGACTTCTAAGTTTAATTTAAAATCATCCATCAAATCATACGCTCTTAAAAAACCGATAACGGTGGCAGCATCAAAATCATATTGGTGCTTGGTCGGTTCGGCAGGTTTTGGCTCAATAAAAAATGTCCCTTTAAACCCATTTTGGCGGGCATAATCTTTAGCCATATGTAAAAAACGAGCAAGGTGTTCCACCTCTTTTTTCATGTTCGTATTAAGTAAAGACATATAACCTTCTCTTCCTCCCCAGAAAACATAGTTTTCTCCGCCTAATTTTATAGTCGCATCCAAGGCATTTTTTACTTGTGCACCTGCGTAAGCAACGACCTCAAAATCAGGATTAGTAGCCGCTCCATTCATGTAGCGAGGATTAGAAAAACAATTCGCTGTTCCCCATAATAACTTTACACCAGAGGCTTGCTGTTTCTCCCAAGCGTAATCTGTAATAATGTCTAGTCGCTTAGCCGATTTTTTTAAAGTAGCTCCTTCCGCAATTAAATCAAAATCGTGGAAACAGTAATAGGGTACATCCAATTTAGTAATAAATTCAAAGGCTGCATCCATCTTATCCTTTGCTTGCTGAATGGGGTCTTTTGCTTTTAACCAAGGAAATTGTTTGGTGGGTGCACCAAATGGGTCGCCACCATCGCCACAGAAAGTATGCCAATACGCCACCGCAAAACGCAGGTGTTCTTTCATGGTTTTCTTTCCCACTACCCTATCCGCTTCGTACCATTTAAAAGCTAAAGGGTTAGTAGATTTTTTTCCTTCAAAAGGAATTTTACCTATTCCTTTAAAGTATTCTTTGTCTCCTAAGGTAACGGAGTTTGAACTATTTTTAGTTGATTTTTTATTTTTCATAAAGGGTAAAATTTATTTAGAGCTTGTTAGGGAATTATTTTTGGAGGTAAAAAAGATGGATTTTTTGTCCTAATGGGTTCAAATTTTCTAGAAATTGTTCTATTGCTATAAAATTTGAACCCATTAGAACGAAAAAGGCGCTTTTTTAACCCAAATAATAATTCCCCAACAAGCTCTTAGTTTGAACGAATAAATTATATAGTATAATTTCTATAAGGTTGTATAGTTTCAATACTTCCATCTGGTAAGTAATTAATCTCTGTCACCTTTGTACATCGCAAATGGGTAATACCTTTTGACAAACTCGAATCATGATAAAATAAATACCATTTTCCAGCTACTTCACAGATAGAATGATGAGAAGTCCAGCCAACCACAGGGTTCAGTATTCTACCTGCATACTTAAAAGGACCATAAGGATTATCTCCAATAGCATAGCAAATAAAATGGGTGTCACCTGTTGAATAAGAGAAATAATACTTCCCTTTATATTTATGCAACCATGCAGCCTCAAAGAAACGACGCTCGGTATCTCCTGCAAGTAATAAATCACCATTTTCATCAATAATTTCTATTGTCTTTGGTTGCTCTGCAAACGCTAATAAATCACCAGACATTTTAGCAACTAGAGGTAATAATGCAGGTTCATCATCTTTCGGAAGAAATGCTGTTGGGCTATCTGGTTGTTTCGCATTAAATTCACCAGTTCTCCAGCGTTGTAATTGTCCTCCCCACAGACCACCAAAATACATATAGTAGCTGCCATCATCATCTTTAAAAACGGCAGGGTCAATAGAAAAACTTCCTTTAATAGCTTCGGGTTGTGCATTAAAAGGACCTATAGGCGAATTGCTTGTCGCTACTCCAATTCTAAAAATTCCATCATGTGCTTTAGCAGGAAAGAATAAATAATAGGTTCCATCTTTTTCATTAGCATCTGGTGCCCACATTTGTTCTTTAGCCCAAGGCACATCATCAACATGCAATGCTACTCCATTATCTATTGCTTCACTATCAATTGCATCCATAGAGATTACATGATAGTCTTCCATTGCAAAATGACTTCCTAAGTCATCAAAAGCTTCACCAGCATCAACATCATGGGATGGGTAAATATAAATTTTTCCATTAAAAACATGTGCTGATGGATCTGCTGTGTAAATATTTGATACTAATGGTTGTGAAATGGCGCGCTTATTTAGGTCATCAAAATTGATGTTTTCGATACTTTCTTCAGGCATTATATTATGTTTTGTAGTATTAAGTATTGATGAAAAAATAAGTTCCGCTTTTAGATTTTTGAATTGACCATTTTTTCTATGATTTTTCAAATCATACAAAAAATACTCATTTCAAAAATGCGGAACTTATTTTTTCATTGTTACTAACTTATTCTTCGTTCTTTTAATTCAGCTTCAATTTGCACTTCCATTTTCTTATTAATTTCATAGAAAAAAAGCAATCCTACTCCTATTAAAAACGGAATTGCTGGAAATATACTTACAAGCATTTTAGTTCCAGTAATGGCACTTGCTGTTTGCTCTGGTAGACCTGCGTCATAGCCGTAACCAGCTAAAATGGAGGCTAAAAGTGCTGAACCAATACTTAAACCACCTTTTAAACCTACCATCATTGCAGAGAAAATAATGGCTGTTGCTCGACGATTGGTTTTCCATTCTGAGTAATCTGCAACATCGGCAATCATAGCCCAAAGTAATGGAATGGTAATTCCATAGAAAAATCCATGTAAAATTTGTGATACAAACATTAATTCTACAGATGTTGTAGAGAAGAAATAGAAGAAGATTATAAACAACGTTGAAAGAAATAAAAACGTCATAAAGACATCTCTTTTTCCATATTTATCTGCTAATTTTTTTGATAAGCCTATGCCGAAAATCATAAAAATAATACCGCCAGCATTAAATAATCCAAACCCTGCAGATACTGGATCTTCTCCAAAGAAGTTAATACCAATGCTTGATAAAAAGTCTAAAACTGGACTTATAAAACTTGTTAATCTATCTGCATCTACATAGTTTTTAAAATAATACACATAAGAACCACCTTTCATAGCTAGTGTAACAAAAACTAAAGTCGTTACGACTAACATAATGACCCAAGGTTTATTCTTTAATAAATCTGATAGATCTTCCTTAATACTTGATTTTTGTTCTGGTTTAGGAACGATACGTTCACGTGTAGTAAAAAAAGTGATTAGCAACATGATGGTTCCTATAACAGCAAGCCATGTCATTACTATTTCTATTCCCACTGCCTTATCTCCTCCTCCAACAGATTCAATAATTGGCAGCATAAATACTTGAACAAAGAATTGCGCAAACATTACCGCAACAAAACGATAAGCAGATATGCTATTTCGCTCTGCCATATCACCAGTAATTACACCACTTAAAGCCGAATATGGCAAGTTGTTTGCGGCATAAAGCAAAAGTAATAATGTGTACGTGACAACCGCATAAATAACTTTTCCTTTATACTCAAAATCTGGTGTGCTAAAAGCTAAAAGAGCCACGACACCTAGTGGTACTGCTGTCCATAATATCCATGGTCTAAACTTTCCCCATTTTGAATTTGTTCTATCCGCAATAGCTCCAATAATTGGATTAAACCCGAATGCAGCTACCAATCCAACGGTTAGTATAATTGCTGAAGCATGGTTTGCTTCAAGACCGTAAATATCAGTATAGAAAAAAGCTAAATAGGTGACTAATGTCTGAAATACTAAATTAGCAGCTAGGTCACCTAAAGCATATCCAACTTTCTCTTTTACTGATATTTTTTGTGTGTCAGTACTCATAATTATTTATTTGTTTTTAAGCGCAATACATTGTGATAAACGTCTTTAGGTTGAAAATTACGATCAAATAATAGTGGATAATTTGTTCGTCCTTTAATAGGCCAGTTATTGAGCCATGACTGCCCATCATTTACGCCCCAAAATGTCACCCGACTAATCTTGTCCTTATGTTTTAAGAAGAGATTAAAAATAGCTTCGTAACGTTTTGCTATTTTTTCTTTAGCTTCTGCTGTTAATCCATTTGGATACGGATCCATTTTTGGGTCACCTTCGTACCTTTCATAGCTTTGTTCTACTGCGGCACCATTTAGGTCCCAAGGATTTGGTAATGCTGTTACATCTAATTCTGTAAACATTACCTTAACGCCTAACTCTGAATAGGCAATGATACTATTTTCTATGTCTTCAATAGAAGGGCCTTCTACACTCCAATGTGCTTGCATGCCCACACCATCTATTTTTATACCTTTATCTTGCAGGTTTTTCACAATTCTAATAACCCCTTTCCTTTTTTCTGGCTTCCAAAGATTGTAGTCATTGTAGATTAACTGTGCACTAGGGTCTGCTTTTGCGGCGAGTTTAAAAGCATGCTCTATGTAGCTCTCACCACCCATTACCTTATAAAATTGAGATGCTCTAGGTGTACCATCTTCATTTAAGGCTTCATTGACAACGTCCCAAGAGTGGATATTACCTTTATATCTTTTAACTATGGTATTAATATGATTTTCAATGTGATTAGCCATGGCTAAGCTATCATTAACCGCAGACATCCATGGGGCTAGTTGGCTGTGCCATAATAAGGTATGTCCAACAATATGCATATCATGTTTTTGTCCTAAAGCGACATAAGCATCAGCGACATCGAAAAAATAGGCATCTTCATTGGGATGGATTTGTTCCCATTTCATGTCATTTTCAGGTGTGATTGTATTGAATTCTTTTTCAATTAATGCTGCAGCCGAAGCATCTAATTCTTTGATTTGATTAGTATTTAACGCAGCGCCAATTAGGAAATCCTCACCAAAACTATTTTTTAAGGAAGGCGTAGCTTTAGAATCTAAAGCTAATGTTTTTTCACTAGTTTCATTTTTAGTTTCATTACAGTTGCTAAAACTAATTGATACTAAAATCAAAAGCACATGGATTTTTTTAAACATAATTTAAATGTATATGATTTTAAGTACATGGTACTTATATAGTATAATTTTTATAAGGTTGTATGGTTTCATTTGATAATCGAGCGATTCTTTTGAATTGAAAAAAGACTATTTTTTTTGTTAAATATTGTCCGATAACCCAGAATATTCTAAAAGAAGTTGGACAAAACGATTACTTATGGTGAATATGACCACAAGTTATAACAATTTTGTTTATCGACCAAATTTTAATATTAAAAATTATTACTCTGGCAGTAAATTCTAAAAGAAATAAGCCTTTCTTGCGTTAGAAATAGTACTTTCGCTTGAACTTTAAAATCATTTATCAATTTTTTGTATTTATATGGCATTTTCTAACAAAAGAATTGAGGCTCTTTCTATTGATTGTGTAATCTTTGGATTCAAAAAGGGGGAATTATATGTATTGCTAATAAAGCATAAAAGCGGAATATCTAAAGGAAATTGGGGATTGCCTGGTAGTTGGATTCAATATGATGAAAGTATTGATGAGGCAGCTAGTAGAATTTTAGTTTCCCAAACTTCCGTAGGAGATATTTACTTGGAGCAGTTCTATACCTTCGGTAAGGTGAAACGATTTCCTAGCAAGCGAGTAATTACCGTCGCTTATTTTGCTTTGGTTAAAATAGACCAATTTAAGTTGAATCCTGGACCAGAAATATTGGATGTTTCTTGGTTTAAGGTTTCAGAAATTCCGCAACTAATATTTGACCATGCAGAAATTTTTACTAAGTGCTTTGAGTTTTTGAGACATAAGATTCAGCATGAACCAATTGGTTTTAACCTTTTGCCACCAAAATTTACTTTGTTACAATTACAGGAATTATATGAGGCTGTCCTCCAACGAAAATTAGATAAATCAAATTTTAGACGAAAATTTCTAAAAATGAATCTTTTAATTAACACCAATAAAAAGCAAGAAAACGTTTCTCATAGGGCAGCTAAACTATACTGCTTTGATGAAAAAATATATAACGTTTTACTAGAGAAAGGATTTATTTTTGAAGTGTAAAACAACCTTGTTCATTAATAGACAATTTCAATCATCAATTTTCAAGCTGTTATTAATGAACAAGGCTATTTTTTTTGCTCAACTAGGCTGGAGTAATTCAAACCTCCAAAAAATACATCTCAACAGCCCCCTTATTTTTGGCATCTATCTCTCCACGGTAGGTAAATTTAAAATCATCTTTAATCAAGTTATAAGTAGTTTTCGATACATTAATTTTATTAGGAATGCTATTACTTTCCATCCGACTTGCGGTATTAACCGTATCGCCCCAAATATCATAAACAAACTTTTTTGTCCCGACTACCCCTGCTACTACTGACCCACTATGCAAGCCTATACGCATCTGCCAGTAAGCCTCCCCCTTCGCTTTTTTGGCGGTATAACGGGTTTGAATATAATCCATCATGTCTAAAGCTGCTAATGCTGCATCGTGTGCGTGCGTAGTATTTGGGGTGGGTAAACCTCCTACACACATATAGGCATCTCCAATGGTTTTGATTTTTTCCAGACCGTACTTATCCATGATAACATCAAAGGCTTTAAAACATTCATTCAGTTCTTTGACTAATTTTTCAGGTAGCATATTGGCAGAAAGACCAGTAAAATTTACAAAATCAGCAAAAAGAACCGTCGTGCTATCATATTTTCTAGGGGTAGAAGTCCCTTTTTCTTTTAATTCTTTTGCAGTAAGGGCTGGCAAAATATTCAATAATAAATTATCCGATTTTTGCTGCTCTTTTTGAATCTTTTTTTTCTGGGTGGCTAAAATCCGATTGGTTCGCCGACTATAGATTAAACCTGCCCCAATTAGTCCCATAATTAATAATAATAAACCACCTAATCCATATAGAAATTGTTGAAAATCTTGCTGCCTATCTAAATCCATTTGTTGGATTTTATTATCTTTTTGTAGGAGCGTATTTTTTTGTGCCTCTTGTTTTAATAAGGATTCTTTTTTATCCAAATCTAGTTGCTGTAGTTTTTCTTTTTGAGACAAGGTCATTAATTGTCGTTCTTGTTCTGCGGCTACTAATCCTTGCCGAGCTAATAGTAATTGTTGCTGGGTTTGTTTGGCTAATAATTGCTGATTACTTATCCTTGACTCTTTTACTTCCTGTTCTTTTTTTAATAAAGCTAGTTGTTGTTCTTGCTGATTGGTGGTCAACTTTAAATTATTGAAGGCTAATAATTGTTTTTCTCCTTCTATTTCTAATTGCTGAATCATCAAGTCTTGAATTTCTTGATTGATGAGTAAAGAACGGATTTCCGTCTCTGCGGCGGCTAATGCTTTTCGTTCTAAAAACAATGCCTCTTGTTGTTGATCTTCAATTTGGTGTAAGGAATCTTGTAATTCAAAATGTTTTTGATAATAATCTAAGGCCGTTCGGTACTCATATAAAGCAGCATGTACCTGTGCCGCCGTATAATAAGCATTACTTAATAATTTGAATTGCTGATGTGTAATTGCATTTTTCGTAGCTAATTGATTGTAATTTAGGGCATTATACAAATCTCCATTTTTCAAATATACATTGGATAATAAATGATGAATCTGGCTCTTTTCGGCTGCCTCTATTTCTTTTAGTAAATCTTCGGCTATGGTAAAAGCCCGGATGGCAGCGTCGGTATTCCCTAAATTAAAATAGGCAATTCCTATATTCATTTGCAATAAAGCTAGGGTTTCATAATCCGTTTCGGGGGTTAAATCATAGCCTTTTTCAAAGTATTCAATCGCCTGCTGATGCTCCTCTAAAAAATTATAATTATACCCGATGTTATTATATAAAATAGCTTGTTCTGCATTTGGCTTACCTGCATGTTCCATCATAGATAATAGTCTTTGACTATACTCTTGTGCCTTATCATATTGTTTTGCTTTTTGATAGGCATTCACTATGTCTTGAAAAATATTTAAGCGAGCATTGACATTTTCTTTTGTTAAAAAAGGGAGTTGTTTGGAGTAGTAAATAAAAGCGGTATCAGGTTGTAATAATTCGGTATATGCGTTTCCCAATTTTTCGTAAAGGTCTTTAGAAGAACTTGATATAGCTGCCAGTTGGTAATAGGGTAAAGCATCTGCAAATAACTTTTCCCGAGCATAAATATCCCCAATAATTGTGCTGACAACTACTAAGCGAGTAGTACTATTTGTTTGTTTTAATAAAGCTGATTCTTTTAGCAAATAGCGCAAGGCTTTTAGCTTATCTCCCTTTTTCAATTCTACTTCCCCCATAAAAGCGAGTGCTTTTTGAATTCCAGTATTAAATTTTAATTGCTTGGCTAAGGTATAGGCATTTTCAAATTCGATGTTGGTCGCCTCGTAAGTGGTCGCTTTTTTGGCATTTTCCAGATATTGGAGAACGGTCGTCGTATCTTGCGACCAAGCATAAAAGGCAGATAGCAAAAGAAAAAAGAAGGTGATATTTAATTTTATATACGCCATTTTTAGCTGGTAAAGCAACTGTAACACAACTCTCTGAGTTGTGAGCTTGCACAACTCAGAGAGTTGTGTTACAGTTGTTTAGTTCAAATTATAGTTTACCCCAAACCTAAAATTGAAAAGTGGTTGTGGATTATATAACAATACATCGGGACTTTCATTGGCATCAATTCCTGCATATTGTTTATTAAACACGTTATTAAATCGTGCATATATCATAAAATTTTGATTGAGCTGGAAATTACCTGTTACATCCAAGGTATAATAACCGGGGTTTCTAATAGATTCCTCTTCTTCTCCTCTATTTAAGGCTTGTTCTATAGACAGAACATTTCTCGTAATAGCCCCAGAAGTCAGCACATTATCTAAGGTAAAAGTAAAAGATTTTATAGGTTTAAATGTAATTTGGGCTTGAGCGATTAAATTCGGATAAGCACGTAGCCCGTCAATCTCTTCTAACTGCATTCTTCCCGTAGTATCAGGATCAGGGGCTGTCTCTAAAGCAAATAATAATTCTTTTCCTTTTGATACATTGAGACTTATTCGGGCATCTAAACCGATGGTGGGAATTAGTTCCTTTAGCCAAAGCATCGATTGAATTCCCGATAATCTAGCAGAAGTAACTTCATCATTAAAATAACCAGCAGTTATGTTACGTGTAGTTATGTTGGGATTGCGTAAAATATCATACACCAAGAAATCAGTAGTTTTTGTATAATAAGCTGCCAAATCCCATTCTATTTTGGGAGAGACAAACCAACGCCAACCAAGCTCATAAGAAAAGGTGCGTTCCGAATTTAAGGGGTTAATTCCTGTCAAAATAGTCGTATAATTATCCTCTTGTACGGTATAAGTAGCTGCTCTAAAATAGGGTGAAGGAATTTTGAAAGCAGTGCTATAACTAGCTCTAAAAGATAAATTTTGTTTCGCCTTATACAAAAAGGCAATCCGAGGATTGATAGAACTAATTTGTTCCGAAAATTCGTTATTATTTCGGTATAAATAAGCCGCACCTAGCAAAATATTCCATTTTTTTAAGGGCAAAAATAATTGAGCAAAAGCATTAAATTCATGATAATCTTGATCTCCAGTTGTTTGGGTTATATTTTCAATAATTGTTCTATTCTCAATAGGAATTGGCTGAAAATCTACAAAAGGTTCTCCTTCACCTCGTTGAATCCTAAGACCTGAATTGATTTCTGCCTTACCAAAGGTGAAATTTAAAGTTTGCTCCAGAGAATATTCAATAGATTTTGCATTAGCAAATCGAACACCGGAAAAGAAGTTGTCATTGATAATGCGTCGCAAAGAATCTGCGGAGAACCTATCTACCATATCTAAGGAATTGAGGGTTAAAATATTAAATACATTGTCTATCGTTGGGCTGATATAAGTGGAAGAAGTCGTATTATCCATGTTGTATTTTAAAAAATTTAAGCAGGTCTGCGCAGTTAAATTTTTAAATTCTTTTGTATAAATAATAGACCCTTCTTTGATAGATTCTCCTACACTATTAATGGGAATCGCATAGGAAATAGCAACCGGATTTAATCCTAAAGCACTATGGTCATGCCGAAAAAGATCTTGGTAAGAAAATTGGAAATTTTGGTAGCTTAAGTTGATACCAAAAGAATGACTTACATGCGGAATTTCTCCTAAAACAGGGGTAGTAGTAGTGCTTCTATAATTGGGTGTATTGATTACATCTTGAATTCTATCTGGATTGTTTGCAGCATAATTTTCTATATTATATAAATCGTCATCGTAAAAAATTCGTTGGGTCGTTCTACGGGTATCCGTGCCAAACAAGCGAAATTTGAGTACTTTATTACCCTTTCCTACTTTCCCCCCAAACAAGCTATGGATACTCGTATACCCCTGACTTCCTATATGTAAACTTGTATTGGTAAAAATAGGTCGCTCCGATTCTTCCATCACTATATTAATTACTCCCGTCGTAGCATCTGCTCCATACAAAGCAGCAGTAGGACCATAAATAACCTCTATTCGCGCTGCTTGTTGGATGGGTAATTGAACACCTATCGGCATACCACTAACCATATAGGGTTTAACAGGGATACCATTAATTAATATTTTAGCATAAGCATTGCCCAATAATCCTCGCATCATAAAAGTTTCCCCTTCCAAAGCAGAACCTGGTTGGGAAACTTTAATCCCAGGCAACATTTTTAAGGCATCCATCAGGGTAAGATACCCATTGTTACGAATCTCTTCTCCTTCAATCACATAAATGGAAAAAGGTAAATCTTGGATGTCTTTTAAAGACCTACTTGCACCAGATACTTTTTTGCTAATTTGTAACTGCGGATTAGCCAAAATATCTTCCCAAGTCAACTGATCCAAAGGAATCTGCAAGCTATCTTCTTGAGCCATTAAGCCTGTCCATCCTAAAAAACAGAGTAGGAAAAAATAGAAAGTTTTTTTCATGCATTATACTAATAAGGAATGCTGTAATAATAAATGTTTATTCTTGGGTAGATTATTTTGTTCTTAGTTTTCTCTTTGAAAACAG
>ENA-ORXT01005634-ORXT01005634.1-marine-metagenome-genome-assembly--contig:-NODE-5634-length-12190-cov-4.848180_pt1 | contig 12190 bp, 10 predicted proteins | sample MGYA00237868_ERZ511482 | MGnify/ENA metagenome assembly ERZ511482 | reverse complement strand
AAAATATAATTCCAGAAATTTGGGCAAAAAGTAGAAATGAAAATACCTTAAAATTCGAAAATGCATCCAAATGATTACTATGCATATTTAGATATCCTACGAATACAAAGACGATCATTAGTAAGTACCCTATAAGCAACAGTTTTGCAGTTCTTCTTAACATATTCCATTCAAAAGTAACAAATCAAAAGTGTTAGTATATTTGTATTTAGGATTTATTATAAATAAAATTAATCAATACTCTAATTGAATAAAACTCCTATCATCATAATTAATTGGAATGGGATTCAAGATACAATAGAATGTATCAAATCAGTAGTTAGTATGAAAGGAATTTATTTTCATATTCATCTTATTGATAATGCATCTGATAATAACGAAGGAGATCAGCTGAATAGCTTATTTGCGAAGGAATCAAAATTGACATTCTACCAGTACCCAAAGAATTATGGATTCTCCAAAGCTCATATCAAAATTTGGGAAGAAGTATTGATTCATCTAAATAGTTCTTATATTGCATTGCTAAATAATGATACAATCGTTGATCAAAATTGGTTGTACGAGATGATATCATTTGCGCAATCCAATAAAGTAGATATGGTTTCTTCTAAAATGATCAATTTCAACAATAGAGACCTTATGGATAACGCCGGTCACAAAATGCTAAATACTGGAGAAATAATTCCCGTAGGACATGCTTTATCGATTCATGATTACAATTCGCATCAAATTAATATGGGAGCTTGTGCTGGCGCTAGCTTATACAGATCTTCAATGATAAAAAAAATTGGTTTTTTTGATTCATTTTTCTCAACTGGTTATGAAGATGCAGAATTTGGTTTAAGAGCTGTAGTTTGTGGATTCTTATGCATGTACAACCCAAAGGCTATAGTTTATCATAAAGGGGGGGCTTCAATTAGAAAAATTTTTAACCAAGACTACTCAGTTATGATACAAACTTCAATTCTATATAGTTATTTTAAGCTTGTACCATTTCAGAATATTATTTTTAGCTTTCCTTCAATTATTCTTAAGAACTTCAGTATTGTTATTGTTGATATAGTCTTTAGAAGGTGGAATTATTTACAAATTTGGAAGCAATCTTGGTTCAATATATTTCTTTTGAGAAAACTTATATTTCATAAAAGAAGAGAATTTTACAGAAAACAACACTCAATTATAAGTTCTAGAAATTTTTCCAAAAAGACAATCTTTTTCCTAAAATTTGACTTAATAAGATTTTGGAAATTTATAATCCTGAAAGAGCAATCCTCAATTGACAAATATTAAGTTTTAACATAATGAATTCCGAAATAGCAATCTCTTTGAAGAATATTTATAAAACATTTAGAATTCGAACGTCAGGTGAAAATACAATAAGAGAAAGGATAAGTAGTTTGCTGAGATTAAAAAAACAAAATGTACAAAACATTGTCGCTCTTCAAAATATCAACATTGAAATTGTTAAAGGAGAATCCTTTGGTATAATTGGCAGGAATGGTAGTGGAAAATCTACTTTGTTAAATATAATGATGGAGTCTATAAGCCCAGATAAAGGTGGAATCGTAAATACACATGGTAGGATAATGAGATTAGCTCTGGGTCTTGGAATTGATCCTAACCTAAGTGCTCGAGATAATATTTACGTCAATGGCAGTATTATAGGTCTTTCATTTAAACAAATTGGGGATATCTTCGAAAATATTATTGATTTTTCTGAGTTGCATGATTTCATCGACACTCCAGTAAAATTTTACTCAAAAGGTATGAAACAAAGATTAATGTTCTCAATAGCCATGTACGCAGATGCAGATATTTTTCTGCTTGATGAATTTTTCGGAGGAACTGGAGACAAAGACTTTAGGATCAAATCAGATAATGCTTTTAATGAAAGAATTATAAATGGTAAAACTAATATTATAGTTAGCCATTCTATGCAGGTTATTAAGAAACACTGCAAAAGAGTGTTGTGGTTAGATAAAGGGAAGATTATTGAATTAGGAAATGTGAATAGAGTGACAAAATTATATATAGAAGATGTTACCAAACGATTAGAAGCAAAATAATGTCAATGCTATCAGAAATATTAAGCATAGTTCCAGATATAAATAGGTTCGAGAGAATATGGAAAATTGCTCAAGTCGACTTTAAAAGAAGATATTATAATGATAGATTAGGATTAATATGGGCTTTACTTAACCCCATATTCATTGTCCTAATATATAATTTTATATTCACTATTATATTAAAAAGGGTTAGTGAGGGAATTGATAATTACGCTTTGTTTTTATTCTCAGGAATTATAATTTGGATGTCATTTGTTGAAATGATAAAAAAAGGAATGCGCATCATACTATCAAAAAAATATTTAATTCTTAATGTAAAAGTAAAAAAAGAGGATCTATACTTTTCATCATCCATTTCTGTGCTTTTTTCACTAATTTTTAATATTGTAGCCTTTTTAGTAATGGCGCTATTATATGGTTTTACTTTCTCTCTTCCAATTTTATTTTTACCAGTAATAATAATAAATGTTCTTTTAATTGGATGTGGGCTAGGTATGATTCTTTCAATAATATTTGTTCATTTCAGGGACTTTACACATATTATTGACCTTATTACTATGCTTGGGCTCTGGACATCGGGGATTTTTTTCAAAGCAGATTTGATTCTTCAACACAGCCCCGTTATATATTACTTAAATCCATTTGTAGGAATGATTGATAATTTAAGACGAATTACTTTATATAATTTACCACCAAATCTTGTTACAGTTAATTTAAATATTTTGATCGGTTTAATCATCTTTATTGTTGGAAATGTAATAATTAAAAATAATTTTCAATCTGCAACAGAAAAGATATAGTCGCATTAATAAAAAATTCCAAAAAAATTAAATAAATGTTAGCAAGTATCATCATACCAATTTATAATGGTGAAAAATATTTAAAAGACTTAATTAAGTCCATTATTAATCAAAATTTAGAAAAGAATAAATACGAATTAATATTAATTGATAGTTCTTCAACTGACAATTCAAGCAGCATTATTAAATCAATAGATAAAAATCTTTTAAACATAAAATATCATAAAATCAATAAAGAGGAATACAATCATGGTGGAACTAGAAATTTTGGAGCCTCAATATCTGAGGGGCAATTTTTGGTATATCTAACACAAGATGCTCTGCCTACAAATAGCGATTGGTTATCAAATATGATATTACCTATGCAGGAAAATGATCGCGTTATGGGAGTATTTGGAAATCAAGTACCTAGACAAAATCATAACGTACTAATTAGAAGAGATATAGAGCGCCATTTTGACTCCTTTAAATGTAAAAACAAATATCAAGTACAAAGCATAGACATTCCACTATTTTTGACTAAAGATCAGAGACAATATTTTTCAAATGTTAATTCAGGACTTAGAATGAGTTATTGGAAAATGCATCCATTTAAAACAGTGGATTATTGTGAAGATCAATTGATGGGACGCAATATTATAGAGAACAATTATTTAAAAGCCTATTCAAACGATGCAAAAGTATATCATTCTCATAACTATTCTTTGTTAAATTTTCTAAAAAGAAATTTTGACGAGTATCGAGGTTTAGAGATCACTTTAGGATACAAAGATGGCATAAATTATAAAAATTTAATACCCTATCTATATAGTTCATGGAAATCTGATATAATCTATATAAATAACTCAGGAATTTCTTTTTTCAAAAGGCAAATTTTAATTTTTTATTCAATACTTTACCTAATTGCACGAAGAATCGGAGCTTATTTGGGTAGTAATCATAAGAGTGTGCCCAGTTACTTGTATAAAAGATTATCATTAGAAGGTAAAATAAAAACTAAAATTATAAAACAAAATAGGTTAAAATATCTATTAAATGAAACTCGTAAGGTGAGAAAAGAGCAAGGAATTATTAAGCTCATGAAAGAAATTAAACGATATATTATAAAAGGTCCAATAAAAGCACCTACACCTTCTTCTCCATTAAGTTCGAATGTTGATTACTCCAACAAATACTTTTTTGACTTTATTCTATTATATAATAATGAAATCGAATTCAAGCATTCAGAATTGAATATAAATAACAAGCTAATTATAAATTGGATTATCCCAGACTTACACAAAGGATCAGGCGGACATCTAAATATATTTAGGGTTATCCGTGGCTTAGAAGAACTCGGACATCAAAATAATATTTATATTATGGAGATGGCGCAAAGAATAAATATTAATGATAAAACAAAACTAATAAATGATCATTTCGTGAAATTAGAAGCATCAATTTTTAAACTTGAAATTGAATCTGGAATAAGAGACTCTGATGTTCTCGTTGTAACATCTTGGCAAACTGCGTATCCTGGGTATATTTTTGAAAACACCAAGAAAAAAGTATACTTTATCCAAGATCTTGAATATATGTTTTATCCTCAAAGCTCTGAATATGTATTTGCTGAGAATACCTACAAAATGAATTATAAGTGCATTACAGCCGGAAAATGGTTATTTAATATAATGTCAACAACACATAAGCTTGACTCTGGATACTTCCATCTTTCATACGATCCGTCTATATATAGACCTATTCCCATTATCAATAGACAGAGAAAAAAAATATTATTCTATGCTAGACATGTAACTCCAAGAAGAGGGTTTGAACTTGGGATATTAGCCTTAAAAATAGTCAAAAACATAATCAAAGATGCTCATATTGTTTTTATAGGATGGGATTGTAGTAATATCCCTGTTCCTTTCGAATATGAAAACAAAGGAATTCTCAATTTTAATGAATTAGCCGCATTATATAATGAAGCAACATTAGGATTGGTTTTATCATTAACCAATTACTCAATGCTTCCACAAGAAATGATTGCATGCGGATTGCCTGTCATAGATATCAGAAGGAATAATACAGAGACATCATATGATAAAGGTCAAGTAATACTTACTGAACCCAATCCAATTAGTTTAGCTGACAAAATAGTCGAATTAATTCGTAATCCTGAAAAAGCTGAAAAACAAAGAATTTCATCGCAAGCAATTAATAGTCCGAACACCTTACAGAGTCAAGTAAAAATAATAGAAGATCTTATCTATAAATTATGAAAAAATGTTTAGTAATAGGTGCAGGTGGCTTTTTAGGATCAAGCTTAGTGAAACAACTATTAAAATATAATCACAAAGTGAGAGCATTTGATCAATTCAAAAATGGTATCCCTATTGCATTTCTTAAAAATTCTAATAAACTAGAGGTATTTCAAGGTGATTACTTGAAAGAAAAAGACATAATTGCAGCTCTTCAAGATATAGACATTGTTTTTCATTTTGTTTGGATTAGTACACCTTCTTCATCAGCTTCGGACCCGTACTCAGAAGTAGATATAAATGTAAAATATAGTATCAAGCTAATAAAACTTTCTCTTGAAGCAGATATCGAAAGATTTATATTTGCTTCATCTGGAGGAGCCATATATGGAAATCCTATTGAACTACCAGTAAAAGAATCACATTATACCAATCCCATATCTCCATATGGTATTGGTAAGTTGATAGTTGAAAAATACCTATACTATTATTCTTTAAACAGTAAAATAACATACATCTCATTAAGAATATCAAATCCTTTTGGCAAAAATCAAAATCCTAATAAAAACCAAGGTATACTTTCAATTTTCACTAAAAACATAATTTCAAATAAACCATTATTGATATATGGATACGGAGATCAAGTAAGGGACTATATTTATGTAGAAGATGCTATAAATATGTCCATTCTTTTATCCTTAAATTATAACGCATCAGGAGTTTTTAATATTGGATCTGAATATGGCCTAACTCCTCTACAAATTGTAGCTCAAATAGAAACAACACTGCAAAAAAAGGCTATTCTTTCTTATCAGCCTGTTAGGCCTTTTGATGTCAGCAGTATAATACTTGATATTGACTCGCAATATCACTTCACAAACTTTAAACCAACTAAGACACTAAGCAAAATAAATACATCTATAAATAACATTTATAATGAATATAAATAAAACTACAAGTAAAAACGATAAAACTATAATTGTCTTAGGTAGTCCAAGAGGCGGAACTTCCATGATAGCGGGATTATTAAGAGAGTTTGGCATATTTATGGGAGACGGGTTAGGAAAAAATCATGAAGACCCTAAATTTTTAGGCAATGATATTAATACCATTGAAACTACTATCAAAGAAAGAAATGAAAAATATAACGTATGGGGTTGGAAAGTACCTCATACAATATTCTACATTGATAAAATTGAGCATCTTCTAACAAATCCAAGTTATATAATTGTATACAGAAATATTCATAAAGTAGCTGAAAGTCAGATTAGACATTCAAACGCAGATAAAATTTCAGCTTTAAAAGTTACAACTAATTATTACGCCAAAATAATGGAATTTATTGAAAAATCTAAAGCTCCAATACTTGTAATTAATTACGAATCATTAGTCCAAAACAAAATTAGCGGTATTGAAACTTTGAGCAATTTTCTTAAAATTCAACTAACAGCTCAAACATTAGATAATTGCATACGATTTATAGATCCAGATAAGGGGTATAAACAAGTATCATTTAACAATTTTTCGATTGATAAAATTCAGGATTTCAATAAGCAAGATTTCATACAACTAAAACCTTTTGAGCTTAAACTCACCAATTCAGAGATAATTAATAATACAATAATAAGAACCAATGAATTAAACCCACATATTGAATTAAACAATAGGTATGAAGAAATTATTATTGTAATAAACAACTTATCACCTTCAGATTTGCTAATAGAAATAAAGCCAGGGTTTAATAATAAATATTCACAAAATATAAAAGAAACATTTACAATTCTAAGTGGTAATACTAATTTATTTCAGCTTCAATCAAAACATGCTGAATCATTTCTAATTGTTATATTATCAAAAACTATAAATCAATATAATTTCAATGCATATGTAAAAGAACCAAACGGTTATCATTCAATTGATGAAATACTTGATAATGAGCCACACACTATCTCACCAACTTCATACAATACTACGTTAGCAATAGCTAAGAAATTATCAATTAAAACTAACGATAAACTAATAGGTCAAATACGTTCAGAAATCACTAAGTATATTCTTAAAACACCAGAAAACTTAATTGGATTGAAAAGTTATACTGTTCCAGATCATATATATAGTGTTGGACCAAAAGTTACTATTGGTTCTTTAGATTTATTAGATTTATTTGACGAAATTATTAATTTATATACTAAGGAGGACTTAATTAAAAATGTTCTTGATTTTGGTTGCTCTAACGGAAGATTATGTAGCATTGGAAGTTCATATCTTAGTCAATATAACTGGTATGGATGCGATGCAAGAGAAGAAACTATAAAATGGACTACCGAAAATATTATAGGGGTAGACTTTTTTGTAAACCCGGAAGTACCGCCTATTGACTCTATTAAAAATAACCTATTCGGCATAATTATTGCAATTTCAATATGGTCTCACTTTTCACCTAAAAGATCTATTGCTTGGTTCAACGAGGCTAATAGAATTTTAAAGCCAGGAGGTCTGTTAGTATTTTCTACACATGGGTATAGAAGTTTGTACCATTTATCTAAATTTAAAAACCAAAATAAAAACATGGCAAACCTGAGATTAAAAGCCCTAAACAATAATAACATTCACTTCTCACCATACCCAAAATCAAGTAGTATTTCAGATGATTTAGATACAGATAATTGGGGTATAACTTTTATGAGCAAAGGATGGATAAAGGAAAAAACTAAGGATAAATTTGAAATTATAGATATCCTACCAGGAAGAATACTTAAAAATCAAGATTTGTACATATTAAAAAAAATATAAATGAAATTGTTAGAATTTGATAATAATCCTAAAATAAAGAATAGACTTTATGAAAGAAAAAAGAGGATAATTGATGCCAACCTAGATATTATACAAGACAAAAAGATAATTGACATTGCATCAAATAATGGTAGATGGAGTTTTGCAGCTGTAGAAGCAGGAGCTCAACTTGTTCATTCTATTGAAGGACGAATCGATAAAGTAGCAGAAGCAAAGGCTCATTTCAACAGACTTGATGTTAACGATAAAATTAGAACAAATACAGGTGATTTATATAACTGGCTATATGATAACCAGAGAATTAATGTAGATACCATATTCTGTTTAGGAATATTCTACCATATTACAGATCATTATCATCTTTTGAAACTTATGGCTCGTACAAATGCCAAATCAATAATTATTGATTCTGGATTTGTAAGAAGTTTCAAAAATATGGTACACATACAAGCTGAAAATCCTAAACTTCATAGGAATGCATTGCCAGAGTTTGAAGATCAAGAGCAAGAATTAGTTGGTTTTATATCGCTTGGAATGCTTATTCAATTAAGCTGGAACTTAGGTTACACGTGTAAACCCGTAAGCTGGAATCCAAAAGAAGTTGAATATAAAAATGAAGTTCAGGATTATATGATGGGAAGAAGATATACTGTCAGATTAGATAAAATGCAACATTTTCATGATTCAAACTGGCAATCATATTGGAAAGACGAACTCGTAAAAATAAATCCAAAATTTTCAGGACTCTTTGATAAGACTACACATGATTCTGTATCTGACGATAGACAAAGAAGCTCGCTTCGAAATAGTTCTATAACCATTTATTAAAAATGAAATTAGGAACTAAATTGATAGAATATAACTTAATTGTAATTCTACTTATTATATACTATTTCTATATACTGTTTAATTATTCAGTCAATTTTCCCAGAGGCGATGATATTGAGCAAACTTTTAATTATATCCATAGAATAACAAACTATTCTATAAGTAATCAGTTTTTCTCATTATTCACTCCTATGAATACTGGTCATATAATTGCGACTCACAAGCTCATTACTCTAATTGATTACTATATATTTGGTTCAATAAATGTGAAAAGACTTATATTCTACGGAAATGCATTTTATGTAATTACACTTTTTACCATTATATCTATTACTAGTCTAAATAAAAAAACAGCTATTTTTATATTCCTAATTTGTTTAGTTCCTTTTAACCACTTAATCAATTGGGCCGGAACAAGCATCCATCATGGTTCTGGAATTTTGTTTTGTACCCTGGCATTTTTATTTTACGCTAAAAATTATAATATTCTATTACAAATATTATGCTGTACAATTTCCTGTTTTAGTTTATCAAACGGAATTCTTACATTTCCATTATTGATACTACTTCATTTATCGGATCATAATTATATAAAATCTGTTATTATACTTATGTCACTCATTTTTATAACATATATTATTGTAAAGTTGACACCGGAATCAATTCTTTTATTAAACCCATCTAACTCCTTTAAATTTAGTTTAATTTTTATATCCGGAAGTTTTAAGAATATTATTTCAGACTACAACTTTTTACTTTATGTTATTGGTTCTTTAATGATTATTTCTCCATTACTATTTGGAGTAATGTTCATAAAAAAGAATAAAGTACTTTATTCTTTGTATTTCTTTTTTATATTTACCTCTCTTCTAATCTCTTTGAAAAGACCTTATATTCTTGCTAATGTAAATCGATATAGTTGGTACCATTCACTTTGTTTAGCGATTTACTTTATAATTGTCTATAATAAAATTAATAGCATAAAAGAATTAAACATTAAAAGATCTAATTTATTACCAACAATTTTTTTTACTCTTATTTATAGTTTTCATGCTATAACAAATCAAACTAAAATAGCCCGATTTCATTCAGAAATGAATTCTTCGGTTAAAGGATTTTTATCGAATGATCCAAGTTCATCAGCCTATCCAGAAATTAGAGGAAATAAGAGGTATATCAATACAATTAAAAATTCAGTTTTATCTGAAAATTATATCATACCTCACAATTCGAAGCTAACTAATTTACCTTCAGCTACTAAAACTGTAAATCATGGTCTAAAGACTTACAAAATAGACTATTTTCATAATGCTGTAAATATGAATTATTATAACTTAGAAATAGATATTTCATCAATTACAGATAATTTAAGGAAAAATGAATATATATATTTAGTAATAAACGATAAAACTTATGAATTGAAAAAAAACTATAGAACTATTATAAATCCAAATAACACATATTTTGATAATGAGAAAACAAATATGCGTAGAATAAATATAAGTACTATTATTAATTTAAAAGAAGATTTTGAATCTCTAAACCCAGAAGTTGTTATTCACAAAATATATAAAAATATTACTGTCAATCACAAGTTAAAAATTGAAGAACCTAAAATGATTAAATAAATATGAAAAAATATAATTTATATTTCTTGACTCCAATTCTTATTTGCGTATTTTCAATTTTAATCTACAATAGTTGTAAAAATGCTTCACAAGTAAACTTTACGGAATTCTTTGATAAAGATGAACCTAAGATGAAAACTAATAAAATGAATAACTGGGAAATTATTGACGGCACTGTTGATATTATTGGTTCTGATACTAATCAAGACTTTTTAAAAATAGGGAAAACATATATTGATTTAGATGGGGGTAGTAAAAATGGTGCGAAAATCAGATCCAAAACCAAATTCAACTTAGTTAAATCTCAAGACTACACTTTAAATTTAAGAATTGCTGGACAACCACTTCGAAATAGAGGAGATAATTTAGTTAAAATTAGTATGGGAAATCAAATAGATACTACACTAAGTGTCAAAGCTCTGAGTCAACTTAAAGAGTATAATTTTGAATTCAAGAGTGTTAATAATAATAGTGTACAAATTATTATAGAAGATTTAGGAAATGATAACTTAGGCGCATTACTTGTTGAAGTTTCTTTTAAAAGTTTAAACATATGAGAATATTTATATCAGGGGGTTGCGGTTTTGTGGGTTCAAATTTAGCAATGTTATTAAAAGAAGAAAATTATGAAATAATTGTCTTTGATAATTTAAAGAGGCGAGGTTCAGAACTTAATCTGCTTAGATTAAAAGAGAATGATATACAGTTTATACATGGAGATATTCGTAATCCTGAAGACTTTGAAAGTATTCAAGATATTGATGTTATTATAGATGCTTCCGCAGAACCTTCAGTTTTAGCTGGTATTAATGGTGGTCAAGATCAATTAGTAAATATTAATTTAATTGGCACTTTAAACCTTATATCCCTAGCAACTCGGCATAATGCATTTTTTATTTTCTTGTCAACAAGCAGAATATACCCAATTCAAAAATTAAATCAGATACAAACGATAGAAAGTAGTAATAGATTCAAAATAGTAGAAAAGCAAGAATTAAGTGGAATATCATCAAAAGGTATATCAGAAACTTTTTCGATAGTGGGGAATAGATCATTATATGGTGCTACAAAACTGTCTTCAGAGTTAATTTTAAACGAGTACAATGAATTTTTAAATCTGAAAATGGTTATTAATAGATGCGGTGTAATCGCAGGTCGACACCAAATGGGTAAAATCGATCAAGGCGTGGTTGTTTTATGGTTAGCAAGACATTTCTGGAAAAAAGAACTTTCATATTTTGGATTCGGAGGTACTGGAAAGCAAGTCAGAGATGTATTACATATAGATGACTTATTTGACTTAATAATACTGCAAATAAAAAATCAAGAATTACTTACACAGTAGAAAGCATTATCGGAGCGTTGGATACGAACTCAATATTTAGTGGGATCTTTCTTAAGGAATTAGTAATAGACAAAGGTGCACTTAATATAATTTCTAATCAAGAAATGGAAATTATCGAGACGCCCAAGACTTTCTTTATGGAAAAATTCGATAGATTAAACATCCCTATTGACATACCGATCATCAAGGTCAAAGACCACAAAATAGAAATCTTACTCAAAGAAGAGCATATAGATACGATTAATTTTAAGGAGGTCTATGCTACCCTCAATAACGTTAGCAATATACCAGAGCTAATAGAAAAGAACAATAACGTCAAAGTGACCACTTTATCAAAATTTATGGGTGCTGGTTTGAAAGCGGACTTTAATTTTAAAATTAAGGATCCGCTCAGTGCTTATAGCTTTAATTTGGAACTAGATCCCATGCCATTTAAAAAGCTCAACAGAGCGGTCAGCTATAACACACCAATAGTCGTGGAAGAAGGACG
>ENA-ORXT01005633-ORXT01005633.1-marine-metagenome-genome-assembly--contig:-NODE-5633-length-12190-cov-8.351028_pt1 | contig 12190 bp, 18 predicted proteins | sample MGYA00237868_ERZ511482 | MGnify/ENA metagenome assembly ERZ511482 | reverse complement strand
AATTTTGTCCTGGTGGACAGAGACTGACTTGCGGACCGACTCTCTCCACCAATCAGATGCGCCCCTGGGACTGACTTTGTGCTCCTGATTGCTTACGTGTTCCCATACAGCCTGGAAATCAACATCTGCACCTCTTTTTATCTGCACTCCTGGCAAGGAGACTGTAGAAAATCTTAAGATCTCGCGTGGGCAGCTTGCTCCGTGCCAAGAAAATCGGATCAAGCGGCAACAACAGTGAGTTCTGCTGGATGCAAGGTCCTGGCACCGAATTCGGGCTTTCTATTGGCTTCGATGCCCTCTGACTGTCGTTTTAGACCAATAGAGTGCTGTTATTCACAGTCAGTTTCTGTCTCTGACCCCCCGGACAATATTCGGGGATCAGCAATAGCCAGCGCGCTTCGAGCCTAAGAGCGTCTCCACCAATGAAGCCAAAAGCCAAAGCCAAACGTCACGAGTGCCCAACGTGTGGCCCTGTCACTGGCTCTCCAAACGACGATCCAAAACAAAGAAGGTCACGTCTCAATCTTGGGCTCCCGTGGATGCTCACTATGGGTGGGCCTCTTTTGTGGCCGACAGACCATCCACAAAGGCCAGACAAAGAATCCTGGTGGATGGCCGATCGCCATATCACTATGTGAGGATGGTCTATTTTTGGACCGTCACACCCTGGTTTTGGATCGCATCCCAGCCACCAATGCCCGTTTGGCAAAACCGTGCCACATTTAGGCGTTTCGGTGTTTGGATCCATTGGTGGAGACGCTCTAACAGAGCACTCGCTTGTCCGTGGTTTAGCCTCTCGCCCGTCTCCTTCACCAGCTTCCTTTGCCCCCCCTCCTTCCCTTCCCCTCTCCGCCCTTTGTGGGTCGTCGTGAATTGATACACGCTGTATTGTGCTTTATTGACGCATCCCTCAGCATCTGTCACTCCCACTCAGCGACGACCTTGCCAGACATTACCAGTGTTGACCCTACGGCCACCCTCCGTCCCCACCCCTCCCCCACCCGTCGTCCCCACGGCCACCCTCTGTTCCCATCCCTCCCACCCGTCGCCCCTACCGCAACCTTCCGTCCCCATCATTCCCCCACCCCTACCCCAACAACCCCCACTACTATACCCGGCAAAGCCGGAGGCATATGCGACCAGAGTGCATGAAGGTAGCAGAGCAGGCGAAATGGCGGATGACCGGCGATGGGGGGGACGAGGAAGGGGATGCGGGAGGAGACGGACGAAGAGCTCATTTTGGTATTGATAACGTTGGTTAAATTACCTGTGTATTGAGACCGACCGTATCCCAGCAATAAAGCGAGTTCTATCGCCGTCGCGGCCAGGAAGAAAGATCTTTTGTTGAAGGGCATCCGATGGGGAGCCGGGTGGTGCCCACGACGGCGACCCCGAACCCATGGTGATTTAATATAAACGAGGGCACTGGTCGATCGACCGTCCGATCACAAGCGATCGTAATAGTGCCGGCAGACAGGTAAGACAGGCAAGCAAACACACAATAAAAAAGGAACGATGCGGAAGTAGCCCCCCAAAGGGCGTGCCACAGGCCAATTCCAACAATACATGGGCTTTGGCCCGTCAAGGGGGCTACTTGTGACCAATTGCCATTTCGGAGCAGAGACATGCTACAGTTCTCCTTCATCGTGCTCGTGCTACTGCTGATCGTGGCGCAGCGGGCGAAGGCGACCGTCCTCGTGCCGGTCTGGCGGGCGCAGCCGTGGTGGGAGCCAGCGTTGCAGCTGGCCCAAGAGGTGTGCTACCTCCCTCGATCGGCCGGCGTCTTCCAGCACGGGGCGGCGGATGAGCCGGCGCGGCGGCCACACTGGACGCTGTGCGCGCTACGGTTCATAGCCGGGGGCGTACAACTGCCGCCGCGTCGTGGACGCGGGGGTGCCGCGTCCTTGGCGATCATAGATTCGGCGCCGGAGCCTGCGGTGAGACTGCCGCGCAGCTGCTGAGCCTCGCACTGGCCGAGTCGATCAAGGGCAACTACGCCAACATGTGGATGGCCTTCGTAGCGTCTTGCCAGGCCAGCCGGTACAGCTACCTTCCAGCCCGAACGGAGACAGTCGCGTTGTAGATGGGCATCATCGTCGAGCGCGGCACGGTGGCACCGGGGACGCTGCAAGGCTAGCTGCTCCGAGATCGCCGGCAATCGGTCTGAAGACCCGACAAGACCCGACAATAGCACACAATCGGACCGAGGTAGCGCCCCGACCCGAATGAGATAAAGTACCGCCTTCCATTCTGGATCAGCCACTGCGCGCATGTTCTCCTCGAGGATGGCGACGGTGTCAAACGTCTGGTACAGGTTGTACCCGGCTTGCTCGCCGATGCCCTTCACGCTCGTTTTCTTGGACGCCGTGTACAGCGGCTGCCCGGCAACTGGAGGTAGTTGCGTGAAGTCCCCGCATAGAGTCAGGTGCATGAGCCCGAACGATCCCTTGACCTCCTTGGTCATCTCCATGCGGTCCTAAATTTCCTGCAGCATCTCTTTGTCCATCATGGACATCTCGTCAATGGCCACGAGCTGGCGAGCCGCCCACTCCTTGATGAGCTGATCCTTCTTAGCCTTAGACAGGGTTCTGCTTGATCCCGAGCCGTCCCCGCCTCCCCTTGGCCTCATGCCCGTGGCCGAGTGCATCGTACGACCACCAATGTTGACCGCCGCTATCCCGGTTGGCGCTAGCAACGCAAGAGTCTGTGGCTTCAGCCACGATTTGCAAAGGGTGGTCAGGCACTCCAGGGCACGGGACTTGCCCGTTCCGCCCTCCCTGTGCAGTATTATCCGCAACGGCTCGCCGTCGCGCGGGCGACCGCAAAGAGCGTTGTTGAAGTCGAGAAGCAAACGGTGGCCAATGATGCAGAAAGCAGCATGCTGCCGTCGGTTAAGACAGGCGCCAGAAGACACAGCCTCACGCGAGAGAAACTTGCCAGCGGCGCACTCGTCCTCGGCAGCAAGGACCTCAAAACCTGACAGCTGGTCTCGCCGCCGACGCCTGCGCATGGCTTCCGCCAGGAGCTCTACCGTCACAGTCCCCCCACCGCCTCGCCCGTATCCGTTTCCAGCCACAACGTCGCCTGGCGCGTCCCGTGGCGCTTCCTCTGCGGCATCGAGGACAGCGACACCACGGCGCGATGCCTCAATCATTTCCATCACGTCGGCTACAACGGCGCGCGCCGCGCTTATACAAACAAGGGGTTACCATCCAACGTTGTCGCATACGCCACGGAGGCCAGCCAGGTCGCATGCCCGGTGATCATCCTCCGACACGCGCTCGACTTGCCGCCGACGACTGACCCAAGCGTCACTCACGCCCGCGTTTGCATGTTGCGAAGCACACGGCGAGGTATTGAGCAGACGGTCCGTCCAGCCCTCGTCGTTTCTGGCATCCGAAAGCCGCTCTCGGTCCTCGTCGGCTCCTCCAGCACCGCCTGGGTTCTCTCTCCTGAAGGCTTCGCGCAGGTCGTCCCGCTTCTTCTCAGCGCTCGCCTTGGCGGCCGCCTTGACAACGTAGGAGTCCTGATCGTTCGTAAACACGCGCTAGGACTCGGCAAGATGCTCTTGGTCCGCTGTCTCCTCCCACAGGTCTAGGCTGCCCAGGAGCGACCCGTCGCCTGCCGCCGCTGGGAAACCGCTCCGGCAGGGGCGGGACAGCAGTAGGACTACAAGAGAATACAAATCATTTGCTTCCCGCTCCGCACCTGATACCGGAGGTCGTGTGAAACCGTCCTTATCAGAGATGCGAGGGCCAATGACGTCCGGCACAAAACGCTTCCGCCGAGCCACAATCCCATGTGTACCGGCTGGTGGATGAGCAGGCAGGAACTGCATCGGTTCTCGTCCGCCCGGCACCTCCAAGCCCGTACCTGCACCCGCCTCCCGCAGTACAACCTTCTCTTAGCCAGCGACGAACCAGTAGTGAGGGATCGTCTCCAACTCGAGTGGCCGGTGCTGGTATTCATATGTGGTAGAGGAGAACACAACTTGGGTGGCACCAGAGTCCACGAAGCACTCGTAGGCGACGCGCTTGTACACAGCGAGTGCTTGACCGAAACGCAAGTGGGCCAACTCGTGCGACGCACACATGCCGTCACCGCCGAGCAGGTAGTGAGCCGCATGGGGCGCGGAAATCTCCGGCGTCTTAGTGGCCGCACGCACCAATGAGGAAACTCTCCTCTTCGCGGCAACACTCGGGGCCGCTAGGAGCAGCAGCTCGTCTCTTGCGACCCGGCGCGTCAAGGCCTTCACGAGGATGGCAGCGTTGGTGACCTGTTGCTGGTCCTTGAAAGCGTACTTCAACGAATAGTACATGTCGCCGTGGCGCGCGAGGAGCCGGATGTCGTGGTTTGTGGGCAGAGCCAGCATAATCGTCGCCGAGTACGAGTTCACGTACTCAGAACCGACGCGACGGGAAACCACCAGCTCCATATCTTCATCAAAGTGCGTCACTGGCTCTGGCGCACGCGAGTAGAGGTATTGCTGGTCCCCGAATTTTGTCCTGGTGGAGAGAGACTGACTTGCGGACCAACTCTCTCCACCAATCAGATGCGCCCCTGGGACTGACTTGGTGCTCCTGATCGCTTACATATGCCCATGCAGCCTAGAAATCAACATCAGCTCCTCTTCTTTTGTACACTTCTGGCGAGAAGACTGTAGAAAATCTCAAGATCTCGCGTGGGCAGCTTGCTCCGTGGCAAGAAAAGCGGATCAAGCAGCAACAAACAGTGAGTTCTGCTCGATGAATGGTCCTGGCACAGAATGCGGGCTTTCTATTGGCTTCGATGCCTTCTTACTGTCGTTGTAAACCAATCGAGTGCTCTTATTCAGAGTCAGTCTCTGTCTCTGTCCCCCGGGACAAAATTCGGGGATCAGCAATAGCGACATGCTCCGACGCTCACGCCATGCGTCCGCTTCGACTTCTTGAAGCACGACTCGCAGAGTTGCCACAGGTGCAGGTTGTAATGGACGACGAGATACGTCGTGATAACCGCCTCGGCGAGCTCCCGCCGACGAACTTCTGGGTCGGTTGCAAAGATCTTGCCAATTGGCAAGCTCTTCCAGCTTGCAGGCGGCAGGTTGACGACCGGCCGCAGCTCCTTCTCAAAATCGACCGCGCTGTCGTCACCCAGCAGCTCGGAGACACCCTTCCACAACGACGCCTCGATGAGGTCGCTGTGACCAAACTCCGACTTGCATGTGACACAGCGCGCGGTCACCGGCGCCACCGTCCGCCCGGCCGCTCTCGTGAAAGCCAAGCTCGATAGTTCTACGGCGAGGACAGTGCCCGGCTCTTCGAAGCACGTAGGGCACGTCGCCTCAGTGGGAAGCGGTGCGGAGTGGAACTGCACGCTGTCGGCCAAGGCCAAAAATGCGGCCTTGTAGGCGTCGTTCTTTTGTAGATTCTCCAGTTGCAGCCGCCCCCCCGCCATTCCATAGAGCCACAGCATGGAGTGAAAGTTCAGCGTGCCGTCTCCCTGCGTCTCAAATCCGGCGATGAAAGCCTTGACATGGCCGAAGATGCCCCCGCGAGCGTGCGGGCGCTGGTGTTTCCTGTCGTAGCCGACCACGTCCTGGAAGAAGCAGCGAACGATGCAGTTGAAATGGCGTGCACACGCAACAGAATCCTTGGACGTGGCAGCAAGCCGTGCAGCTTGCGACGGCAAGTTGGTGATGTCGATCTGTTCAAGTTGGTCGCACGCCACCTGCCCCGATAAGTAAGCAACCGTCAACGACCCTTTGTACTTAGGGCTGGTAGTGACAAACAGGCTGTCGCTACCGAAGCGCGTCTGCAGTGAGAAGTCGCGGCGGAGATGCACCTGCCGAGCTGGATTTGATCCTTTCCCATGCGCCTCCGCCGCTCGAACCCGGTTGGTGAGCGTCCTGGCACTTCCCACGTCTGTCGGCATTGACGGCCGCGGGAGGTTGCCGCGAGCCGCGCTCAAACACGCCGAGCAGTGCGGAGAGCTCCTGCGGGGTAACATTGGCGGTGGCGGCGTTCTGCTCCGTGTTGCTGAGGCGGCAGTAGAGCGACGCCTGCGCCATCGCCTGATACCGCGCCGACATGTCGAACGCCATGAGCGTGTAAACATTGTCCTGTGCGAAATGCCGCAGTGACAGAAGAGCGTAGTGGCGAAGACACTCAAGCTTGGAGACACGGACTGCCCTCGGCTCGTCCGGCCCTCCACGGCCAAACGCAATCAGGCCAGGAACCAGCATCTTCACGAGATAGGGTGTGCTGTCGGGTACGAGTGCACCGCTTTGGCGGATGACCACCGGACCACCGGCTTCACTTGTACCCTGGTTGTGTGCCGGCCCTGCCACTTTCAGTCGCTCCGCCATCGTTGACCCGTCGTAAGACACGTGCACACCACCTGCGGAGCGCACAAACAGCTTTTCTTCAGGTGATGCGGCCTCGTCCGCATCCACGCGCTGCCGACCGTTTGACTGGTCCGCGTCCATTGCCTGCTCAAAATCATGAGCAACGATGGACGTAGCTCCCTTTGTGGCAGTAGGCCGAGAGGACCTCTCCACACTGCCACCTCGGGCAAACTCACACACAGGATCTTGGTCGACGAAATGACCCGCCCGTCGCCGCACAGCGCGTTCTGAGTACAGCCGATTGTGCGACGTGAAGAACTCTTACAGCTCGTTCAGACGAGAACCGCGCACGCGGTGCGACCGCCGCACAGAGAGCTCCTGCGCAGGCGTCATCAAGCCCTACAGGATTACCATGAAACTGTCGTTGGTGTCGGCCAAAACCCGAGGGAGGAGCGTCACCAAACTACTTGGATTGGCGTCGTACAGGCTCACTTGCGACCTAATCACACGGTTGGCGCCGCCGCGAACCACCCCAACGCTCATGAGCGGCGTGACCATAGAAATCAATCGCAGCTCAAGCCACGTTGAGTCGCGCAAATGATCCGGCAGGGCGCCGACGTAGAAGCCGTTGGCAATCGAAAACCGTGGCGGCGTCATCTTCCGGCCGGTACGCCGCACGCTGGTATATCATGCTTGGCAGATATACGCAAAAGAGCGCCCATCAGCTTCCCGACGCACACCACGCGGATAAAGGCCCACGCCGCTCAACTGGGGCAGACAGAGTAGGCCGGAGCAGTCACACTGCTTTCGTAGAAGCGGCAGGAGGTCGCCAGGTAGCTTTAGCTTTCGCACTCTCTGAGCAAGCAGTAGCCCAGTGAGTGCGTGCGTGTCCGCATCAGACGCCACGACGAGGCGATCGCAAACGGCACAGGTGACCTCGTTCATGTCATTACCCCACAGGCGCGACCTCACAACGTGGCGGACGGCGTCGTGTACCTCGCGGCTCACGGGGACACGCGGGGAGGAGCCTTTTGACAGCGCGGTCAGCTGCTCATCAGTCGCCAAGGCGGGTCCGTCACGCGTGCCAGTCGAACGTTTTGAATAGTTCCGCACCTGCTGATCACCCGCTCGGTGGCGCTGCTCGACATGCCGTTTGGTCCCAGCCTCGCCAGGCCGAGCTTTGCGCCCGACGTTGACCGGTTCCTGCCGCCCCTCGTTACACCCGTCAACACCGCCATGACGTAGTGAAGCGCCGAATTCCGCCGTGCCCTGGTCGCGTTCGCGCCCACAGTGGTTCTCGGGCCGCGGCTGCTGCCTTGAAGTACTTCGGGCACCGCCCAGGGTCTGCCCAGCGCTCAAGTCAACTTTGTCATCATCATGAGAAGCCAACCGTCGAAGGCGAGCTTGCTGGTCGGCGAGCGGCTCCGTGTCGCTTGACGAGTCCGGACTTGCATCAGTCGGTACACGAGCATCCAACGTAGGGGGCTCACTGCCGACAGGAGAGCGATGACTGGATGCCACCGGTCCCATCTCAGTCTGCGACGTAGCACCAGCCGCCGGGTTGTTCTCAAGGCGCGACATGATACACCCACTCTCTTCATTGCCGACGCCATTCCCGGCGAGCTCGGAGGGCTCGCCACTCTCGCGACGAGCCCGCTGGCGAGGCCGAGTCCTGGGATACTCGGGTGGCGAAGAGCCCGGTAGATGACCAAGACAAGGAGCGGGGCGCTCAGGCCGACGACTGCGTCTGACCTCAACATCACCGTCAGAGTCCATCAAACAGCACTGAGCACGCGCAGCGCCATAGGCAGTGATGTCGTACCGCACGGTGTACCGCTGCTGAACAGAATCAAGCACCTCGCGCACACAGCGATCTGCCCCTCACCGGGGCCGCCCACGCCTGCGCCGGCACCCGCGCTTCCCACCACGGCCCCCCACAAAATGTGCCACACCACCGCCTCTCTTCACTCGCCTCGGCATCCCCCGCATCCGCACCTTGGCTCGTGTCATGGCCTGCATCTTAGCACCCAGCCGCCTTCGCCCCTATCCACGGCGGCCAAAAATCACAGGTGCCGTTGACGCGCACAGGAGTAAAAAAAAGTATGGACGACCGTGCCTCAGTCGCTGCAATGATCCACACACCGGTGGGCGGCGCCCCGGCGCGTCGGCGCGCATCGCACGACCGTAAGAGGGGGAGTACAGCAGCCGACGGTGACACCGCGCGCCCTCCAACGAGTGACAGACCAGAGGGGAGGTGGAGCTTGCCGCGGGTGTATATCAAATCATCCTGCCGACGTCCCCTCAACAGACACCCCCCTCCTCCCAAATCCTCGACCATCCCCCGTCGCCCACAGCCATCCGGGGCGAGCTGGCGCCGACCTCACGCCGGCGCAAGCTCCCCTCGTAGCACCCCGACACAACAGGTGATACAGCTTCGCCTCTCCTCGCTATGCGCTAGAGTTCCCCCATCCCTAGCGCGGATTGCGTGGCGGCTTGCATCTCACTGGCCCGCCGCTCCCTCTAATTCACCCGACAAGCACCGCAGCGCCCCTCACGCACCTGTATACGATTGAATAAACACCCGTGCGTCGGTTGCCCGCGTCCCTCACGCAGCGCGGGGCGCCTAGGCGCTACGTAGGGCGTCGCATAACGTTTCGCGCGGCGGGGTTCTGCGGCCGTGGAGCGTCTACCGCAACCTCCTGAGGGTGGACCGACTGACAGAGTGCAAGCCTTGCCGCGGCCGAAGACGCGCAGTGACTGGAGAAAGTCCAGTTCGGGTCACACGGACGCCCTCTGACCCACCACAGTGCGTGACGACCCCCCCTCAACGCGGTCCGCCAAAGCGATTCGCTCAAGAACCGGCCTCCCCAGTCAAAAATTCAAAAACATGCCCCTCAGAGCGCACAATTGCATCTTCTTCGTAACTACGGTTAACTGCTTCGACCGAGTGCAGCAGGGATCGTCGTTTCCAGCCTGTACAACGCACTCGACGGCGTTTTTGACCCCAAGGACAGCGATTCGTGGCAAAAAACCATACAAACGTCCCTCACAGAAGACACGGACACTTGCTCGAAAAAAGAAACACATGGGCGACATTGCCCAAGGCTTGCGGACATGTGCATATCGAGAACGTACAGCGCAACGTCCTGTGTCCTTCTCATGGTCCCGTTTTACGTGCACAACGTCCAGAGGTGGCAGGTGATTTTTATTTGATTATAATCATGATGATTATAATCATTATAATCATTTTACATCACGGCGCTGATGATTATAGTCACATGGCCATGCAAGGGGATTTACAGTTGGGCACACATGAGGGGGGCTACTAGGAGATAGAGACAGCTGGTTGGCCTGCCAACTGACAGCTTCAAGCGTTTCACTGGCTGCTTGACCAGTCCACGACTGTCGTTCGGGTTAACAATCGCGAGTATGAGTATGGGCGACGCGTCGAAATATCTCACGGGTACGAGTATATACCCGAAAAAAATACTCGTGTGATACCCTTGACGAAATACTCTTGGTGAGGCCTTTAAAAGGGAAAATTTTAAAAGGGGCTCATGGGGTGGACGGTGGTCAGTGCTTGCTCATCTTGAGTAGTACCCTGAACTAAAGTCCAGGGAATTTGTGGCCAAGCGCATTAGTGCCTCGGTTCCTCAGAAGCGTCGAACACTGAGGGAAAGTGATGGGGAGTTCTCGATACTTGTATGAACTGCTCGGTATCATGTCTTAAACAGGAAACTGAGGAGCAGTTGTCGTCCTCTCAGAATTGCGGGATCAGCCATGCTTCCACTCCAGCTCTCTCGACTGCATCCCGCTGCCTCTCGTGTTTGCAAGCCGCACAATCCTCTCCATCGGGCTAGCCCCGCTGTCTCCCGTTACCTCATCATTCGGTCGTCAGCGTCGACGTAGCTCGTCTCCTCTCTTGCCCCCTTGTCTGTTTTGTCACGTTCTTGTTAGTCTGTCTGCCTCCATTCCCGGTGGTGTTCCGGCCCCGGTGCCTGAGCATGGCGTCTTCTTCCCCCCCCCCTCGCACTGTCGTTATTGCTGGGGCTGGCATCGTTGGTCTCACCACCGCCATATCGCTGCGGGCGCTTCCGACGCCCCCGACCGTCATTATCCATGAGCGGCGCCCAGAGGAGGGCGCGCTGTCTGGCCCCGGTGGCATCATGATCCAGCCCAACGGCCTGGCCGCGCTGTCTGCCCTTGCTGACGGCAGCGGCGAAGCGGTTGTTGCCGCCCTCAACGCGGTATCCTGTCCGTTGGGCCGCGGCGGCTTCCAGTCGGCGACCGGCAAAGACCTGTACATTGCCGAACCGGCGGGCGTGACGCTCGGGGAGCGGACCGACGACCTCGGCGTTTGCGTTGCGCGCACCGCGTTGATGGGCGTCCTTGCCGAAGCGGCCAAGATTGGCCAACCCGGCGGGGTGGAGGTGGTGTGGGAGTCGGCGGTGACCAGCTACACGACGACCGACGGGGCGGTGGACAAGGTGGATGTGCATGTAAAGACATCCGGTCAAGCCGCCACCATCCGTGGTGTGGACGTGCTCATCGGTGCAGACGGCCTCTGGTCGGGCGTCCGGTCAGCTGTAGATGCTGTGACGGGTCGGCCGTCGACACCCCGCCACTATGGCGGGTTGATGTGGTGGCGCGGCTCCGTCAGCTTCTCGGCCGTCGCGGCGCGATGCGCAGACATTGGCCGCTTGGCTTGGGGGCAAGCGTGGCTTCCCCGCGGCGGCTCGATGGGCTACTTCCGCCTTGGTGGCGACGACATGGCGTGGTACGCCTCGGCGCCGCGGCCGGCCGACGCGCCCGTCGACGGGTCGCCGCTGGCCGAGCTACTCGCCGAGTTTGGGCCGACCCGCGGCACCACTCCCCCCGTTTACGCGGCGATTGTCGACGCCGTGGCGGCGGCGGGCAGCGACACGATCAACCGCGCGCCCGTCTACTCGCGGGGGGTGCCCGTCGCGGCGGCTGGCGTCGGCCCCGTGTGGGGCACGGGCCCCGTGACGCTGGTTGGGGACGCTGCGCACGCCATCTTTCCGAGCATGGGCCAAGGCGCGTGTGTGGGGATGGAGGACGCGGCGGAGCTGGCCGCCGCGCTCGCCGCCGCCTGGCGCGACGGCCAGCCGGGTGGTGTGCCTGCCGCGCTGCGGGCGTATGAGGCCGCCCGCGCGCCGCGCGTCACCCGCGTCGGCGTCGAGAGTGCGCGCGTGTATGACCTTTCCGCGCTCACCGGCGGGGTCAGCATCTGGCTGCGGGACACGGTCTACTCGGTGCTACCACAGTGGATTGTCGACAGGCAGTTTTCTTGGCTGTACGATTACAAGCCAACGCCGGTGCTTGTGGCGTAGAGACGAGTGCACGGAGAAGTGGCATGCAAGGTGTACACCACGAGTATCGCTGATGCTGGTCTGTACTTCAATGAGCAGGAAGGGAACAGAGAGGTGGATAAATTACAGAGTACAGGACGAGTGTCGTTGACTATTTTTGAACAAGAGAGAGATAATGACAAGCAGAGAGAGTCTACGAGCAAAGAGGCGTCAGAGAGAAAAAGGTGTGTCAGACAAAAGAAAACGGAAAAGACGTGGCTTATCCCTGCATTTCTTTCTCGAGTGAGATTCCGAGTGCAACACCACAGAAAGTACGACCTCCAGTCCCATGCGACGTTCCCAGCACTTGATCGTGGCACTCTGTTTTTCGCGCTCTCGGACGGCACCCCCGTTGCGTTGGCTGCGTGCGTGGCGCGCGCTACGCGCTCTGCCCTCTGACAAACCGCCCGCCACCGCCCCTCCGCCGACACCACGTCGTCACCCCACCTCTACCCACAGGTAAGTGCGTCCCTTTACCCCCCAGATCGGAAGAGCG
>ENA-ORXT01005632-ORXT01005632.1-marine-metagenome-genome-assembly--contig:-NODE-5632-length-12194-cov-10.133366_pt1 | contig 12194 bp, 8 predicted proteins | sample MGYA00237868_ERZ511482 | MGnify/ENA metagenome assembly ERZ511482 | reverse complement strand
TAAAATAGCCGAAGGATCATGAGAATCGATGCACATCAACATTTTTGGAATTACGACGCTGACAAGCACGCTTGGATCGATGACGAGATGCAGGTGATTAAGAGGGATTTCCTTCCTGAAGACTTAGCGCCTATATTAAAAGCTAATAATTTCAGTGGATGCATCGCAGTCCAAGCTGATCAATCTGAAGAAGAAACTGAATTTTTACTCGGCTTAGCATCAAATCATGACTTCATCAAGGGGGTTGTGGGCTGGGTAGATCTGAGGTGTACAAATCTCAAGGATCGATTAGATTATTATAGTCAGTTTAAGAAACTGAAGGGCTGGCGGCACGTAGTTCAGAGTGAGCCTGATGACGACTTTATGCTTAGAGATGACTTTTTAGATGGCATAAGCTTGCTAGCGGATTACAATCATACTTATGACATACTTATAGTGCCTAAACAATTATCAGCGGCACTTAGATTGGTACAACTATTTCCTAAACAAAAGTTTATCATAGATCACATAGCGAAGCCAGATATTAAAGGAAAAGAGATAAAGGAATGGGAGTCTACTATGAATCAATTAGGCCTGATGGATAATGTATGGTGTAAGGTGTCAGGTATGGTTACAGAGGCGGACTGGTCAGGCTGGCGACAAAGTGACTTTACCCCGTACCTTGAAGTTGTGTTTAGTGCATTCGGCGCGGACAAAGTAGTCTTCGGTTCGGATTGGCCTGTGTGTCAGCTTGGGGCATCCTATGAACAAGTTGTGAATATTCCTACTGAATTTATTGAGACCTATTATACCAAAAGTGATTTAGGATTTTGGGGGGCGAATGCTATTGAATTCTATAATTTGCCATGATAAGGTGAATTGAGAAAGTATAGGAATAATTATAAACGTCAATTTGTTCTCTTTGATACTTATCATGGCATGAAGACGTAGTAAATTCTTTAAATATAATTCGGGATATACATGGTTGCCCTGATGTCTAATGTTTTGAGAAAGAAAAGTGTCAATGAGCACTATGCTCTTGCAAAAAAAATAGATGATATGCTAGCGAAGTAAAAAAGAACAACAATAACAAAGATTACAACCATGATAATTCTTTAAGATGTTACCTTCCGCAGATAAAATTTAAGTATTCGTCGGACTATTATCCTTAAATCTATCTCTAATTTAGCCATGATATTGCCAATAATATCTCCAGTTTTCTACCTAATTAAATTAAGCCTATAATTCACGTTATGTTAAATAGTCGTTTGTAAACGGTTGTATTAATAGACAACTTTATACAATTCAATTATATCGTATCAGGGGAAGTTGAGATTAAAATGGGAACATATATCCTGCAACGAGTTGATTATACTTAAAGAAATTTTTGGTAGAGAAATCGATATATAATTTGCCATTAAGAAAATCGAGTGCAGTGCCTGCAAGTAGATTGATCACCGGTCTAATTTCGTCCGAATCTTCATCACTACCAGTTTTTATAATTCCTGCCCCAGCTCCTACATAGGGTCTTAATCCTTTTTTAGAAAGTCTTTTCGCTCCTCTGAGATGATAATTCAGGTTAGCCAGTATACCAAAATTCGATGGGGAACTGAAACCAAAATAAGTTTCTGGCATGAACTCTAGGTTTTTATGCCCGTCCATGATATAGTGCATCCTATATCCAATATTTAACGAGGCGTTATTGCCAAAACTAAAGCCTGTAATTCCAGAGGCACCATTGTAACGCAACTTACTAAAAAATCCACTGGCATCTTCCTTTGAAATAAATGCACTTCTTACTCTTGGAGATGTATCATCAGAATACCAATCATTTTCATTTTCCATGAGACCGTCATCCATGTTCGATGTATTCATGGCTCCGTCTTCTGCGCTCCCATCTTGAAGCTTTTTAAGCTCTTTTTTTAGCTTCTCTACCCTTTTTTTTATCTTCTTTGATTCATCACTACCATCATCTAATCCATCCATCTCACTCTCCATTTCCTCAATCTCAGTTTTTACATCGTCGATCAATGATTGATTTATGTCAGAACTCTTTTTTTTTGATTTTCCTGAACGCTCCTCTTTCATTTCCTTTATTTCTTGTCTGAGTTCTTCTATCACTTGATTAGATTCATTAGATCTTTTACTATCCTTATTATCATCTTTTAGAGATTTGATCTCATTTCTCAACTCTTCGATCATACGCTCTGATTCACTTAATCCCTCCTTTTTCCTATTCTTGTCGTCGTCATCATCTCTCAGATCTTTTAATTCTTTTCTCAACTCTTCGATTTCTTTTGAGTATTGATTTGAATATTCGCTCTTAGAGCGCTCATTACTACCTCCCTCTCTTAATTCTTTGATCTCTTTTCTGAGTTCTTTTAATTCATTCTCAAAGAGATCATCACTCTCCTTATCAGAATTTTTATTTCGCATTTCCCTTAACTCTTTGCGGAGTTCCTCTATTTCTTTAGAGTATCCATTGTCTTCATCATCATCTCTTGATGATTTTCTACGCTTTTCATCTTGCTCACGCATGTCCTTGATGTAATCTCTGAGCTCGTCTATTTGATCTTGCATTTTAGAATCATCATCATTACGACTACTCTTTTTGTCATTTCCATTTTCGTACAGATCATTTAATTCTTCCCTCAGTTTTTTGATCTCCTCTTCTGCTCTTCTATTCCTGTCTTCATCATCTCTTTCTTTAAGAATCCTATCTATTTCTGCTTGTATATCCATCTCTTCATCGTTAACCTTCTTACTATTACGATTTTCTCTACTGTCATATGAGTCTCGTTCATTCATCATCGCTATGAATTCTTCGTCAGACATATCTCTTATCATTCTTATTTCCTTTATTGATTTCTTTTCATCAGCTTCATTTTCATCTTTATTATTTGATTTATCCTCATCTGCATTTTTTTCTACTAGCGACAATCTTTGCAAAGCGATTTCTCTTTCTTTGGAAAGTGACATGACCTTCTCCCTATCTTGGTTTCTGATAGCCTTATCTAGATCCTTATCTATTTTATCAAGCTCCTTATTCATCTGCCTCATCTCATCATTATCTTCATCGCTGTAATAGTCCATGTCATTGTCAACTTCCACATCTGATGCACCACCGATCAGTAGATTAAGACTTAAGCCATAAGACCAAGAATTAGTAATGGCGTCTACACTAGATATTTCTGTGACATTCTTGTTGGATGTAAGCAGCGAGCGTCCGTAAGCTGTTAGGTTTGCATATTTTCCAAGTGATAAATTTATACCCGCTCCTCCAGATGCAAAAGCCTGCTTGGCTAATGTAGCATCTCCAGAGACTTCATAATCATCTCCCGGTCTTATCTGACCGCCCCCTAATGTAAAAAATGGGGTTAGTCCTTGGTTATCTCCTAGCCTAAACCTAGCTTCACCACCGATTAGTGCAAGATCCTCAAACTTAGACCATGAACCTTCCTGCATGGCACGCATGTAGAATCCTCTAATGCCTATCATTGGCCCGAAATCAAATCCCACGAACGCTCCACCAAAATAGGCATCTCTGTAAGGTAAACTTTCATTGAAGTCAGTTCTGTTGACAGTAGGTTCGATCGCCAGACTGAAACCTCTTTTGAATTTATTAGCATAGGCCCTATCCGTATCCGTATATGTACCAGGTCTTCTCCCACCTATGTATATGAGTAAGGATGCTCGTCCTGCCCAACTAGAATAATCAGTATCATCAAAATCCATAGGGTCGAGACCTAGAGTTTCTAGTTCATCCTCTCCTAATAGTTGCTGTACAGCGTTGGACCTATAGCTATTTCTCAATCCCTGCAGGGTAAATGTAAATCTATCAGCCACCGATAATTGCAATCCTACTCCCCCACTCAGGTAGATCTGTTTATTAGGCTCTTCTCCCTCTAAGCCTATAGACTGTATACCTGTCCCTGCAACAACGAAGGGCGACAAAGCATTTGTACCTAGATTGAGCTTTATCTCCGCTCCATATCGCTCCAAGTCTAGCGGATTACCCATGAAAGAAGTATCGATTCCTTCTCCTATATCTACCCCAAATCGATTGAGATCCGTAGTAAGGTCAACATCTCTAAAGTACAGACCCCTTAATTCTACTAACTGACCGAATCCAAATCCCAACTGTGCACCTCCTAGCGTTCCATTAGCAATTCCAGATTCATTGTTAAAAAAATTATACTCCACTGATGGAGATAGTGTGTAACTCAGTCCTTTTACTTGCGCTTGGGTTGATACTGAGAAGATTAATAATATCAGTACTAAGGCAGATGATAAATTTATTTTGTTCAAAACTTTATTTATTAAATAATTAGATAGTAAACTCCATTAGGATACTAGCGACCTTGCTATTTGTTCGACTTTGAAGAATCAATCTTTTATTTAACAGTTCTATAACTTCTATTGAGCTCGAGGATATTACTTATAACTAAGTCAGAGGTTTGTTTGATACTGGTAATAATCCAGTAGATATCGTCTGCTCTATTATGATCGATAGCAATCCAATCGGTTCGCATTTTGTACTGTTCTCACAGAATAATTTTAAAAGGAGGTTATTTTGAGGATGCAGCATTAGCTCATTAACTCTATTTTCAGTAGCACCGTTTAGGCATGCTGATCGACATTTTAGAAATATGTATTAGAAATTACGCAATAAGAGATCGCATTGATTCAACCGCAAGATTGAAAGTCTAAAGCAGAAGTAGGTATCAAAATAGAGTTTGATGAACAGCAGATCCTAATACTCAAAATAATTTTACAGTCCAAGCACGAACTCCTTTTTTATAGAATAGTATCGTTAATGTAACTCTAAATTATTATTAAAACTTAACACACCTTTTATAAGAAATTTACTGTGGCTTGCGGTCATTATTTGCATTAACGCAGAAAAGTTGGTTTTTTTCTATTGTGTACCTTTGTGCACTGGTTATGTGTCCCATATTTAACTTTTTAGACGGAGACAAATATGACGTATACCATTCAAAGGGAAGGAGGCTTTTGCCTTCTTCCTTTTGATAAATATTATTCACAATTGTCCTATCTTAAAAGTTGCATTATCATTTGAATCTAAGAGATAATATCTAATGCCTTATTAACAAAGAGGTTTTGATACTACTGAATATCCTTGCGCAGTCTGAGATAAATATGGAGGATGGAACTATACTCCTGTTTTCGCCAATGGGACACCCTAGAAATATTTTCCAATAATCCGATATAGTTCTGCTTGCTCATCGTCCATGTTGAGGAGTTTTGATTTAGACTGCTTAGATTCAGGTAAAGTGTAGCATATCTGATACATATTATGTGTTAACTCTGCGGATCTTTCGATAGTTAGGGTAGATTTCTCTTTGTGCAAAACTCTTTCCAGCTCTTTGTATATACTGTATGCAGTAAAAGAGATACAAATATGTGCCTCTATCCTATGTCTTAAACGATGATATATTGGCCGTATCCTCAGATCTGTTTTTGACATACGGAACGCCTTTTCGATATGCCACAAGTTGCTGTAATGATCGACGATTTGTTTTTTTGTCAATTTTGTATTGGTCACATATCCTTTTAAGCCATCCCATTTTCTATCTTCCTTTATTTTTTCATCATCAAGTTCGATCTTAATTTGGCCAGCCATCTTTAAATACTTATTGTAACCTCGGTTGTTAATGTTTGCCTTGGTTAATTTTTTTGTTTTAATGCGTTTCTTCAATCGTAGCAAACCTCTTTTCCTATTGTGTTCATCTTTCGCTGCGCGTTTGACTGAGTAGCTTAAGATCAACCGAAGATTGTCTTGTTTAGTAATGCTTCTTAGTTGTCCATCTTTTAATTCTTTCTCAAATATTTTCCTTTTGATTAACTCGCCTTCATTTTTTATTCTTGCCCCGAGAATATATTCATATCCTGCATTGTCAAGTGATTTAATATTATCATTTGATAATAAACCTGCGTCTGCTACTACGATTGGCTTAATTAAATCGAATTTCTCACTTATCTTTTCTAGAAAGGGAATCAGCGTATTGCCCTCATAAATATTACCTTCAAAAATATCATAGCCAATAGCATAGCCTCCCAGACCTACTAATAAACCTAGAAATATTTGAGGATTACTATGCTTCCCATCTTTTGAAAAACCTGTCTTGCGTAGTTCGTCTTCCGTACTGGCTTCAAAATAAATAGTCGTCATATCATAGAAGACAACATCTACTTTACCTCCAAGGATCTTTTTAGTATGATTAAAGCTTATTTGCTCTACTTGCTTCTTTAAACGTTCGTTGAGTTTATCTAAAAAACGATAAACGCTACTGATACTAATTTTTACACCCTGATATCTATATAGATAGTCGACCGTCTTTAGTTTACTTAAAGGAAAAGCTAATCTCGAAATCACTAAATGCCGAAATAGGTTCTCCTGAATTTGATTGAAGCCAATGTGGTTATAAATTTTCCCGAAAATCAGTTCTGGGCCAACTGTTCGAATACTGGAATTGTTTAATGTCGAAAATATTGCCTCTATAGAGAAATCCCTTTCAGAAACAAATAATTTTGATTGCGCTCTGAGCCGATCGAGTTCTTCTTGGGCAATAAAAACCAATTTTAGTATCTCTTGCTCAGTCTTACCACTTCCGATTGTCGTGATCACTTTATACTTACCTCGTGCTTTGGAGATGATTTGAACTGATTGGCTGCCAGACTTATTCCTCTTCTTTCGAATAAACATGACCAAATTTAGCCACGGGACACCCATTTTCAAAACCAAACCCAGCGATTACAAGGGCTACAGCTTATATTTTAATCAAGTGGCGAAGACAGGAAAAGTATTGGTATAACAGATCTAAAAATTCCCGTAAAAGGTGGCTGATGCCCGAGAGACACGGGGAGCGAATTGGGCTTTCGTAGCATTTTTTGTTTCGTTTTTTTTGCAATTGAAAAAAATGAAAAAACAAACCAAGCCAAAGACTATGGCAAAGAAGCACAATGTCCATAAATAATAAAGTCTTCTTGGCACACTCTAATTCTAAGGAAAGCCGCCCAGAGGCCCTAGGTCATGCATCCATTTAAGAGTTGGCTAAGTAGCGATGATTTCCACCAACTTTTGATCTTGATAAGTAGTTGATCTATCAGTAGAGTATCGGCTTCTGCAGGATTCTCTAGACCTTAAGCTTCATTCACATCAAAAGCTTTCTACCGATTCCTAAACTTAGGACTCTATATTAATAATAGATCTGTCAGATCAGCATTAGTTACTCAGCCAGCATAAATCATGAATAATCGCATCTTATCATTGTCACCAAAGAATTTAGGCTGCTCTTCTCTGAATAATTTATATAGGACTAATATCTGATTAATTGAGGTTTCGGTTTTAATAGCAAGGTTTGTCTGCCACTGACCATCAGACGAGCAATAGCTCAACAGAGGCTGATGCCCAATCAATATTTTAACAGTCTAGTATACAGCAATTGGCATATTATCACTAGTTAGATTGCACCTATCCCATTGAATGTTTGGGCATCTACACGTAGTTACAAACAACAAATATTTAACTCAAAATACATATAATGTTGATTTATAATGTGTTACTGATTTTACCAACAAGCTGTGGATAACTTGGCTTTCTAGAAATGATCATATGAGGATTTTTTTTCATTTATTTGTGGACGAACTTATCGATAGTAGAGAAGCCAACAAACCAAAGCAAGTTAAACTCTCACTTCTACCTCGAAACCGTTCGTTACATCCAACTTACATATTGCGTTAGAATATATATATAAAAAAATGTAATATATTCTAGCAAGTTTTATGAAAGAATGATAAATTTATATTATAGATTTTCATATGTGTCTTTCGCACGAAAATCTGAACCGATTTAAACACCAAATAGAATGAGTCAAGAAGTAGAACCAATCCTAAAAGAAAACCCCAACAGATTCGTGCTTTTTCCTATCGAACATGATGACATCTGGAATTACTATAAAAAATCAGAAGCTAGTTTTTGGACAGCAGAAGAGATAGATCTTCACCAAGATGTATCAGACTGGGAGAATAGACTTAATGATAATGAGAAGCACTTTATAAAACATGTTCTAGCATTTTTTGCGGCAAGCGATGGTATAGTAAATGAAAACCTTGCAGAGAACATGGTTACCGAAGTACAGTATACGGAAGCTAAGTTCTTTTATGGTTTTCAGATCATGATGGAGAACATCCACTCAGAGACTTACTCGCTACTCATAGACACTTATATCAAGGATAACAATGACAAGGATTATCTCTTCAATGCGATAGATAATATGCCTTGTGTGAAGAAGAAAGCAGAGTGGGCACTTAACTATATAGATGAATCATCGTTTGCGGAACGACTGATAGCATTCGCTGCGGTAGAAGGTATTTTCTTCTCAGGATCTTTCTGTTCTATCTTTTGGTTGAAGAAGAGAGGATTGATGCCAGGATTATCATTCTCTAACGAATTGATATCTAGAGATGAGGGAATGCATTGCGATTTTGCCTGTTTGCTCTACAACTCTCATATCAAGAATAAACTGCCTAAAGAAAGAATACAGGACATGATCACGCAAGCAGTAGAGATCGAGCAAGAGTTCGTCTCAGATGCACTACCTGTGAATCTCATCGGTATGAATTGTGACATGATGTGTCAGTACATCGAGTTTGTGGCTGATAGACTTTTGGTTTCTCTTGGAAATCCTAAAGTGTATAACACAGAAAACCCATTTCCTTGGATGGAGCTTATCTCACTACAAGGAAAGACCAACTTCTTCGAAAAGAGAGTGGGAGACTATCAGAAAGCTGGTGTAATGTCCGAAGCGAAAGATCAGGTATTTACATTGGATGCTGACTTCTAGTCTTGTGTTACCGAGTCATTACCAGATAGACTAAGCAAGAATTTTTTAAGAACTACATTATATCATCTCATAAATAACTATAAATGCAAGTAATAAAACGTAATGGATCACGCGAAGATGTAAGCTTTGACAAAATTACTGCACGTATAAAAAAACTATGTTACGCTCTAGACGCTAATCATATTAGTCCTCTAGAGATAAGTAAAAAAGTTATCCAAGGATTATTCGATGGAGTAACAACTTCCGAATTAGATAACTTAGCAGCAGAGACATCAGCTACGATGGCTGCTAACCATCCTGATTATGCTATACTAGCAGCGAGAGTTGCTGTATCCAATCTACACAAGAGTACCCAGAAGTCATTCTCCAAGACGATGGAGCTTCTCTATGAATGCAAAGACCCTAAGACTGGTGAGAATGCAGGACTGATAAGTGATGAGACGATAAAGGTCATAAGGAAACATAAGGGTAAGATCAATGCAGCTATAATCTACGATAGGGATTTTGACTTTGATTATTTCGGATTCAAGACCTTAGAAAAATCATATTTACTAAGAATAGAAAATAAGGTAGTAGAGAGACCACAGCACATGCTGATGAGGGCAGCAGTAGGTATTCATGGAATGGATATTGAGGCAGCAATAGAGACTTATAATCTGATGTCGGAGAAGTGGTTTATACACGCTACGCCCACCTTGTTTAATGCAGGTACGCCTAAGCCTCAGTTGTCTTCTTGCTTCTTACTCACGATGACAGAGGATAGTATCTCAGGTATATTCGAGACACTGACAAGATGTGCTAAGATATCACAGTCAGCAGGTGGTATAGGACTCAGCATCCATGATGTCAGAGCTAAAGGAAGTTATATCAAAGGTACTGGTGGTACTTCTAATGGGATAGTGCCGATGCTAAAAGTATTTAACGATACAGCTCGATATGTAGATCAAGGCGGAGGTAAAAGGAAAGGAGCATTTGCGGTGTACATGGAGCCATGGCATGCAGATATTTATGACTTCTTAGACCTCAAGAAAAATCATGGTAAAGAGGAAATGAGAGCGAGAGACTTGTTCTATGCTATGTGGATACCGGATCTCTTTATGCAGCGTGTAAAGGACGGAGGTGACTGGTCATTATTTTGCCCTAATGAAGCACCTGGATTATCTGATGTATACGGAGGAGAATTCGAAGCACTCTATCACAAATATGAAGAAGAAGGAAGAGCAAGAAAAACAGTAAAAGCGCAAGAGGTCTGGTTCGCTATATTAGAATCTCAGACGGAGACAGGTACCCCTTACATCTTATACAAGGATGCCTGTAACAAGAAGTCTAATCAAAAAAACCTAGGGACTATAAAGTCAAGTAACCTCTGTACGGAGATACTAGAGTATACCTCCAAAGATGAAGTAGCGGTATGCAATTTAGCGTCTATATCATTAGCTAAGTTCGTAACTAAAGGCAAGTATGACTTTCAGAAGTTACATGATATCACTAGAGTGATCACGCGTAATCTTAACAAGGTTATCGATGTGAATTTCTATCCAGTGATAGAGGCTAGGAACTCTAATGAGAGACATCGTCCGATAGGTATAGGCGTGCAAGGATTAGCGGATGCATTTATTAAGATGAGATTTCCATTTGATAGTCCTGAGGCTAAAAAGCTTAATCAGGATATATTCGAAACGATATACCACGCAGCAGTACTCGAGTCAAGTCTACTTGCAAAAGAGCACGGTACCTATCAGTCGTATGAAGGAAGTCCCGCGAGTAAAGGAGAGTTGCAGTACGATCTATGGGGAGTGACTCCAAGTGATAGATGGGACTGGGCTGAGGTGAAAGCGAGTGTGAAAGAACATGGACTTAGAAACAGCTTGTTACTAGCTCCTATGCCAACAGCATCTACTTCGCAGATACTAGGAAACAATGAGTGCTTCGAACCATACACATCTAACATGTATACTCGGAGAACCTTATCAGGAGAACATATCATAGTCAACAAACATCTACTCAAGGATCTAATAGGACTAGACCTATGGAGCCAAGAGATGAAAGAAAAGTTAATGGCTGCCAATGGTTCTATCAAGGATATAGAAGGTATACCTGAAGAGTTAAAAGCACTCTACAAAACAGTATGGGAGATAAGCCAAAAAGTGATCATCGATCTATCTGCTGACAGAGGAGCATTTATCTGTCAGAGTCAGAGTCTCAATCTTTTTGTGGAGAACCCTAACTTTGGGAAGCTGAGTTCTATGCACTTCTACGGATGGGAGAAAGGCCTGAAGACAGGCATGTACTACCTGAGATCTAAAGCAGCAGTAGATCCTATCAAGTTTACGCTAAGCCAAGAGCATCAGAAGAAATTTGCGGGACAAGATGAAGGGGAAGCAGTAGCGATGGCAGAAGTGGAAGAAGGAGAGACTTGCAATATGGATGATGGTTGCCTTATGTGCGGAAGCTAGTAAGTAAAAATATATAAAGAGTTATCTGAATTGAGATTCTCAAAGTAAGAGACAGGGCTACGGTGTTGTCTCTTTTTTTATGTGAGGCTTTTTTCTTTTATTAAGAAAAACTGCTTCATAATTTAGAACGCATCTTGGTAGTAAAAGTTTAATAGGTGCGTTTTATGGATGTTAGGTGTAAGTTGAAAAAATGAAAATAATTTATAGATATTGAATAAGTCAGTAAAGAAAAATAGAGACGCAAAGCATTTTAGGAGAGGACTGATTTCCAAACTTAAAAGAAGGCAAAGAAATAGAGAGTTACAGGGATATAATAAAACCGAATTATACTATAAGATAAAGTATAAAGACTATAGAAAAATAACAGCACCAAATAATTTCTCGTTCGTAAAATCTACGGAAAAAACAGTAGAGTTTATTCAAAAAATTGAAAACAGTTTTTCTATTCGTCAAAAAGTTTTTGTAAATCTTGAAAAAGTTGAATTTATTGATAACAGTGCCATAACTGTCTTATTATCAGTCATGAATTTATTTAAATCAAGAAAAATTGGCTTTTAAATGTCGGAAAAAATTGGCTTTCAGAATCGGAAAAAATTGGCTTTTAGAATCGGGAAAAATTGGCTTTTAAGAATCGGGGGAAATTGGCTGGGAAAAATTGGCTTTTAGAATCGAGGAAAAATTGGTTTAAGAATCAAGGAAAAATTGGCTTTTAGAATCGAGGAAAAATTGGTTTAAGAATCAAGGAAAAATTGGTTTAAGAATCAAGGAAAAATTGGTTTAAGAATCGGGAAAAAAGAAAAATAGTGGTCAAAAGCCAAGTGGTGCTGTGAAAAAAGGAATATAGTGGTGAAAAAAGCCAAGTGATGTAGTGAAAAAGAAAAATAGTGGTTAA
>ENA-ORXT01005629-ORXT01005629.1-marine-metagenome-genome-assembly--contig:-NODE-5629-length-12196-cov-3.512666_pt1 | contig 12196 bp, 6 predicted proteins | sample MGYA00237868_ERZ511482 | MGnify/ENA metagenome assembly ERZ511482 | reverse complement strand
GATGGTGAAGTGAGTCATTTTCAGGCATTGGCAACAGCTGTATCTGGGACTGTTGGTTTGGGGAATATTGCAGGAGTTGCAGCAGCGATTTCCTTGGGTGGACCAGGCGCCACATTTTGGATGATTATTTGTGGACTCTTGGGTATGTCGACAAAATTTGTGGAGTGTACTTTGGGAGTAAGGTACAGAGAAATAGGCGCAGATGGTACTGTCTATGGTGGACCGATGTATTATCTTTCGAAAGGATTAAAGGAAAAAGGATTTGAGCGTTTAGGTAAAGTACTTGCAGTTGTCTTTGCAATACTTTGTATTGGTGGTTCATTTGGTGGTGGTAATGCTGCGCAATCTAATCAAGCAGCAGAGGCGTTGATTTCACTCTTTGGATTGGAAGGTGGTTCTGCAGGATTCATGATTGGAGTCGGATTAGCAATTGTTGTGGCTATTGTTATCATCGGAGGTATTAAACGTATCGCATCTGTAACTGAAAAGATAGTGCCATTGATGGCTGTCATATATGTGTTAGCTTGTTTGATAGTAATCTTTAGCAACTTTAGTTATATCGATGATGCAATTGGAGTAATTATTTCTGAGGCGTTTACGCCTAGAGCAGGAATTGTTGGTGGATTCTTTGGTGTTTTAGTGCAAGGATTTAGACGTGCTGTTTTCTCTAATGAAGCAGGAGCTGGATCAGCGTCTATTGCCCACTCGGCAGTTAAGACAAAGTATGCAGCATCTGAAGGATTGGTTGCGTTGCTAGAGCCATTTATAGACACAGTTGTTATATGTACAATGACTGCACTTGTAATCGTATTCTATAACAGTGGAGCCGCATTTGAATATGGTGTTTCTCCTGTAATGATATCAGGTCAAGAGTTTGAAGGTGTTTCATTAACGAGTCGTGCTTTTGGATCTGTATTGCCTTGGTTCCCTACAGTATTAACTATAGCGATTTTTCTATTTGCAATATCCACAATGATATCGTGGTCATATTATGGATTGCAGTCTTGGAAGTATCTATTTGGTAAGAGCCAAGCGGCAGATATCGCCTACAAGCTTATTTTCTGTTTATTTATAATAATTGGTGCAGCTGCCAATATGAGCGCTGTATGGGGATTTTCAGATGCTATGATATTAGCCATGGTGTTCCCGAACATGATAGGCTTATTCTTCTTGTTCCCTGTTGTAAAAGAAGAGTTGGTAAAATATTTAAAAGCAATAGGCAAGGGATAACCCGGTTTAAAAGAAATAAAAAAACCGCATGTTTAGGCATGCGGTTTTTTTTATGCCAGTCTGAATACATATTATTATTTTCTAATATATTGGTACAGTATTCCGTATTATTGCAAAAACAGGACAGTGCCGGAGATATATCTTCATTTGGGGTCAAATATTGGGAATAAGGAGCAACATATCAATTCAGCTGTTGAAATGATAGAGGAACGTGTTGGAGAAGTGAAGGCGCGCTCTTCCTTTTATACGACGGAGCCATGGGGAGTGGATGATCAGGAGGAATATAAAAATATTGCATTGCACTGTAATACTGTTATGAGTCCTGAAACTTTATTGAACGCGGTTTTGTCTATTGAGACAGCATTGGGAAGGGAAAGGAAAAACAGATGGGGTTCACGAAAGATAGATATTGACATTATCTTTTATGGCTCAGAAACAATTGTTGAAAGCAAACTCATTATTCCGCATAGGCTTATGCATAAGCGAAATTTTGTATTGGTTCCTCTAATGGAAATAGCTGCAGATTTTGTGCATCCGACATTGGGACTAACAGTAGAAGAGTTGTATACATCATCAGAAGATCTTAAAGACGTGTATTTAGAAAGTGAGTAATCCAATTATACCATATCGATATATCTGCATAGAAGGAAACATTGGTTCTGGCAAGACTTCTTTTTGTAAAATGTTAGCTCAAGAATACAATTGCAAACTCATCTTAGAGCAATTTGAGGAGAACCCTTTTCTACCTTATTTTTACGAAAACAAGGATAAATACGCGTTTCCTCTTGAGTTGTTTTTTATGACAGAACGTCATAAGCAATTAGAGAAGGACTTAATGAATCAGGACATGTTTAATGACTTTACCGTTGGTGATTATAGCTTTGTCAAGACCTTACTTTTCGCTAGGAACAATTTACAACAACGAGAATTCAGAGTATTCCAAAAGTTGTTTAATGTATTAAACAAAGACTTTGCAAAACCTGACATCATCGTCTATTTTCATAGAAATGTGGATATTCTTGAATCAAATATTGTAAAGCGGGGACGTTCTTTTGAGCAGAATATAAGTCCTGCGTATTTACAGGAGATCCAAAATGCATATTTCGAATACTTTAGAAACATTTTGACATTTCCTGTTCTAATTATTGATTTAGAGGATAAAGATTTTGTTGCCAAAGAGAATCACTATGAGGATATAAAGTATTTGATTCAGAAGAAATGGAATCCTGGGGTGCATCGGTATACGCTGAGTAGTTAGGTTTTTACTAATAGTAAGGTTGGATAATTATAATGTGCTTCTACTAGTATTGGGAAGGCCGTTGTCGTGCATTAAGGTTTCTCCGCTCGCTTTGCTCGGAAATGAGAAAAAAAAGGTTAGAGTTTAGGGCAGGATATTTTTTGTTTTCTGTTTGTGTACGGGAAAACGTAGGATCCTGATAATTCGAAAGCACCTTGGCGATCATTTGCTGTAGCAAGTGATGATGTGGTAAGATCATACGAAAGTCCCACGATAAAATCTGAAAATTCATATGCTACATTAAGGATGAATGCGTCATTATGTAAGCCATCATTAAATTCTTCAGTAATTCTAGTGTACAACCCAAAGCGCAATGATACATCTGCGTCTCCTAATTGGTTGTATCTAAAACTAGATCCAATCACAAACTGTTGGTGCGGAGATTGATTTAACCAGCGTACTGCGGGCAATATTGAAAGGGATCTATTGAGTGGAAATTCTCCACCCGCGTGGATATTATACTTATTATTTAGAGTAGCAATTCCATCTGAGAAAAGTGAAATTCTAGGTTTGTTCAGGTGGCTCATGGAGACCCCAAGATATACGCTTGTTGACTCATCAAACACAGTGTACCAAACAAGTCCCGCATTTATATCTAGGAATAGATCTACTTGCCCAGAATTTGTTAAGATCTCTGATTCGCCCGTTGGTAGCGTCATATTTACGTTAAAGTTGGACAAATCGTATTGGTTGCCAAACCAGAGTTTACTCCAATCTAATGCGTGTTGCCCAAGTCCAGCCTGCACAGCTCCTGAAATGTATTGGCTATATCCTCTCCTATCGCCAAAGAGTTTCTTTAGGTAAGCTACACTAACATGCGCATAATTTTGTTTAAAAATCCCATCGCCTGCTTGATCAGATAGAAATTTAACTCCGAATGCATAGAAGTCATTGCCTGTTAAGTGGTATCTGAAGTCTGCTGCTACCGATGCTGTTCTGTATTTTGCGCCAATTGTAGACCATTGATCTCTATATATAGCATTGACTCTGTATTGTCCATCAATTAGTCCAGTAAAGGCAGGGTTTATATTTAAAGGTGACGCTGTTATCTGTGAAAAATGAGGATCCTGCGCTTGCAAAACCAATGTCCAAAGCAGGAGAAAAAACACATATGTTAATTGCATTTTTTTCATCGGATTAATTGTGTGTTTCCATTTAATCGCTCTGTTCTTCCGTCTTCGTATAGTATTTCCATTGTCCAAACGTATGTCCCTGGATTTACGAGTTCGTTATTATGTCTACCGTCCCATGCATTTGCTTCATCATTGGGAGTAAACCCATAAGATGAATACATTTTCTCTCCCCATCTTGAGAATACCTCAAATGAGTTTATTGTTATATTCTCTTTCCCAAAAACTATAAGAAAATCATTGTTTCCATCTCCATTGGGTGTAAACCCAGTAGGCACACTTACTGTTGTTTCTCTATTAATCCAAACTTTGATATTATCCTCCGCTTCACATTTTGCCTTATTGATTACTTTAAGTTTGGCTTCAAATGGTACTGTGATATTTCTGATCATTGGGTTTTCACAATCTAAACAATCAAAGTTGTCTACGTTCGGTGCAGTCCAAAAGTATTCTATCTCTTCTTGATTCCCTCCTATAGATGGGTTGAGAGTGAGACTAGCACCGTAGTCTACAAAGATGTCATCTCCGAGATCTAGTCCAATATTAGAAATATCTGATATTTCGACACTGTCTATTGAAAATTCGCATCCATCAAGATCTTGAATAACAACTGTATATAAACCTGCATCGAGTCCAATGATTATATTACTTGCCGTAAAGTCTCCGTCTTCTACTTTATACATATATACACCACTGCCGCCAGTTGCATTTACTTCAATCATACCATCGCTCGATCCTACGCAGGAGATATCGGTTGCAGTAATGTCTGCAACTACCCCTTGCTCAGGCTGACCTATATCAAAAAATAGTTCGACTATACAATTATATGCATCAGTGGCTACTACTGAATGTCCACCTGCAGAATAGGTAGTTGCGCTGTCGCCGACTTCACCACTAGACCAAAGATAGCTGTAAGGAGCGCCAGGTCCATTTCCAATTATATATGCTTTCCCAGAATCATCACCGAAACAGAAAACGTCTTCTGTCATGATATCAAAACTATTCGCTGATCTTTCTGTCACTTGCACTGCCCCTTCGATCATACATCCATTTATATCTGTTACGATAACGGAATATTCTCCCGCTTGAATTCCTGAAAGATCTTTTGTGTCTGCTGTAAAAGGTGCAGGTCCGTTCCATTGATAGTCGTAAGGTCCTACTCCTCCATCTACTATTAATATAACACTACCGTCAAAACTTCCATTACAATCAATGGTATCTGCCAAAAATTCAAGACTTAGCATACGTTCGATTCCAATATTAAATTGAAATTCTTCGGTACAGTCATTTATATCTGTTATCGTAAGGGAATAATCGCCTTGTTCTAAATCCTGTATATCTTTATCCTGAGAAACAAATATACCAGGACCATCCCAGCTATATGCATAGTCAGGCGTTCCTCCATTCACGGAGATGCTGATACTACCATCTGTTACGTCAATACAAGACACCTGTGTAACCGTTTCAACAACTTGAATTTGATTCGGATCTCTAATTTCAAAACAAGTTTCGTTTGTACATTGATCCTGATCCGTTACGGTGACGCAATATGTTGCTGCACCTAATCCAATTAAGGAAGGGTCTGAAGTTTGGTCTTCCCATAAGACATCTAAGCTATAGCCTGGAGGATTTATATCAATATCTATGCGACCATCTTCTGACTCGTGGCATCGTGCATCTGTTACGACGGCATTTATCGGCACCATAGGTGGTGAAATAATTGTGGCTGTTGCATTTGTTTGGCAACCATTAAAGTCAGTTACAAGAACATCGTAATCGCCGCCGTTTAGATTTTTGATTGTATCTGTTGTGCTGCCATCTTCCCAAAGAATTTCATAAGGCATTGTACCTCCTGCGATATCAACATAGGCTACTCCATCAATAGAAGAAAAACAAGTGACTTGGTTGCCGATTGCGTTTACGATTAATCTATCTGGTTCGTCCACAAAAATACTATCAATTGCTTCACAGTCGCTCATATCAGTCACTGTAACTACATACATACCTGTTGTCAAATTGGAGATAGCATCTCCTTCGATAGTATTACTCCATCTGACAATGTAAGGTGGTCTACCTCCTGTGTACATTACAGACGCTTCTCCATTCGTTCCTTCATAGCAAGACACATCCACTTTATCCATTTGAGTAATTTCTAATAGAGTTGGATTTTCTATGAATATACTATCTACGCGTTCACAATTGTTTGCATCTGTGGTTGTCACGACATACCAACCTTCAGAAAGATTATTAAGTTTATCTACATCTCCTGCTACATTCCAATTATAGGTGAATGGGGGAAAATCTCCCGATGCTGCTACACAGATATTTCCATCATTGAAATCATGACAAGTTATATCTTCTTTATCTATGGCCACCGTAATATCTGGTGGTTCGATTATTTCAAAATCAAATTCTATTCTACATCCAACATTATCTTCTATTGCAACTGCATACTCTCCTACTGGCAGGTTGGTAAAGACACCTGAAGTATTTACTTCATCCTCAAGATAGAACGTATATGGTCCGCCTGAACCTCCAATTGCAGAAACGGTAACCATTCCATCTGGCACTCCAAAGCAAGATGTTCCTATGGGTAATATGCTTTCTAAGATAGGGGGTGGACAATCCAATGTTGTGCAGGTGACTGTTACTATATCTGATTCGCAATATGCATTAATTGCTCTGAGTTCAAATTGTATTTCTTGGCTAAACAACAATCCTGTCAGGTTATAACTATCCACATTTCCGATGTTGATCCAAGGATTCATACCGTCTATGCGTATCTCATATGATGTTGCGGTAGGAATACTTGTCCAGGTATATAAAATGTTATTATAACTAATATTGTCAGGATCACAAGTAAGGTCTGTAGGAGATCCCAGATCTGGCACAGTTGAAACTCGAATAGAATCTGTAGATCCGCAGCCATAGCTGTCTGTCAGTTCTAATTTATACATGGTTTCATCTGTGGGTGAAACACTTAGGGATTGGCAATTGTTACAATTTATAGGTTGGCCATTTGCAGTCCAAACAAAGTCCGCCGTGTAAGAAGGATTAAAGCAAATGGACCAACTTTTAAGCGCACTATTTCCGTCACTAATATCCGACATGGCTTGTTCTGTATCTGCGATTACAACGAGTGACCAAGCACCATTGGCCTGTGGCCCTCTTAAAAAATTATTCCAGTTCCCTTCTGGTTGAAAGTTACCGGTATAATTTGGATTGGATGGATAGAAGGGACCTTCTATTACATTCCCATTCTCTATTTCCATAGTTGCATCCACGGTAAAACACGTGTTTAAAAATGTATCAATATCTGCGCTCCCATTCGTTTTTAAGCCATTATCTGTTGACAATTCTAAGATTCTATCTCCGGGACCTACTAGAAAGAAATCAAAATCATTTAGGTTACGTCCGATAAATGTATCGATGCAAATTGATTTGAAAATTGATTGGTTTAATTTTTGCGGAATTACCCCAGTGACATTTATTGTTGATTTATATTCTGTACTGTCCAAACTGATTATGATGTCTTGTCCATTTCTAAAACTTGGAATGGGAGGCACTTCAAATCCTGGAGGTAAAATAGGTACTATGTCTAATACATCCCCTTCACAAATGGTGATATCCTGAGGAAGTCTTATTTCTTCTAAAAGGTCATCTTTTAAGACGATTCTGATTGTATCTCTAAAGCAGATATTTTTAAATGCATCCAGATAAATAAACTCATCTCCTTCTGAAATTCCATCTGCAATCACATCTACAGAAACTGAAACAGATGTAGAGCCTGCAGGCACAATTATTTGGCTAGGCCAAGAGACATAATCTACTCCCTGTAAAGCTGGACTTGGAAGAGAGCTATCTTCTATCAGATTAAAATCCATTATATAGTCGCTGGGTAATGCTTCAGGTATAGAAAATACGATATCAGCAGTTTGGCAACCTTCTGCTAAGTTTCCGTCAATACTGGAGGTCTGCACATCAATACCAATTGTTCCTGTTCCAAAACTTTTAGCTTCTAAGAATACTCCAGAATCTATACCATCATCAGATACATCGCCGATCGCGATTTTAATTGTATATGTCTCGCATGGGATTACGACTGCTTGCGCTATAAAGATGTCAAGTACGGCATCAAACACAGGGTAATCGCCGAAGGCTGTTTCATTGTAATATTGACTGAATGCCAAAGACCCATTTGTTCCAGAGCATTGTGATATATCTGGATTACCAGAAGTCCCTATAACTCCACTATTTACATTGTTTATTGTTACCGGTCTATTTAAAAACGTTTGTCCAGTAGGGTCTGCAGGATCAGGGATAAGAGCAATATTCTTATTAAAATAATTTCCCCCACCGGGTTTGGGACCAGAAATGAAGAAAGCAAAGACATCATTGTAATCAGCACAAACAAATTCAGGATACTCTTCTGAGCCAAATACATATCTAAATTCTAAGGTGTCATTAAAAGGAACAAATGTAATCTCATATTTAGCTATGTCATTTAATGCATAACCTGGAACTAGTGCTTCCAAATCAGCATCTACTACATTGTCAGATGATGTACTACTCGTTGTTCTTTCAAGCCAGTTAGCATTTGAAATAGAATCTACTATTCCAGTACTTAACACAATACCTTCATCAAGACCAATTGTCGCTTGTCCATTCGAAAAAGCTCCAACTGCTTCCCTATTGCCTAGATACTTGATATCCTGAACTTCTACCCCTTCGCCTAAAAACACATTACTAATCAGGTTAATAGGTGTATAAGGCGGGTAGGTTGACGGTGTTACTATTACCTGTGCGGACAGATAACTACAGCATAAAAAAGCGATACATGTGTATACTATTTTGGACACCTTCAAGATACAGTTTACGATTTCTATTTATAAGACTACTTTTTTCCCATTATTGTTGCCTGAACCATACATAAATAGGGTACTTCATTGCAGATTCGAACATATCGTTTTTGAGAAATATAATCCAGTTTATAAATATAGCGTATTTTTGGCTTTCATGAATAAAAACAGGTCTTAATGCGTCAATTTATCAAGTTTTTCACAGCTTCTTGCTTAGGAACTCTCGCAGCTCTTGCAGTCTTATTATTAATTGCAGTAATATATGGTACCATTGCTGGTAGTTCTTCGAATACTTTTGCGGAGGGTTCTATTTTAGAAATTGATCTAAAATCTCAGGTTCCAGAACGGAGTAATAATGTTCCTAGTACTGGTGGTTTTAATTTTCAAACTGAAGAATTTCTAGGACTCCATAGGATTTGTGAGCTCATTATGCACGCTGCAAAAGATGATCAAATTAGTGGTATTGTTTTACAAGGTAATATTGAAGGCATAGGTCCTGCGAGTTTACAAACATTACGCGAGGCATTATTAGCCTATAAGACATCCGATAAATTCTTGTATTCCTTTGGAGATTTTTATTCCCAACAGGGTTATTATCTTAGTTCGACTGCAGATTCGGTTTTCTTAAATCCAAACGGGAATATAGATATAAGAGGTTTTGGTGTTATGATTCCTTTTTTTAAAGAAGGGATGGATAAGCTTGGAGTAAAAATGAATATTTTCTATGCTGGAAATTTCAAAAGCGGTACGGAACCATACCGATTAAATTCCATGAGTCCCGAGAGCAAACTACAGACGCGTTCATACTTAAAAAACATTGCAGAGAATTACAATAGGGAAGTGGGCCAGTCACGCAATAAATCCGAAAGTGACATGCAAGCTATCGCTAATGCATATAAAATCAGAAATAGTGATGATGCCATAGAACATGGTTTAGCAGATGTTATTATGTACAAAACAGAATTTGAAGATGTTTTGAGAGAACGTTTTGGCTTAGAAAAGAAAAAAGAATTAGATTATGTAAGTCTTGAAGAATATGATTCGCAAACAGTTTTAGCAGACAAGTACAAAGGTAAATCTAAAATCGCTGTTGTATTTGCGGAGGGTGAAATTCATTATCAAGATAATACTAAGGGTGTTATATCTGACGGCAAATATGCAGATATATTTGATAAGATCTTAAGAAACAAAAACGTGAAAGCTGTTGTTCTTCGGGTAAATTCGCCAGGAGGAGATGCGTTTGCGAGTGATGTCATATGGCATAAAATAGAGGAATTAAAAGCGAATGATATTCCTGTTATTGCTTCTTATGGGGATTATGCAGCTTCTGGTGGGTATTATATCTCATGCAATGCTGATAAAATATTAGCCCAATCAAACACCATAACTGGTAGCATAGGTGTTTATTCTATGATACCGGATATAACCGATATGTTAGAAGAAAAAATAGGTATCCATTTCGATTCGGTAAAAACAGCAAATTATGCGACGGGGATTTCTCCATTTTTTGATTTAAAATCAGGCGACAGGACAATTATGGAAGAATCTACTGATGCTATTTATGAGAAGTTTTTAACACGTGTGTCTGAAGGCAGAGGTAAAACTAAAGATGAAATACACGCAGTTGCTCAAGGACGTGTATGGACAGGTTCTCAGGCAGTTGAAAATGGATTAGTGGATGACATCGGAGGGCTTGAAGAAGCTATTACATTAGCTGCTGAACGTGCGGACTTGGAAACGCATGGTGTGGTTTATTACCCATCTATTAAAGAAAATCCTTACAAAGAACTGTTCAAAATGTTTGACACTGAGGTGGCTCTTGCAAATCAAAATCCTCTTAGTAGGACCGAACAAAAGCTACTAAAGGAATATAAATTTGTACGTAGTTTATACACGAGTCCGAGACCGTTGATGCGTATGCCTTTTCTTTTAGAAAATTAGTTTATTGGGATTAGATTTTTGCTAAAGCTATTTCATTAATTATATTGCGACATGTCAGAATCTCTCGCATTGTTCCCGCTAAGCCTAGTCGCCTACCCTGGTCAAACATTGAATTTACATGTTTTTGAACCGAGGTATAGGCAATTAATAAATGATTGTAATGAGGCGTCTATTCATTTCGGCATTCCTGCATTTTCAGAAGAAAACGGAATGACTGTAGGTACTGAAATGCAATTAATCAGAATCGACCGTCTATATCCAAATGGAAAGATGGATATCGTTTCAAAAGGGCTTCGTGTATTCCGTTTAATTGGTTACGACAAAGAGATGGAGGGTAAAATGTATCCTGGTGGAAAGGTGGAGTATATCCCACTTAATATGGACAGCGATATACTTATGGTGAACAAATTGGTGGAACAATTGGCTGAGCTATTTAGCTTAATGAATATCAAATATAATTTTCCTGAAGATATAGGGTCAATTACAAGCTACCTTGTTGCCCAAAAGGCAGGATTAAGTTTAGACCAAGAAATAGAGCTTCTTAAAATACCGTCAGAAACGGAACGCTTACTTTATCTTATTGAACATCTAGATTTGTTTTTGCCTAGTGTGCGAAAGATGGAATCCTTGCGTAAGAAGATACAGATGAATGGGCATTTTAGGGATGTGAAGGGGGCGTTTTAGGGCTCACTTTGTTCGTACGGGGCGGGGACTCGCTTGGCTCGCTGGTTTGACGCTCACTTTGTTCGCTGGTAGATCGCTCGCTTGGCCCGCTAGTATGGCGGTCGCGGGGCTCACTGGTAGAAGGCTTGTGGTGCTCGCTGGCAAATGCTTTTTTGAATGCTGGTGAGGTAGATGGTAATGCATACCTTATACAGATAGTGCGTTGTTTATATGCGGATAAATCAATCTGATATTTAAAAATCTTATATTGGGGCAGTTAAAAACTGCATTATGAAGAAATTGTATTTCCTTGTTTTTGTATCCTTTTTATTTGCTTGTAGGACTGATACTAACTCTGTTAGCGTAAAAGAAGTGCGTGTACAAAACGCTGCGGTAGTCACTGCTCATCCGCTTGCAAGTGAGATAGGCTTACAGGTAATAAAAGATGGTGGAAATGCTGTTGATGCTGCTATTGCAGTTCAATTTGCATTAGCTGTTTGTTTTCCTCGTGCAGGTAATATTGCAGGAGGCGGGTTCGCCATTTATCGTGAAGCAGATGGTACTGGATATGCTTTGGATTTTAGAGAGATCGCTCCAAAGGCAGCAAGCGAGAACATGTATTTAGATTCTTTAGGCAATGTGATTCCTGAAGCAAGTACGCGTGGGGCATTATCTGTAGGTGTACCTGGTACAATCGATGGAATGGATCAATTATTTCAGAGATTTAGCAAGTTGAAAGATTGGAATAGGTTAATACAACCGGCAATTGATTTAGCTGAGAAGGGTTTCTATCTCACTGATATGCAAGAAGATGATTTAGCTGGTGTTCAGGAGAGTTTGAAGAAGGTAAATAAGAATGAAACACCATTTACAACAAACAGAAAAAAGGGTCAAAAATTTGTTCAGAAAGAATTTGCTGAAGTTCTTAAAGCGATTCGTGCTGACCAACGTTATGGTTTTTATACAGGATGGGTAGCGGATAAATTTATTGAGACGATGGAGAATAATGGTGGCGTAATAACGCACCTTGACCTCTTGCATTATAGATCGGTTTGGCGATCGCCTGCTGAATTTTA
>ENA-ORXT01005624-ORXT01005624.1-marine-metagenome-genome-assembly--contig:-NODE-5624-length-12205-cov-16.894954_pt1 | contig 12205 bp, 7 predicted proteins | sample MGYA00237868_ERZ511482 | MGnify/ENA metagenome assembly ERZ511482 | reverse complement strand
AAAAACTCCTTAAATACAGTAAGTATTCGCGTCATTTTTGGGTCGATTCATTTCAAAATAAATGTCAAAAACGATAAAAAATTTAATAAACAATGTACTTAGTACACCGTCCAGAAAGTTTCTTCACTTTTTGAAGTATTTCTTTTGAAATGACTCCTCCCCAAAAACTCTTTAACAAGGACTGATACTATTCGGAGATAATTAAAGTATCAAACCAAAATAGTAAATGTTTTAAATTTTAACGAAAAAATGTCCTTTGATAAATATCAAAGGACATTTTTTTGTTAAAACCTTTTGTGGCTAATCTATTTGTGCATAAAACACGATAAAACTACTTTTTTATAACATATCTCACGTCACAAATAAAGATAATGTGTTTGTTTTTCTTTAGAAGAAAAGTGATGTCGCATTATTTTTTTTTTTAATAAATTATTCGCCAAATAAATATTAATAAATTTTTTTTAAATTAATATGGATTTTTTGACCGTTTTTAAGGTAGGTAAAAACATTAATAAATAGTTACTTATAGTTTTTATTATTTTTTATGTATTTTTAATTTAATGTAAATAAAAATACTTACCTAAAAATATTGAAAACATCAATTCAAATTGATTTAAAAAGACTTCGGGTTGAAAGTATACTAAAAACCTGTCGAATGTATTCAGTCACACTTGCAAAATAAATGGAATGTGTAAGGGGCGTTTCAACGCTAAATTGCGATTAGTTAATCATAATAAAAACCCTTTTTAAATTTATTTATGTTAGAATTTAGACTTAGAATTATCGCCTTATCCGTTATCTTATTAAGCTTGAGTACGCTTTTAGCTACACCCGCCAATTTTGTGGGTTTGTCGAGTACTGCTACGCTTATTTCCCCTGCCAATCAGTCCTTGAATGTAGGTATTCCGGTAGAATTGCAATGGGGCGGTACGAGTGGCAATGTCGATATTGAGATTGTCAATTGCACGGTAGATATCAATACAGAATTTGGTACGATTAATCTTGACGAGTACGAGTTGGATAGTGGACCGATAGTTATTAATCAGATACCTGATGACCTTTCGGGCGTAACGTATAATCCATTGACCAATACCTTATTTATGGTAGAAAATGGAACGACAAAGGTATACGAAACTTCCTTGTCAGGAACGGTGTTGAGGACTATTTTCTTATCTGGATTTGATGATACGGAGGGGATTGTGCATGTTTCGGGTACGCGATATGCAGTATCGGAGGAACGCAGAGGTCGAGTTACGTTTTTCGATATTACTCCTTCTACTTCTACGGTACTTTATACCAATTCGGATTACATGCAATTGCCTGGTACTTGGAATAATAATCAAGGTTTGGAGGGCGTTTCTTATGACCCCGAAACGGGCGAAGTTTTTACTGTAAAGGAAAAAACAGTGAAAGGGTTTTATTCATTTCCTATGCCGACATCCTTTCCAACGGTACTTTCTTCAACCAATACAGTTTGTGACATGCAGCAAAACCCCTTTGGTTTTGGCGATATTGCGGGTTTGCATTATATGGGTTTGAATAGTGGTTTTGATGAGTTGGGTGTGGATAAACATACTTTACTGCTGAGTCATGAAGGTTTAGCTTTGGTAGAAACCGATAGAAATTGCAACGAAATCAGTCGTATTTCCTTCAATACAGGAGGAGCGAATGGTACTTTGGTCAATGCCTTGCCGCAGCCAGAAGGTGTCACGATGGACGATAATGGCACGCTTTACGTTGTCAGTGAACCCAATCAACTTTTTATATTTACTAACCCTAACCTCAACCTCGACCCAATTGATATACAAACAACCGTACATACTGCAACGATGATGGGTGATTCATACACTGTCCCCGCAGGAGTGCTTCAAGAAAGTACCGAATATTGTTGGAGAGTAAACGATGGTAGTGGTTGGTCTGATTACTGGTCTTTTACTACAGCGACTTCATTTCCCAACGTATGCCCCGAAGTAGAAATTATCAGCCCTACACCAGGTACAGTCTATAATGCGCCGGGTACGGTTCAGATTCAGGCAGATGCCACAGATTTTGACGGTACGCTTTCGAGTGTCCAATTTTATATAGATGGCAGCTTATTGGGCGCAGGACAATTTCAAGGTGGTACGACTTATCAGGTTAATTATACCCTTACGAGTGGAACGCATACCATCACCGCAGTGGCGATAGACAATAACGGTTGTCAGATAACATCGAGCCCCGTTAGTATCAATGCGAATATTCCCGACACTTGCCCCACGGTACAAATCACTTCGCCTTCCGATGGATTAATTATTGGTTCGGCGGCTCAATTGAGTATCAATGCAAACGCAGCAGATGCAGATGGTACTGTGACGCAGGTTGAGTTTTTTGTCAATGGCGTTTCAATAGGTGTAGATGTCACGGCATTTTTCAGCGCACCTTATAATTTCCTTCAAGATGGTTTGTACGAAGTCATAGCGGTTGCTACCGATAATGGCGGTTGCAGTACATCCTCTGAGCCCATATACATACAAGTCGGACCCAATCAACCACCTGTCGTCTCCATCACACAACCGCTAGATGGCGATGTACTGACTTCATACGAAATATTAAACATCGAAGCCAATTCCAACGACCCCGACGGCACAATATCTAAAGTAGAATTTTTTGTCAATGGAGCCTATTTAGGTAGTGATTTGAGTGCGCCTTACGAAATGCCTTATAATTTCGACCAATTGGGCGATTACGATATTATTGCTATCACTACGGATAATATGGGAACTACAGGTACTTCTTCTACCGTGACCATTACGGTCGATATTAGTAATTTTATGCCAGACGTACTCATCACATCTCCCACAGATGGTGCGACTTTCACACCGCTTGATATTATCACCCTCTCGGCTGATGCCGAAGACCCTGATGGCGATGTACAACACGTCGAATTTTTTATCAATGGCGCGACTTATGATGTGGATGACGAATTTCCGTATCTCGTATACTGGCAGCCGCCAGGAGAAGGAACTTATATGATAGAAGCAGTTGCTACAGATGCAGACGGCAGAGAATCCACCCTCGAACAAATTACAAATACAGTAGCTTACGGTCTTCAAACCACTGCAAGCACGATACTTAATGATGCCAACGACGATATAGAAGAAATTGACAGCAATGGAGAAATGTATCAAGGCAGTACCGACCTCGAAATAGGTACAGACAACAATAGAGGTACACAAACACTCGGTCTGCGTTTTAAGGGTATGAATATTCCGCAGGGCGCAATGATAACGGAGGCATACATTCAATTTCAAGCTGATGAATCAGATAATATAGCAACGACTGCCCTCATTACAGGTCAAGCCATTGACAATGCCCCTGCTTTTCCAAATACAAATTACTACCTCTCCAACATAATAACAGCAACCAATAATTCGCTGATATGGACTATCCCAGCATGGACAACAGGTGATAAAGCTGCTGCACAGCGTACACCCAACCTACGTAAAATCGTACAAGAAATCGTAGGCAGAAACGGATACACTTCAGCAAGTGCTATAGAAATTAATATAGACGGAACAGGACAACGTGTAGCCGAATCCGTTGAAGGTAATGGAGTGCCACCCGAACTTATCGTCATCTATACATTGGATAGTTGCCCACAGGCAGGACTACCATGCGATGATGGCGACGGTACTACAACAGACGACACCACAGACGGAAATTGTGCTTGTAGCGGACAAAGTACAGCAGACAACTCTTCTTTTATCGAAGTGCCTATCGCAAGCGGAAATGACGACGTAGAAGAAAGAGGAACAAACGGAATAATAGATATGATTAGCTCTGATATAGAATTAACCCATGACCGCAACATCACCGGAAATCAGGCAATAGGCTTGCGTTTCGACAATATCTTCTTGCCACCCGGTACAGTTATCGACAGTGCTTTCGTACAATTTACAGTAGATGAAACGCGCAACAATTCAGGTACATTAGAGATATACGGCGAAGCCGCAGGAGCATCAGCTCCATTTAGTACTACGCCTTACGATGTATCTTCAAGAGCAAAAACTTCGGCATCAGCCCTGTGGAATCCCCCAACATGGAATGCCATAGGCATTGCCACTGACGCACAAAGAACGCCAGATATTTCAGCAATTGTACAAGAAATAGTAGATAATTCCGATTGGAATGGACTTGGAGACGCAATCACCGTAATCATTGAAGGTACAGGCAAACGAGTCGCGGAATCTTACGAAGGCTCGGTAGAATCTGCTGCCAAATTAATCCTATATTATACAAACACTAATACTGAAAACATCACAGAAAACGACAATAATAACGACGGAGTACGAATCCCTACCGCAAATGCAGCACAAGCAGCGAATAATTGGAATAATGCAGCTTACTTCCGCACCGTAGAAGTTGGGCAAAACATAGATATTTTCCCAAATCCCACAACGGACATTATAAACGTCAATGTAGAATTTGAAGATATAGAAATAGAAAAAGGTATCATTTCATTGATGAATATAAATGGACAATTAATCCACCAAAAAACATTCAACCCTATGTTGCAAGACAATATAGAACTTAACGTGAAGTCACTTCCACAAGGGGTATATAACATACAAATACAGGTAAACGACCATCAAATAGCACATGTAGTAAGTGAATTTATTAAAAAATAGAGTTTTATGCACGAAAGAGTAAATACAGCAAATCACTCAGAAAGAACACAAAGCATGATGACAAATAATAATGCGAGCGAACACGATACTTTCAGAAAATTATCCTTTGTAGATCATCTGGATACTTGCCAAGGTGTTTCCACAGCAACGGGAATTATCTACAAAGATAGGTTGGATAAAATAAATGAATTTCGCAAGATAAATGTTCACTCATCAAAATCAATATAATGACTATCAGCCCATCATTTCTTAAACTACTTAGGGAAGAGGAAGAAAATAATCTACCCCAAATGAAGCCGTTATTTTTTTTATATGTTTGGCTAAATTTGACGCGTATAGCTGGGCTATGTAAGGAAGATTTAGTGAAACATATAAAAAAAAGAACAATTCAGACGGGTAGATTATTTTTTTCCTCTTCCCTTATTAATAGACTTTATTTAGAAAAATTTTGTATGCAGCTAACTTTGTCTTTTTCCGATACTCTTCCCCTATTTTTCGCCCCGTACCGTAGGGTATGCAGCTCAAAATGAGGCTCGATTATCGAAAAAATACAAAAGTTCCATGCATACAAAATATTCCTAAATAAAGTCTAATGAACGATAAATGAATAATGATGAACGGCGAACAAACGACAAACAACGAACAGCGGATAAAGAACGATATTAAAAATATTATCAAAAAAAGTATTGATTTGAAAAGTCAATTACTTGAAGGTGAGTATTTTACGGAAATTATAGAGATTGCGAGTAATATCATAAAGAATAGTTTTAAAGCTGGCGGAAAGGTGCTTTTTTGTGGAAACGGCGGCAGTGCGGCAGATGCTCAACATCTTGCGGCGGAGCTGTCGGGCAGATTTTATTTGGATAGACCGCCACTGTTTGCCGAGGCTTTGCATGTCAATAGTTCCTTTCTGACCGCTGTGGCAAATGATTATAGTTTTGATGATGTGTATGCACGTATGGTACAGGCGAAAGGGCGTGAAGGCGATGTCTTAGTGGCTATCTCAACTTCGGGAAATTCTGCGAATATTGTCCGCGCACTCCAACAAGCGCAGGAACAAAAATTATTCACCATCGGTATGACAGGCGAGACGGGTGGCGAAATGGCAGAGCATTGTGATGTGCTGCTCAATGTGCCTTCGACAGACACGCCGCGCATCCAAGAATGTCATATCTTAATCGGACATATTATTTGTGAAATCGTGGAACGGGAGATGTTTGCGTGAGTACCTGTCTATTATATTAAGACTTTATAATTAAGTGTCATAGGGCGAACGAAAAGTCATTTTTCTAATATGACAATTTGTTTAAAAAACTCGAATGCTTGTTCGAGAAATTCCTCATCCTAAGCGGCTTGTAGCCGCTGGTTTTTGATGCCTAACTTAGATATTTTAGCGTTTTTCAGCAATGCTAAAGCAAAACGTCTGGTAAGTAGTGAGACAAAAATATCCTTACTTTTTGACGGTTTCTTTTTCCGCTATTTTTCCCTACAAAAATCCTTACGTAGCGTAGGCTATGTGCGGTTTTTGTAAGAAAAAATATCGAAAAAATAACCACGTCAAAATTGTAAGCCTATTTTTGTCCCACTACTTAGTAGCAAAATTAGCAGCAGCATTCTTGTCTTTGATTCTGCATCGGTCTTCGTTGAAAGCAACATCTAATGACCAATGCAACTCGTTTTCTACCGTCCAGTATCTGCGTATAGCTTGAGCAAGTGCTTTAGCATCTGATAATAAGCTGGATATATAGTAACGTTTTTCAAGACTTGTCTTGCCGTTTAGAGTTCTTTAAGATGTTATACAAATCAGCGATTTCAAGCCTTTCCATTCGGCGACATCGGGAAAATAGCTCAAATCACTAATAATTCGACAGGTTCTTTTTTCAATCCTACCATGTGCTTGTTCCTCTTGCTCAAACACATCAACAATGAGTGTAGTATCGCTGAAATGTTCAAAAAAAGAAGCGGCCTCAAGGCAAAAGTGCTTGTTATTTTTTTTTAAGCGCTAACAGATAATCCGCCTCTTTATTGACAATAAGAGCTACATTCTTTTTAGTGGTAGCGACAGTTTTAAGCCAAGTTGCGAGTAATTTCGCAAAATTTTCTCTGTCGAGGTGCTGAAAGACGTACCGAAATAAGTCGTGTGAGGGATATTTTTCACCGTCTATCAGTCCGTGCACTTTTAAAAAACTTTTTTACCCTTGCTGTAAGCCATACTTCCCATTTTTTTTTTTTGTAAAAATGGAAAGTTAGAACATTATACTTACTTTTCGGTTAAAATTTATCCAGATTCTGAAATATGAATTACCGGAGTAATTTTGAGAAATAAGTCGTTAGAAAATCCCAGTAGTTGAATGATTTTTTTTGTAGGTCGTTTAGTTGAGGGGGTACTACCTGTATGAGTCGATTTTGAGAGTAGATAAAGACCACATAGACGTTTTCAAAAGCGGCGACAATTCTGCTAATAGTTGGGCTTGCTATAGCAATTTTAGGGTTTTCCGGATATACGCCTGTCAGTTTCTCCCCACTGTCTTTCAATGCCTTTGCCATGTCAAATTCGAGGGCTGCAATAACTTTACTTTCTTTTCGGTTAAAATTTTCACTCACTTCACTGGATTTGTCAAAGAACCTGGAATTTTAAAAAAATAGTAATTTTACAGATGGCTTGCGGAGTTTTCGGACTTCATGAGCCTTTCTTGTTGGAATTGTTTACCTTTGCGGTTCAAAATTTAAAGACATGACAACAGACGTAATTGTACTTATAGTTGCTTTTATATTTTCGATAGGGTTTTCGTTTCTCTGTTCTATTTTAGAGGCGGTCTTATTGAGCATCACGCCTTCCTATGTGAGCATCAAGGAGCAGGAAGGCAGCTCCGTAGCTACCAAACTCAAAGAATTTAAAGATGACATAGACAGACCGCTTTCTGCGATATTGACACTCAATACTATCGCACATACATTGGGCGCAATTATGGTAGGTAAATATGCCGCTAAAGTATTCGGCAACAGCGAATTATGGGAGATGGTCATTGCCGTGTTTATGACCTTAGCGATTCTGATTCTTTCCGAAATTATCCCTAAAACCATCGGTGCCAACAATTGGAAAACCCTCACACCTTTTGCTGTGCGAACCTTAAATTTTTTGATTTTTATATTATCTCCGTTGATTTGGGTGAGCCAATTGATTACCAAAACCTTTAAAAAGGAAAAGAATAAAAGTGTACTCAGTCGTGCCGATTTCATGGCGATGACCGAAATAGCCAGCACACAAGGCATTTTCCGCAAAGGCGAATCGACTGTCATGCGTAATTTATTGCGGTTTGATAGTATTCGTGTGTCAGATGTCATGACGCCCCGTGTGGTGGTAGTTTCTATGCCTGAAAGCATGACCATACAGCAATTTTATGATAAAAACGATATGCGCTTTTCGCGTATTCCGATTTATAAAAGCAGTACGGACGAAATTACAGGTTATGTACTCAAAGACGAGTTGCTACTCAGCCTCATCAAAGGCGAGGGAGACGCACCACTCTCTACACTTCGCCGTGAAATGGTGATGACTAAAAACAACGAATCTATCCGACAATTATTTAATCGACTACTCGAAAAAAGAGAACACATTGCAGTTGCAGTAGGTGATTTTGGCGGGATTACAGGCTTAGTAACCTTAGAAGATATTGTCGAAACTTTGCTTGGACTCGAAATCGTCGATGAATTTGATAGTGAGGAAGATATGCAAGCCCACGCCCGTAAAATCTGGAAAGTTCGCACAGATAAACTCGGCTTGACTAACGAAGAGCAATAGAACACGGATTTAGCACCGTAGTGTAATGCCTCCGGCTTGCGTCCGCGTACTACTTGCATACGCTCAATGGTGTACGTAACGTAGAGAAAATTCATGAATTTTCTCTACGTTACGAAAGTGCAAGCCGGAGACGTTATGCGGGGTTTACGTCGTCATAGTCCGCTTCACTGCGTCTTGCCAGCCTTTATACAAGGCTTCGCGCTCCTCACTATCCATATCCGGTTCAAACGAATTATCCAACTGCCAACGCTCTGTGATTTCCGATTTTTTCCAATATCCAACTGCGATACCTGCGAGATACGCTGCGCCGAGTGCCGTCGTTTCGATGATTTCGGGACGCTCCACAGGCACATCCAACTGGTCGGCTTGAAACTGCATCAACAAGTCGTTGGCAGATGCGCCGCCATCCACCCGTAGAGCGGTCAGCGAAATGCCCGCATCTTTTTCCATGGCGTCCAATACATCACGGGTTTGATAGGCGAGCGATTCGAGTGTGGCACGTATAAGGTGCGCCTTCGTAGTGCCGCGTGTGAGTCCGTAAATCGCGCCGCGAGCGTACATATCCCAGTACGGCGCACCGAGTCCCGCAAATGCCGGAACAACATAAACCCCATCAGTATCAGGTACTTTCATAGCGTAAAATTCTGAATCTGGCGAATCGTCGATGATTTTCAACCCATCGCGTAGCCACTGTATGGCTGCCCCTGCAATAAATACACTGCCTTCGAGTGCATACTCTACTTTGCCGTCCAAGCCCCAAGCGATAGTCGTTAGCAATCCGGCTTTCGATTCTACGGGTTTTTCACCCGTATTCATCAACATAAAACAGCCTGTACCGTAAGTATTTTTCGCCATACCGGGTGCGTGACAAGCCTGCCCAAACAAGGCAGCTTGTTGGTCGCCCGCTATGCCTGCGATGGGAATTTCTGCACCAAAAAGTGCGGCGTCTGTTTGTCCATATACTTCACTCGAAGGGCGCACTTCGGGTAGTACCGACTTAGGAATATCCAATTCGGTAAGCATTTTATCATCCCATTCGAGCGATTTTATATTGTATAAAAGCGTCCGTGAAGCATTACTATAATCGGTAATGTGTACCTTGCCGCGCGTCAATTTCCAGACGAGCCACGTATCCATCGTACCAAACAGAATGTCTCCTTTCTCAGCCTTTTCTTTTACTCCGTCAACATTTTCCAATATCCAATGTATCTTCGTGCCCGAAAAATAAGCATCTACGACCAAGCCTGTATTTTCTCTGATATATGACTCTAAACCTCTGGTTTTCAGGTCATCACATATATCTGCGGTGCGGCGGTCTTGCCACACGATGGCATTGTGAACGGGTTTGCCCGTGTGCCTATCCCACAAAAGAGTGGTTTCGCGCTGATTAGTGATGCCGATGGCGGCGATGTCGGTAGGGGAGAGGTCGTTGTTTTTCAAGACGGCTTGCGCGACGGCGAGTTGGGTTTCCCAAATCTCCATAGCGTCGTGTTCTACCCATGCGCTTTGCGGGTAGATTTGCGTAAATTCTTGTTGCTCAATCGCTACGATGTCGCCTTGTTGGTCGAAGATAATCGCGCGACTGCTGGTCGTTCCCTGGTCGAGGGCGAGGATGTATTTCATAGTGTGTGTAGTGGTGAATTGGGTAACTGTGCTGACGACTTTAGCCGTCAAGTGATTGGGGGAATTCTTTGTAGGTAATTGTTTTTAAATTAATTAAAAATATAAATATTTTTTATTTGACGGCTAAAGTCGTCAGTACGGTGGCTATTCCTCCGTAAATTCAACCTCATCATAAAACGCCGACATCGGAATTTCCACCTCAATAGAAGTCAGTTGAATCACATCATTTTCCAAATCCGTATAAGGTTTCAATGACCACGTATTATCCGCTTGACGACGGTAAATATGAATTTCAGGATAAGTAGATTGAATCAAAACGTATTCTTGAAAACTATCTAACTGCCTGTACCTCATAAACTTACCGGACTTATTATAACCAGAAGTCGAAGGAGAAAGTATTTCCACAATCAAAATCGGATTGGTGATAATGTCTTTTCTATCTTCGTAATATTCCAAGTCACCACAGACGACTGAGGCATCAGGATAGACAAATACTTTGCCTGTCTGAATCTTCAAATCACTATTATAGGTCGTACATTTTTTACCTTTCAATGCTGCGTCGAGTGCTGACGTTGTATTCACACCGATTTCACTGTACGTGGGCGAACCACCCGGCATAGCCACGATGTCACCACTATAATATTCGCTTTTATAATCGGCTTTCTCCTCGGCAACAAGGTATTCTTCTATCGTGTAATGTGACTTTTTTTTGATTGCTTCCATGACGATATTTTGATTTACTGATACACAAAAATACAATAAAAAAAACAAAAAAGTACCCTCCTTACTGTTTCTCCCTACTTGTTCTTCATTCAATATAAATGTCGCTGTTTTTCCTTTCCTATCAAGGACATTTGCAGACGGTAGAGACGCGATTAATCGCGTCTCTACGTGTACGCTGTTCTTACCTTTCAAATCAAAGGCGTACACAGCAGTTCTCTGATGTCCATGCAGGTAATCCCTGCTGTTATTACCTTTCAAATCAAAGGCATACACAGCATAAGGCTCACAACGTGTTGATTTTTAGTATTTTATTAAAAGTCTTAACGTTTTGAGGGTGCGAAAATGGGTGTTTTTTTGGTGTTTTTTCGGGGTGAAAAGTGTTTTTTTAAATCCTAAATTAGGTATTTTGTTAGTTTTCTTTGTTCCAAAATAAGATTTTGTTCATTTCATCATATAGTTCTGTTGCAAATTTAATAACCTGTTTGACGACATTTTTATTTCTATGGTCTTTTATTGGCAAATTGGCATTGGTGTTATGTTCAATGGCTTGGCTTATCCATGCCTCGTAAGGGATTTGATTGTGCATGAATTTCTTGCGTAATTGATTGATATTCGATATAGGTTGGGGCATATTTTCATAGGTTGCTTCGTATGCCTCCAGACAAACCTTGTGGTCAATTCGGTTGTCCGTCAGGCTAAGGTGTTGTCTGCATTGTTGGTCGTTCAAGACCCGCTGTTCAAAAGCAAAGATGGCATTGAGTAGTTCGGCACGGCACTGGTCATAGTCGCGGAGTTCGTCTTGCAGGGTCGTCCACAAGATACTTTTTTCGGGATAATAGCGTAACAGTCCGCTATTATTTGCGATAAACAAACGCCTGTCTTTGAGCATTTTACGAAATTCACCATATCGTTTTACAGGGAGTTCGTTTTCTCGTGCTTTGTCGAGTTCGGCACTTTGAAAATTGGCACAGATGTCTTTGTCGTGTATCGTGAGGCTGGTCGGTATGGCTTGGTCAAGTATCCATACTTCGGCTTTGCGTACATCAAAACCCGTATGTTGGAGTTGCCATTCGTCGAGTTGGAGATTGCTTTGTTCAGCTTGACTTTTTCGGGTCAGTATGTCTTTTACCATCAGCCATACGAGGCGGTCTTTGAAGGCTACGGTACGTATGGCTTGTTCATTGCGAAATATCCTACGCCATAGTTTTTTCTGCCTATCTACTTGCTCAAAAAGTCGCTTCGATTGACTGTTTTTTGCCCTCGCCAGATTGTCTTTAAGGTCGGTTTTTAGGCTGTATAAGCCCTGCCATATCTGCGCCGTATCGCCTTTGATGTCGATGGTATGGCGGGCTTTTTCGCGGTCGTTTTTAAAGAGCTTGTCGTTATCAGC
>ENA-ORXT01005622-ORXT01005622.1-marine-metagenome-genome-assembly--contig:-NODE-5622-length-12206-cov-3.506884_pt1 | contig 12206 bp, 8 predicted proteins | sample MGYA00237868_ERZ511482 | MGnify/ENA metagenome assembly ERZ511482 | reverse complement strand
CGCTAGTTGCCGGCTCTGCCCACTATTGACCGGCGGCTAGCGATTTGCCGCTCACGAAAGTGGCGCTGTCCAATTAGGCTTAGTGGTTAGTGCTCAGCGGTTAGTGCTCAGCGGTTTAGGCTTAACTTTCAGCATTGCCAGATTCAAAGAGAAAGAAAAGGGCGGATTCATTACCGCCCTTTTTTTATGCAATGGTTCTGGGCCATCGCGTGGGTGCTGTAATACTACTGAACCCAGAGAAAACGCCCGCCGCTTTCGTTGGCGATATATTTCATCATCGGTGCGCCAAATCCCGTCGATCCCAAAGTGATGGTGTTGATTGGGATTTTTTTCGTGCCCTTGGAACGGTCTTCTAGATTGAAATGGTCCAGCATGGGAATTGTGCGGTCATGAAATTCTCCATCAGAAAGGAAGTAAATAGAACTTGGCTTCAAAATTAAAGAGGTTCTCATCGCCACCATTGGAAACGTTCTGGCCTGAGGCTGTTGTTGCTTCAACCATTCAAGCACACGCTCTTTGTTGGTTCTTGTTGCTGGGATCAAACGAATGTTATTCTCGGTCATGCCCAGCATAGGGTAGGTTTCGGAATTGTAGAGAATGACCAGAAAACGATGGTTCGTTTCCAGCATGTCCATCGAACGAGTCAATTCGTAGACCGCCCTTTGGTAACGATTCTCATCTCCCATCGACCCAGAACAATCCACGACGAAAACGAACCTGTTTCCATCAGATTCTAATCCGAAAAACTTCACTCCAGCAGTCTTGCCTTTCCCCTTGCCATTGCCCTTGCCTCTATCTTTGCCATCGGTATCGCCTTCGTCCAAACCAACGACGCCCATGTTGACCGGTTCAAACATAGAGCTATCGGACGTCGATTCCAACAATAGTTCTTCAGCGATAGGCTCCAACAGACTCGTATCGATCTCCGGTTGCAATTCGTCTTTTAAGTCATAAACGGTTTCCGGTTCAACGATCACCGGATCCAGAGCACCGCCGCCGGACGCATCATTCAAAGCGTCGTCCAGCTCCATCGCAGAAATTTCAATTGAAATTGCGTCATGAATGTCGTCATCAAATGTGCTGACGTTCAACGTCAGCGGTCCTTCGGTTTTAAAGTTCGTAATCATGCTTCCCAGCCAAAGAAGTATCAGGCAGTGGATGAACAGACTGAACATCCACCCCGATAGCAAACGACTGAGCCAGGTCGTTGGTGTGTTTTCGGATTCTGATTCTTGGATCTGATATCGACCGGCTGTTGCGCGTCTCCGATTCCGACGATCATCTGTTGGATTGGATCGAGTCGCACGAGGGCGGACGTCGAAGGTGTGTGGCGTGATAACCGCTGGGTGCGGAGCGGTATCGGGAGAAGCAATAACAGGTTTGACGGTTTCCAAACGCTGGTTTAGAGAATTCATTACGGCATCCTGTCGACAGAATCACAGTCCCGCTCAGGGCCTGACTGGCATTTCAACACGGTTGGAAGCGGACGCGAATGAAAAAAGACAACGCTATATTATGCCCGCAAAATTTCCCTCTTGCAAACCGAATTTCACGAGTTTGAGAGATTCCATCGCCAGTCTGCAAGGCGTGATTACCTTCCCTGCGTAGCGTTCCCGTTGTATTCTGGTGGGAACTAAAACTTCTTCTGGATGCGTTGGACCGATTATGTCTGATTGTCTCGATGCTAACGAACTATGAATTTAACTGTTTCATCCCCCAGCCGCCTTCACTTTGGGTTGTTCGCTGTCGGCCGTGAGGTTGATCGCGCTTTTGGTGGAGTCGGATTAATGGTGGCGGCGCCGCGAACGGTGATTAAAACCTCACCTGCCAAAAAATTTCGTGTCACTGACCGGCTCGGCCCTGACGGTGGCGACAAAACCTTCAGCAGTGAACGAACCGAAGCGATTGTCAAGATCGCTCAGCGATGGCTTGATCGTTTCGGCGGTAATCTTTCTCTGACATCAGAATCGGTAGATTGTTTACCAGTGGAACTGGAAATTTTGGAGGCAACTCCGCGTCACACCGGTTTGGGATCCGGCACTCAGTTGGCGATGGCGACGGGGTTATCGTTGCAACGATATTTTGGTTTACCGATGCCAAAGCCGGCCGAAATGGCGGTCGGATTAGGACGCGCTGCCCGGTCTGCGATCGGAACGTTTGGTTGTTTTGAAGGCGGGCTGATTGTCGATCGAGGTAAAACGTCTGATCAGCAGGTTTCGCCGATCGATTTACGACTCGATTTCCCCGAACATTGGCCGATCGCGATTGTCAGGGTAGACGATCCACGTTCGAATCAAGCTGCACCTCCTGCGGGGCTGCATGGCGTGGCAGAAAAAGAGGCCTTCAATCGGTTGCCGCCGACGAATCAGCAGCAACTTTTGCACATGAGATCATTGGTGTCGCAACAACTGGTGCCTGGCATTTTGGAGCAGGACTATCAACGTTTTGCTGATGCGTTGCATGAGTTCGGCAGACGCAGTGGTGATTACTTTGCCAACATCCAATGCGGACCCTACGCCAGCGAAACGATCAGCTCCGTGATCGAAACCATTTATGATTCCAACCTTCACGCCACGGGGCAGACGTCGTGGGGGCCCTCCGTGTTTGCGATCGGGGAAAGCTGGGAACAATTGGAGCCCGCGATAGTAAATTTGAAGAAACGTTTTGGATCAAATTGCCAGATCGATATCACTCACGCTGATAACAAGGGCGTCCTGATCAGCCAAAATGCTCCCTCTTCTGTTTGACCTCGAACTTTTATGTCACCAACTCAACTCAGCTCAACTTAACTCAACTCAACTCAAGCGACAACTAAGCCCATGACTCGACTTAGCGTGAACATCAACAAACTGGCAACCTTACGAAACGCGCGTGGCGGAGAAAATCCTGACGTGATTCAGTGGGCTGAGCAAATTCAAAACTACGGAGCTCAAGGGATTACGATTCATCCGCGACCCGATGAACGTCACATCCGAAAATCCGACGTTTTTGATCTCAAAAACGTTGTTACGACCGAGTTCAACATTGAAGGCTATCCCTCGCGCGAATTTCTGGACCTGGTGAAAGAGGTGGTCCCTGAACAGGTTACTTTTGTGCCTGATCCGCCGGAAGTTTTAACGTCCAACGCTGGCTGGGATGTGATTAAGAATCAAGCATTTCTGGCGGATATCATGGCCGAAATGCGATCCGCAAAGATTCGCACTTCCGTGTTTATGGAAACTAACTTGAAACAGATGGATGCCGTGGCGAAGATCGGGGCCGATCGAATCGAGCTTTACACCGAATCTTACGCTCGACGGATGGCGGTCGGGGACACAGGCGTGATCCAAGAGTATCGCCATGCCGCGGACTGTGCCAAATCGTTAGGTCTGGGGGTGAACGCGGGGCATGATCTGGATCTACATAATCTCAAAGCCTTCGTCGAAGCGATCCCATTTGTGGACGAGGTTTCCATCGGACATGCGCTGATTTGCGATGCGTTGGTCCACGGGATGGAGAAAACGGTGAAGCTATATCTCGATGCGTTGGGTTAGTTCGAATTGCTAACGTTTTGGGCGTTTGGGCCAACCACGCCGAGCGAATAGGCTTTGGGTGTGATTTGGAGCATTTTAAATTGGAGCGTTTTCAATTGTTTGGCACTGGATTTTTTTGTTCACTTCCCTAAGCTTTTATTCCGAATCGCGGACTTTAGCATTCGGCTATCACGTTCCGCGTTAGCCCTTTGCCTTCCAAGGTAGGTTTTTGTTTTTAGGAGTCAGAAATGGCACGTCGAGGTTCTGAATTTGCTGGTCTTTCCGTCGCGATCGTCACCCCTTTTGTGGATGGCAAATTGTGTTTGGAAACATTGAAACGGCAAATTGAATTTCAGATTGAAGCCGGCACTACTTGCTTGGTTCCCTGCGGCACCACTGGCGAATCTCCCACGCTGACTCATCCTGAACACGAGCGCGTGATTGCAGAAACGATTCAGATTGCTGCGGGTCGAATTAAGGTCATGGCCGGCACGGGGTCCAACAGCACCGCCGAAGCGATCAGCCTGACGCAGCGCGCCGCCAAAGAAGGTGCGGATGCATCGTTGCAAGTTGCCCCTTATTACAACAAGCCTACTCAAGAGGGTTTTTATCAGCACTATCGCGCGATCAGCGAAGCGGTTGATATTCCGCATTGCATCTACAATATACCTGGACGTTCGGGCAAGAATATCGAACCTGAAACAATCGGTCGGATTGCCTCAGATTGCAAAAACATGGTGATGGTCAAAGAAGCCACTGGCATGCTGGATCAGGCATCGCAAATTCTGGCAACAACGGACCTAACTGTTCTCAGTGGCGATGATAGTCTGACGCTACCTTTGATGTCCGTCGGCGCAGAAGGTGTTGTTTCAGTGGTCGGCAATATCATTCCTCATGATGTGATCGAATTGGTCAGTGCGTTTCGAGACGGCGATGTCGCAAGAGCGCGACAATTGCACTTGAAACTGTTTCCGCTTTGCCGTGACCTGCTGAGCATTGCGACAAATCCGATTCCTGTCAAAGCGGCGATGGCGGAACTGGGCCGCGACACCGGAGAGCTACGTTTGCCTATGACGCCTTTGGATGCGGATCAGTTAAAGTTTCTTAAGGAGACGATCGAAACGTATGGATTGGCCGCAACCGCTGTGTAGCATGGATTTAAATCCGTTTTAAACGAATCGGATCAAAGGCCGGCCTACATAGATCAACGTAACATGAATAACGCAGGACGTACGATGCGAATCTGGCCGATCTTTGGCCTGATGCTGATCGTCGTCACTGTGGGGTTTTTCTGGCTGCCTCGGGATGATCAGGCCGTAATTTGGCGAACGCTGAGGTTCTGCTTGAGTGCGGCGATGATAGCGATCCCATTGTCTGTCTGGGCCGGGCGATGTCTAAATCAGCCAACGTGGGCGAGCAATGCTCTGCTGTTTTGTTTCATCGCGTTGGCGGTCGTGCCGCCTTACATCTACGTCAGCTGCTGGGATTCTGCGTTTGGAAAACTGGGCTGGCTGACATCTGCTCAAGGCCAAATTCTCCAGCCATTGCTCTCGGGTTGGTGGGCGGCGGTGTGGGTTCATGCGATCGGACTAATTCCGCAGTTCGGGCTGTTATTTTTTTGGGCGATGGCGGCCGCGCGAACCTTCGAAGAGCAGGCCCAACTTGACCTGCCACAGAGCACCATTTTTTTCCATATTACCTTGCGCCGGTTGCTACCGCTGACGCTGCTGTGCGTGCTGTGGGCGGTGATCGTTTGCAGCCGTGAGATTGCGGTGACGGATCTGTACCAGATTGGAACGTTGGCGGAACAAATCTACCTTGGCTATTCATTGGGGCAAGTCAATGCGCTGGCTGCCAATTGGTCGGCGAGCGAAATTCAAGCGGCGGGGTCTATTGGATTTTCGATAAGAGCCCTTCAGCTTCTCTTTTTGACAGCGGTGTCCTTGCTGTTTTTTCGAACACTGACTGGTTTTTCGAAAGACTCATCGATGACGATGGAAAGTTTGGGTCGACGGACTGGTCCGAGCTCAAAGGTTTCGCTGCGCTGCTTAGTTGGGTCGATGGCCATCATGTTGTTGCTGGTCGCGGTGCCGATGTTCAACCTAATCTATCAAGCGGGAACGAGTGTGAGGGTCATCGATGGACAGCCGACTCCGTTGTGGGCTGTGTCCCATCTTATGCGGGCAATCGTAAAAGCAGCCTCTGAGTTTCGAAACGCGTTTCTTTGGTCGACGTTGATCGCGTTGGCTTCGTCTGCGCTGCTTATCCTTTCGACGGCGGTGCTTTGTTTCGGTGCGAAGAAAAATCGTTTGGCTTGGTGGGTATTGATACTGCTGACGTCGCTCTTTGCGGGGCTCTCGGGTCCCGATATCGGCAGCGGTCTGACTGCCTTATGCGGGCAATCGCAGAATCGTTTTTTGCTGTGGTTGTACGACTGCACCATTGGTCCTGCGGTGATCGCAAACCTAATCTTCTGTTGGCCATTAGCGACGATGGTGGTCTGGTTTGCGATCAGTCAAACGGCTAACGATCAAATTGAAAATGCTCAGCTGGACCGGATTGGGTTAATTCATCGGGTCTTTGAGTTCGGTTTCCGGCAACATTGGCAGCAGTTTTTGGGCATCTGGATGCTGATTGTCGCGATCTGTTTTTCCGAGCTTTCGGCGTCGCAAATGGTGCTCCCGCCGGGAATTGAGACCGTTCCGCAAGTCACCCTTGGTAAATTACACGCCGGCGTGAACGAAACCACCGCCGCGCTATCGCTGTTGACGATCGGATTGGTTGTTGCAATCGCGATGACAGCTTGGATAATCATTAAACGTGGAATCCCCTTTCAACGGAAAGGTTGAATGCTGCCGATACGTAAGGAGTGTGAAGGCGGGGGCGATGAACAATGTGTTATGTTAAGCCGCAAAGCTTTAGCCCAATGACATTTACGGTAAACGCCTCGTCATTTGCCAGTACAAGCACGACGCGTTAGCAAGAGTGTTTTTCGGCGCGCGGGTACTCACTCGCCGGCGCGTCGGGTTTGTGTGGTGGGGTTCCTGCCTTAAAGAAACTAACATAAGTGTCACCGGGCATCTGCCAGCGGTATCGCAGCCTGTAAACGGTCGCTGCCCAACCGGCGGCTAGGGGCCGTGCCGCTCAGTTCAACAGCCCAAGTTGAGGCCCTGCCCGAAACCAACGCAAAGAATAAGTGCCACAAGTCTTGTCCTTCTTTGGATGATCCGAATCTTTCAGTTACATGGAGCGTGACATCTTAAATAAGTTTCACCACATTTTGCTGGGCGCTGCAGTCTGCATCAGCACATCGTTTGGTTTGGCCATTGATGGTGGCCACGCGTCTGCGGACACATTGCAGATTAAGAAACCGGGCGTATCTGCAGACGACCAGGCGCTATCCGCTGGGCAAGAGCAACTAGAAACGATCGAGGGAGAATTGTTGATCGAAGCGCTAGATGGTTCGCTGCTGTTCCAAGAGATGGACGGAAGCCTGCGGATTTTAACCGGCGCGGAAGTCGCCGCCAAAACAATACAAGAGCTACCGCTGCAACCGATGTCCAAGGAACAGGTGGGGGAATCATTGTTGGAGGAGCTTCCTGAGGGATTTAAAATTCACACAACGGACGATTACGTTATCGCCTACCAAACCGAACGTGCGTACGCGAAGTGGATTGGCAATCTCTACCAAGGTCGTCTGAAACGACGATTTAGAAAGTTCTGGAGCAATCGAAAATTCAAGCTGGAGGTAGAAGAGCCCGAATTCCCGTTGGTGGCTGTGATTTTTGCCACACGCGCACAATACGCAGCTCAGGTGCAGCGCGAATTGAACATCGAATTAGGTACAATGGTCGCTTACTACAATTTACAATCCAACCGCGTCACGATGTACGACCTGACGGCGGATCAGGGGGCGGGCGGCGGTGTGGTTCAGCAACGCGATATCGACCGCATTCTTAACAGCCGCCAAGGCATCTCGATGGTCACCACGATTATTCATGAGGGGACGCATCAGCTGATGTTCAACAGCGGCCTGCAGACCCGTCTGGCCGATACTCCGCTATGGCTGAACGAGGGGCTTGCGATGTTTTTCGAACCGCCTGATTTAAGGGCCGCGCAAGGTTGGAACGGTCCTGGGCGAACGAATTACTCCCGTTTACGTGACCTAAGAAAGAAATCAACACGCGCAACGGATTCTTTAGCGACGCTGGTTTCCAACGATGATCGTCTTAAATCCGAAGGAGAGGCGACGCTGATCGCGTATGCTGAGTCATGGGCGTTGACGCATTTTTTGATCAACCGAAAACCGACGCAGTTTGGACGCTATCTCAAATTCCTTTCCCAAAAGAAGCCTCAGCAGATGGCTAAAACGGGCCAGCGATTGGCTGATTTTAAGAAATTCTTTGGCGACGATCTGTTAAAGTTAGACGAAGAGTTCATCGAATACGTGAACCGCATTAAATAGTTTCCTCCTGTTCAACTGAAGTTCATGAATAACCGATCTGGCGATAAGCCATCTGGCGATAACCGATCTGGCGATAAGCCATCTGGGATCTACTACAGCGATTATTTACAGCTGGATAAAGTTCTCAACGCTCAGGAGTTGGAAAGCGAAAAAATCGGGCCGCCGGCTCATGATGAGATGCTTTTCATTATCACGCACCAAACCTACGAACTGTGGTTCAAGCAAATCGTCTACGAACTGGACGCAGTGATTGATGTCTTTGACGATCCAATCGTGGAAGACAAAAAGATGGGGCGCGTGCTGCACCTGTTGGCTCGAATTCGAAAAATTCTGCGAGTTCTAGTGCATCAGATCGACATCATCGAATCGATTACGCCGCATGACTTTCTGGAGTTTCGTGACCTGCTGATTCCGGCGTCCGGATTCCAAAGTACGCGATTCAAGCAAATCGAAATTAAGTTGGGAATTAAACGCAGCCACCGCATTGCAGCAGATTGTGAGTTTTTCAAGTCAAGGTTGAGCAAAAATGATTTGCACGATCTGGACGAACTTGAAACGCATCAGACGGTTCATGAATTGACCGATCGCTGGCTTTCGCGGATGCCGTTTCTGAAATTTCAAGAGTTTGACTTTTGGTTGGAGTACAACGCTTCGGTTGAAAAAATGTTAAAGCACGACCAAGATATCATCGAACAGAATATTACACTCACCGACCGGGAAAAGCAGTTTCAAATCAATGATCTGACCATGACCAGGACGAAGTTCGATTCCATCTTCTCCGAGCACAAGTATGAAAAGCTCCGAGAAGACGGGCACTTTCGATTATCACATCAGGGGTTTTTGGGAGCGCTGTTTGTCAACCTTTATCGGGACGAACCGATGATGTACGCAGGGTTCAGGTATCTGACACAGTTGGTGGAAATCGACGAACTGATGACCAATTGGCGTCAGCGGCACGCGGTGATGGTGCAGAGAATGCTGGGTACCAAGATTGGCACCGGTGGTTCGTCCGGCCATGACTATCTGAACGCGACCACAGCCAACAATCGCGCGTTCACCGACCTGTTTAATATCGCGACGTATTTGATTCCGCGCGAAGATCTCCCGGTGTTGCCTGACGAACTGGTGCGAGCCTTAGGCTTCTTCTTCCGCGGTGATAAGGAACGATTGGAAGCACTTGAAGGCAAAGATGATTAGAGTTTGAGGCTGCGGTTTAACCCCATTTGGTAAACGTGAGCGCCTTGCCGCTTAGATTTAGTCAAAAAACTGATTGGAAGTTGATTTATCGAACGAGGTCAAGTGAGTTACGGTTCGCGAATACTTTCATCGGCGTAACGCAGTAACGGATAGAGAAAATAGTTGATCACTCGTCGGCGTCCAACTTTAATTTCGGCCGTCGTTGTCATACCGGGCATCAGGCGAAAGTTGTCAGGAACATTGTTTAATCCTTGTGGATTGAGCAATTGAATTCGCGCTTTGTACATCGTCGCGCCTGTCGGCTGGCCGGCGGATGCCTGTTTCTCAAATGATCCTTCGCTGATTGCACGAACCGCACCGTCAATGGTTCCGTGTTTTTGGTAGGGAAACGATGCCAGTTTCACGCGGACCGAGCTACCATCGGGCAACTCTGACGATGAGATATCCTGCGGTTTGGCTTGATTGATTTTAGAAATGTCACGACCTGAGATTTCCACCTCCGCCTCCAACGGAACGTCGACAGGCACTAAACGAAACAATGGCTCGCCGGGCTTGAGCACCGAACCCACCGAACGATCGGCGACTTCAAACACGACGAATTCTTTGAAAGGTGTGTCTTGGGGGACGCGCAGTTCTACCAGCTCGTTGGAGCGTACCGCTTTGCTTAATTCTTCTTCGATCTGGACGTGTTTTTCGGTCGCTTCTGCTAACTGAGTTACCAGTTCCGAACGCCATTGTGCCACATAAGCGTTCCGCTGAGCGTTGATTGAATCGCTTTCTCTTTCAAGTTCGCGGGACTGATTTCGCGCCGCCAAAAATCGCATCTCCGCTTGGCCGGTCTGAAGTCGTCGGCTGAGAACCTCCTCTTCAGACTTGCTTCCTTTTTTGGCCAATCGAATAATTGAAGCTTCGTATTTACGGTGCCCGGCATAAGCGTCTTTCAAATACTCGATCGACACATCATTGTTTTGCTGTTGGACGGTTACCTTATCTAATTCAGAATCGAATTCGTCTAACTTTGACTGAAATTGATTCTTCCGTTCCAGAAAGACTTGCTTCTGTAGCAGCCAGCTGGATTCTGGTCTTCCCTCGGCCGCCGAGAAGTCAGTTTGATCTTTCTCAGCTCTTAGGCGCGCGATCACGCTTGCTAAGGAAATTTGTTTGGACCTTAACGTGGCTAAATCGGCTTCTGAAAATGTTGGATCAAGCGTTGCGAGCACATCTCCGGCGGAAACGCGTTCGCCAAATTTGGCGTTCATCGTCCGGATGGGAGCCGTATTGACGGTTTGAATCACGACCGGTGCCATCGTCGTGATCAGTTTTCCCTGAGCCGTGACGATGCGGTCGACTTCTGCCCAACAAGACCATGAAACGACGCAAATCAGCAGCACAACGACCGCGTACAATGTCCACCGCGCACCGCCGGGGACGGATCGTTTTTCAATTTCGACAGCGTCAGGTTGAAATTCAACTAACAGGCTCGAGTTCGACGCGCGACGACGAATCGTTTCATCCCGCGCCTCGGTCCGTCGGCGTTCGCGCTGTTGTTTTACTGTTTCGTTCATGATCTACCCATCTGCTGATACCATAAATCCTGATAGACCTTACACGAATCAAGCAACTGTTGATGTGTTCCCATCATGTCGACGCGTCCTCTTTCGAGCACGATGATTTGATCGCAACCGGTCAGCGTCGAAAGCCGATGCGAGACAATGATCACCGTGCGGCCCTTGGCGATGACGCCCAGATTCCGCTGGATGATGGCTTCGCTTTCGGGATCCAGAGCGCTGGTGGCTTCGTCGAAGATAAGAATACGAGGATCTTTGAGCAGCGCCCGCGCGATCGCCAGCCGTTGCTTTTGACCACCAGATAGATTCGCTCCATTTTCCTCTAACAACGTGTCGTAGGACTGAGGCATGCGTTCGATAAATTCGGCCGCACCTGCCATCTTTGCGACGTAGACGACTTCTTGGAAACTGCAATTGGACTTCGCCATTGCAATGTTGTCGCGGATGGTGCCACGGAAAAGAAAATTGTCTTGGAGTACGACGCCGATATTCTGCCGAACGTAAGCAATGTCCAGCTCCCGCATGTCCAGTTTATCCAACCGGATGATGCCGCGTTGAGGCTGGTGCATGCCTTGGATCATCTTGGTAAGGGTCGTTTTACCAGAGCCTGACCTTCCCACGATACCAACGACTTTCCCCGCGCCAATTGTGAAATTGACATCATCCAGGGCCGGCGGGCTGGTCGGGCTGTAGTTAAATCCAACGCCCTCAAATTCCATGCAGCCTTCGATGGCCGGGCGGAGGCCTTTGCCGATGCCGGCTTCGGCGTCGCGGTTCATCACCGTCCCCAGCATTCGGACTGACAACGCACATTGTTGATATGAGTGAACCAACGAAACCAATTGGACCAAAGGACCGGTGACCCGGCCAGAAATCATCTGAAACGCCACCAGTTCACCAACAGACATTGACTTTCCGAGCACCAAAGACGCACCGTAGAAAACGACGACCACGGTCAGCATCCTTTCCAGCAGTGTAGAGATCGTCGTAGCGGCGATCGAGATCTTGCCCACGCGAAAGTGCATCGCGACGGCCTGAGCAGAACTCTGGTCCCAATTTTTACGTTGGACGGGCTCCATCGAAAGCGCTTTCACCGTTTGGATACCGTGAATCGTCTCAACCAGCATCGATTGCCGTTCGCCTTCGGCGTTGTACAGGGCTTCCAGTCGTCGGCGATAGGGGCCCAGCAAAATGCCAATGTTGATCGCCAGCGCCAAAGAGAATCCGAGCACCACAAACGTTAGTGGCACCGAGTAGAAAAATAGCAGCGGAAGAAAGATAAAAAGCGCCGTCGAATCGAGTAGCGTGCGGAAGAGGCTTCCGGTAAGGAATTCGCGGATTTGGTTGGTCTGCTGCATGTGCTTGGTCAGCACACCAGCGGTGGTATGTTCAAAGAAGTCGATGGGTAATCGCAGAAGATGCCCAAAGGTCCTGGTAGCGACCCGAATGTCGATTTTGCTGGTG
>ENA-ORXT01005621-ORXT01005621.1-marine-metagenome-genome-assembly--contig:-NODE-5621-length-12207-cov-163.575927_pt1 | contig 12207 bp, 11 predicted proteins | sample MGYA00237868_ERZ511482 | MGnify/ENA metagenome assembly ERZ511482 | reverse complement strand
GGTAAATACCCAAAACTGAGTCCCAATGCTCAACCGGGTAAGTATAGACAAATGGAATTGCTGAGCCATGCTCAACACTCCCCCCAATTACATTGTGACGGTTCCGGAGTCCGGATGCAAGGTAGCCCGGCTTCCGGCTTACAGCTTGATTTGGCTTCCCGATCGCCGCTGCTCGGGCCCGGGCTGTAGCAGTACAGCCCTCCTCGGGAAGCCATATCAGTTTTGGGCTGTACTGATACAGAACCCCCCCTCCCCGACTTGGCCGCAAAACGCGATGTGGGCCAAAAAACCGCCCACCGCCAAGTCGACAACCGCCGACTCGGACAGCATCAGAGCACCCGCCAGCCGACCGCCAGGCCGCCGCAAGCCGCCCAACCGCCGCAAAGTCGACGCAAACCGCCGACTTGGTAGAGACGCATGAAGCTGGGCTGTATCAGTACAGCCCTCCCCCCGCCACTTAAAACAAAAAAACGATGTCCGCCAAGTCCGCCTCGGTCGACGCGGACAGCATCGGAGAAGCCCTTAGCCGACCGCCCGACCGCCGCAGGCCACCCAGTCGGCGTAAAGGCGACGCAAGCCGCTGCCTTCGTAGCGATGCAAGGGCCTGGAGCTGTATCAGTACAGCCGTAACGGCTACCGCCCAGCCGAAAATCGAATTGACGCGGTCGTCCAATGTTGATCGGATCGTCCGACGAAACGTTCGGTAGACATCGATTCGACCGGCCGCCCCCGACTCGATCGGCGAAACGTCGACTTGATCGACGAATTTCGGCACGAATCCGACTCGGGCTGTATCAGTACAGCCCGCCGACAATCGGATCCCGATTCCGAGGAGGGCTGTACTGATACAGCCCAGCCCCCGACTTCGCCGTAAACCGCCCAATCGACCCGAAGCCGTTCCGGGCCGCCGACACCGCCACTCCGCCGCCAACCGCCGCCCCCCCCGAGGGGGTTCAGCACTGCGGCGCAGGACGTAGGGCCCGCGTGCCGCTACTCCCCGAAGTGCCCAGATCCGAGCCAACGCCGATGACGCCCCGGAATGTGGTGAACGCCGGGGCCGGCAGTGGCTTCGTCATGCCATCTGCGGGCATGTCGGCGCTGGGAAGAAAGTAGAAGGCAACCTCCCCACGCGCGACGTAGTCGCGCACCATGTGGTACGCAACGTCTACGTGCTTGGTACGCCCGGTGGCTTCGGGATTGTTGACCAAAGCGAGGCACGCCTGGTTGTCCTCCCCCATGGGCACGGCGTCCCCGTCGACGCCCAGCTCCGACAGAAGTTTGCGCAGCCACAGCGCCTCCTTGGTCGCCATAGCGGCGGCGACGTACTCGGCCTCGGCCGTTGACGTCGCCACGGTCGACTGGCGCTTGCTCGTCCACGATATCGGCCCGCCATTGAGGGTGAAGACAAAGCCCGTCGTCGACCGACGAGCGTCAATATCGCCTGCCCAGTCTGCGTCAACGTACCCTTGGAGAGGCTTGTCGTCGCCGTACACGACCCCTAGTCGCGTAGCCCCGCGAAGATATCGGAGCACCCCCTTGGCCGCGCGCATGTGGTCCTCCTCGGGGCATGACATGTAGCGGGAGAGCACGCCCACGGCAAAGGCAATGTCCGGCCTCGTCGTCGTGGAGAGGTACAGCAACGAGCCAACAAGCTCGGCGTACCGGTTGCCCTCGGGCAGTAGATTCTCCCCCGTCTTGCAAAGCTTGGCACCTGACACCATGGGCGTCTTGTTAGGCGCAGACTTGTCCATCTGGAAAGCCTCAAGCAGGGAACTGACATGCCCCGGATTGCTCAGGGTGATCACCTTGGCAGCCCGATCTCGCATGACCTTCATGCCAATGAAGTCCTTGACCTCACCCATGTCGCGCACGTCGAAAGACGCCGACACCGAGGCCTTGACCATCTGGACCCCTTCGAGGCTTTTTCCAGCCACAATGAGATCGTCCACGTAGACGAGGATGTAGACAAGCCCGTGCACAGGGTGGCTCCACGTGTAGAGGCACGGGTCCACCTTGGACCGGACCGCTCCGATGGCATTGAGCTCTTTGTTAAGCTTGATGCCCCACAATCGTCCCGCCTGTTTGGTCCCATAGAGAGCCAGGTTCAGACGGCGGACATCACCTTCCTCCCCCGGCTCGGCTCCGACCGGAAGCTTGATGTACATCTCCTTGTCCATCTTTGCGTTGAGGAAGGCCGTCTTCACATCCACGTGGTGAACTTCCCAGTCCTTGGCCGCCGCCACCGCGAAGAGCGCGCGTGTCGTGGCCGAGCTCGGCACTGGTGCCCATGTCTCATCAAAGTCGCGCCCCGGCACTTGGTTGAAGCCCTGCGCCACCAGTCGCGCCTTGTACCGAGTCATGTTGCCCTCAGCATCGTGCTTGATGTCGTACACGTACCGCGTTTTGACAGCCTTACGCTTGTTGCTGCTCCTGGTATTGGACCAGGTACCAAGCTTCTTGTGTGCGAGGTACTCTTCTTTCTCAGCCGCCTTCCAACGCGGCCAGTCCGATCGCGCACGCGCCTCCTTCGCATTGGCTGGCGCCTTGGTCAGGTCCCATCCCGACGGATCTCCGCCCTTGGGTCCTTCTGCAGCGTATGCCTTTGGGTTACGCTCCCACCAGGTAACCTTGGGTGCCGGCTTGCGCTTCGACCGCCGGAGTGCTTGCACCCCGTCGTCACCACTCTCTGTGGTGGATCCAGACAGCACGTCGTGTCCATCATGATCCGCCGCGTCCTCGCCGGCGTCATTGTCATCTCCGTCTTCTGCGTCGAGTCCGGAAGCCTCGTCCGGCTCAACGTCGCTCTCTGACGACTGCTGCGAGGCATACTCGTCCCCGCTTGCGGCTTCCGCTTCCAGCATGTCCATGGCGCCGTCCTCCTTGTCACCATCCGTCTGACTGGTCAGGAAAGGGGTGGAAGCAGGGCCAGGGACAGAGGTCATCTTGATGGCTTTGCTTGAGGTCTCCTCCATGAGCACATCTCGGCGCTCAAAGACCTTGTTTGAGCCATCCTCTAGGATGCGGTAGGCCTTGCCACCAACAGTGTAGCCGACAAAACGGCCGACGTCGGTCCTGGGTTCCAGCTTTCGCTGCTGCTGCTTGGGCTTCAGAGCCCATGCCCGGCTCCCCCAGACCCGAAATCCCTTCACGTCGGGGCGTCTCCCCGTGAGGGCTTCCAGCGGGGTCACATCTTGACCCGCCTTGGGGGATCGGTTGAGCACGTGGATGACGGATGACAAAGCCTCCGCCCACAGCTCCTCTTCCGCTCCGGCGTCCAGAAGAGCCGCACGGACGCGCTCCATGATGTACCGGTTGGCGCGCTCTGCCTTCCCGTTCTGCTGCGAAGAGTACGGCGCCGTCTTCTCAGACGTAATGCCTTTGTCTTCATACCAGGCTTGGAGGTCGCGGCTCACGTACTCCTTGGCGCCATCGTGACGAACCCGCTTCACCTTAAGCCCAGTTAGGGTCTCTAGCTGCTTGATGCGGGCCTTGAGGACATCCGGAACCATGCCCTTGGACTTGATGGGCGTCGCCGTGATGAACCCAGTGGAGTCTTCCATCAGAGTCACGAAGTAGACAGAGCCGCCCAGCGACGCCGTCAACGGCCCATCAACGTCCGTGTGAACCAACTCGCACTTGGTGGTGGTCGTTGTCGAGCGATGATGCGGAGAACGCGCCATCTTTCCGTCGACACAAGGCACGCATACCGTACCAGGAACGCGCTTGGCGTCGGCTACCGTCGATGGAATCCCATCGACCATCCCAACCACACGCTTGAGGTTCTCGAAACCCAAGTGGTTGAACCGGCGGTGCCACAGCTCTGCCTCGCCGTCCATGTGCGTGGAGGCGGCTCTGGCCGACGCCGTGACCGGAGTCACCTTGAGCACGTAGTTCTCCGACTCGTTGACCGAGCCGACGACAGACGCGTTGCTCAAAACTCCGCTCGCGAGCACCGCTTCCCCATCACTGAGGATATAGCAGGCGTCGCCAACGAACACCACGGCACCGCCACAGCGGTCGACCGCTCGGACCGACAGAAGGTTGTCTGTCAGATCCGGCACAAGCATGGCCTCATCGAGGACCATGCGAGCCGTGGTGATTCCCTTCCCCACGTCCATGGACGCGTATCCGTGCCCCTTGATGGGCACCTTGTGGCCGTCAGCTAGAGTGACCTTGGCCCCGCTCCCCGTCGTCTTGACGGTGAAACCCGCGTCCTGGGCGGCCATATGGTTGGTCGCACCCGAGTCCAACACCCAGGTCGAGGACCCGCTGGTGCTCCCGGAAGCGTTGAGCTTCCCGGCCTGGCCTGCCGACGCAGCGTAGGCCAATGCGGCGCGGGGAGGTGCACCACCTCCACCGCCACCCTCACGACGCCCGCCATTTGGCTTCTTGTTGCCCTTGGCGTCGTCGGCCTTCTTCTTGAGACAGTCGCGCTTCATGTGCCCCTTCTTGTCGCAGTAGTAGCACACGACCGCGCGCTTGTCCCACGGCTTCTTAGAAGCCGTTGCCGCAAACGCTTGCGACTTGACGCCGGTCGCCGAGGACGACCGCCCATGGCTCCCCCGCTGCTCCACAGTGAGCAGCTTGGCGCTCACGTCAGCGAGGTTGCGCTTCCCGTCCATGTTCTCCAGAACGGTCTTGATCATGTCATACTCGGCCGGAAGGCCCGACAGGATCTGCAGGACAAGCGTGTTCTCGTCCACCTGATTTCCCAGCATGGAGAGCTCTTGACGGATGCCCTTGGCGCGCGACGTGTACTTGATGATGTTCTCGTCGCTGCCCTTCTTGAGGTTGCTCAGCTCATGCATGAGCTGCAGCAGGCGTGCGTTGTCCCGCGCCTCAAAGATGTCCTTGAGCGCATCCCACGCCTCCTTGGCCGTACTGACCGCCGTCACCGAATAAAGATGAACCGGCTTGACCGACATCTGGATAGTCGCCAGGGCCGACTCGTTCATGAGGTCCCACGCCTCAGCTGCAACGTCGCTCTTGGCACCGCTCCCAGACGCGGGGCGGTCCGTCACAACCGCAGCCCAAACCTTCTCCTTGATCATCTGTGCACGGCAGTACACAGCCCAGACCTTGTAGTCGTCGTCCAGCTGCGCGAAGCGAGGGCCAGCGTAGCGGCCGTACTCCGACATGACGATGACAACCACGCCAGCAGGCGCGGCACTGACGACGTGGGAGGCTATACCCACCTGCCCGACGCCGGAACACACGGCAACCCAACCAAGGTCGTCCCGCCAACAACGGCACGGAAGACGACGATGACCACCAGCGACACTGGGCCCATAACCTGTGAAGTCGGTGTGGTCAAGTGGGTGCGTTGTTTTACTATGGCAGAGGTCCTGGGCCGTGTCCAGCCACCTAATGTACCCCAGGCGGCCCCAGGACAGGTCGTCGGGCAGCCCGCTCTCGGAGCACACCCACGTGCCTCAGTTCTCAGTGCGCGCGGGCCGCGGCGCACCTCCCAGAACGGGGCATGCACCTCCCCACACAAGTCCCCCCCCCCGAGCTCACCCCAGCAGAGAGTGCCCACTACGAGACCAACAAATCAAGTACACACAAGTACAAAACATACAACAAGTGCATAGGTAAATACCCAAAACTGAGTCCCAATGCTCAACCGGGTAAGTACAGACAAATGGAATTGCTGAGCAATGCTCAACAAAGGGCATCCGATGGGGAGCCGGGTGGTGCCCACGAAGGAGACCCCAGACCCATGATGATTTAATATAAACGAGGGCACTGGTCGATCGACCGTCAGATCACAAGCGATTGTGATGAGTGCCGGCAGACAGATAAGACAGGCAAGCAAACAAACAATAAAAAATGAACAATGCGGAAGTATCCCCCCGAAGGGCGTGCCACAGGCCAATTCCCACAGTACATGGGCTTTGGCCCGTCAAGGGGGCTACGTGTGGCCAATTGCCAATTGGGAGCAGAGATATGCTACATACCTCCATCGCGAGATTCGAACCGTCCCGGTGAGATCCAAGGATAATGAAACCCGATTGAGCGATCGCGGCCTCTTACGGGCCCACGCGGGCGTAACCGCCCAGCCGGCAGGAGTCGTGCGGAGGCGCCGCACAGTCCTGATCGTGGGGAGGTGGCTGTTTGGCGTCGCCGGTCGCTACCGTCCGGTTACGCACGCGCGTGCCTGTGTGACGAACAGCTTGCGCTGCTGGTCAGATCGACGCTTACGCGTACGCGCGCCCGCTCAGGCGGGTCGGCGTCGGCGTGGGGGCCAGGCGGCCGGTTGCCGGGTGACGAGCGTCGGGGTTAATACCCGTCGGTGAGCGGGTGCGTTGTGCAGCACGTGCTGGGTGGACGGTCGTCGGTGCCGAGTGGCGCCTTCTTCATCGGGGTTTGAATACCCTTGCGACTAGGCGACAGCCAGGACGCGGGTCCGTGTTGCCGAGGATGGGGGGGGGGTACGTACTCTGAGACCGGTCACCACCGTGTCGTGTGTGGGTATGCGCTGTGCAGCAGTTGCTGGGTGACCGTCGTCGGTGCCGGGTGGCGCCGACCTCGTCGGGGTGTGACTTCCCCGGCGACGAGGCGAAAGCCGGGACACGGGTCCATGTTTGTCGGCACGGGGCCATCCCGTGTCATCGTGCTCGTGCACAGGTTGAGGCCCAACGGCATTGCTTGATTGGAAGAGCTCTACCGCGAGGTGGCAAACCGCGAGGTTACGGACCCGGTGAGTGTGGGTTTGCGTTGGGGGGGGGGGGGGGGGGGGGGGGGGGGGGGGGGGGGGGGGGGGGGGGCGGCGCGCCCGGCGGCGGGGCTCGAGGGCAGCGAATCGGAAAGGGCGGCAAGGACGGTGGCGGAGCGAAAGAGCGGCAAGTCGGCGAGAGCGGCAAGCCTGGTGGCGGCGCGCAAGGGCGGAAGTCGGCAAGGCCGGCGGCGAGAGCGACAAGCCTGTTGGCGCCGGTGGCCAGCCCGGCGGCTGAGCGCGGCGTCGGCAAGGGCGGCAAGGCCGGCGAGCCAGGCGGCGGGCGCGACGACGCCCAGGAATGTACGACCCGCGACGCGGTTAGTTTGCCTTGCGGCGCTTGCGGGTTGCCGGGCGGCGCGGCGGTAACTGCCGGCGGCGCAAGCGATTTGGCTTGCGCCGCGGCGACGACGGGTTGAGGTTCGGGCGAGTTGCCTTGCGGCGAGTGTGGGTTGACGGGCAGGGCGGCGGCAACGGCCAGCGGCGAGAGCGATTTACCTTGCAGCTACGTACGGGGGAGGGAAGTGTTCGCACCCAAGTACCAGGATGGCAGACCAGGCCGCGATGGCGGTTCACGGCGGCAACGCCAACGGCGGGGCGCCCGTGGCTCACGCCGTGGAGGGTGACGGACCCGATGTTGAACGGTCCACCGACCAGGCGATGCTTCGTCAGTTTAGGCCTAGCGGCATGTTATATGCCCATGTTGGCCCGACCGAGGTGATTGAAGGGGTCCCGGTCATTGCTGACAAAGATCTGTGTGACATTTGCATTCGCAAGCGCGCTCGCGCGCACACTCGGCGTCTTCACGCGCGGTACGAGGCCCTTCCGGGCTTCGTCTACGTGTTGGTCGAACACGGCTCGCCCAGCCATGCTGGTGACCACGTGGCGGAGGTCCACGGGGACCCGTTCTTTTGGAACCAGGGGCCACAGCGCCGTATATACGAGGTCATGTCGTTTTGCAACGAATTTATCCGGAACCAAGTGCCCTTGCACCCCTTCCACCGTTTGGTGTACACGAGCGCCTTGTTGTTTTCCTTTAGGGGGACCGAGAACTTACAGGCGGCAGCCAACTCGTGTTGCCGCCTGTTGCGGAACTGGCCGAAGGCCGTCTTCCTCGGGCGCTCGGTGGCCACGGACCTTGCTGTCCCGATCTGCCGCGAGGCCGGTTTGGCGGAATACCTGGATCAGCTTTCGCTGGTGGCGGCGGAGGAGAATGACGGGTCGATGAGGATTGCAGCCCTCGCATGAGCGAGCTACCGAACCCCTTTCGGGTGCCGACGTTCGAAACCGATCACCGCCGCGCGGCGGACACACGGTTCTTCCGCGGTCGTTGGCTTGGAGACCATGGTCAGTGATGACCGGGACCCCGTCCACAAACCTCGGTTGGGCTCACGTGGGCATAGAACATGCCGCTAGGCCTGAACTGCCGAAGCACCTCCGGGTCGGTGGACCGTTCCACATTGGGTTCGTCACCCCCCGCGACGTGGGGCACGGGTGCCTCGCCATTGGCATGGCCGCCGTCAACGGCCATCGCGCCCTGATCGGCCATCCTGGTACTTGGGTGCTAACCTTTCCTCCTCCCTTACGTCGCCGCGAGGCAAATCGCCCGCGCCGCCGGCAGTGACCGCCGCGCCGCCAAGCAACCCGCCCGCGCCGTAAGAGCATTCCCACCAATGTCGGGCCAACGCCATATTGGGCACACGTTGCAGAAACGTGTCTCAAATTCGCCGTTGGCCAGTTCTCGGGGCGGGTAACAATGTCGAACGTGCACGCGGCGTTGCCAACGGAGGTCAAGCGAGTTAAAACGCGAATGTACTTGCGTCCGATTCGGGGTCGGAGCCGTTGGCCCCGGGGCCAACGAGTTGCCAACGGAGCCTCCGTTGGCAACTCGTTGGCCCTGGGGCCAACGGGTCCTGTGCTCTGATCGGCCCATGGCAGTTTCACGGGGTTAAATCAGTGACATGTGGCACTTCATATTGTCCTCAGATCGCCCGAGTTATCATATTTTTGTTTCGACAGCTACAGTCATTATTCGGTTGAATCCGTCCCGGTTATTTCCACAGTGGATATAACCGGGCCGAAGAACGCACCACAGGCGCCGAGAGAACGGGGAATGTGGGCTGCAAACGCATTTATGATCCACCTTTTGAAATTATTCTAAGACCGGATCAACTGACACTAATCCATGGATGACTATATAACCCCTTCTCTTGGCGGTCGGATCAGAGCCAATCGACCTCCGGTGCGCGCCTTGTCACGGGCGATCCGCCCAAATTTTGCGCACCTCCGCTCCTCTTCCAACCCCCGCAGCCACACCAACCGCACTTACCGCACTGTTCACATCACCATGACGCTCGCAAACGCCATTGACGCCGACGCTGCAGCTGCTGTGGCTGTCTTGGCCGAGAGCAGCCAGGCGTTGGCAGCGGAGCACGGGGAGAGTCTACGTGCGGCTGCTCGGGCGGCCGCTGTGACGGCGGATGCTGTCTTCTCGTCACCCCCTGCTGCACGGTCGCCGGCTCGACATGTTGGAGGCGCGCGCCGGCGCCGTACGCCGATGTCTTCGGACACAAAGCTGCGCGTCTTTGGCTGGCATGCAGCGGGGAAGAGCATCGACGTTATGAGCCGACAGCTGAACCAGCAGTATGACCGCAGCGGGCTTCACAAGATCATCAAGCAGAAGGACGCCCTGCTGGCCCGAGCCGCCGAAGGAGCGGCGGGCCGCGGTCTCACTTTCAAGACAAGCAACTACCCGGACGTCGACAAGAAGCACCTAGAGTGCTTCCTGGCCGTGCGCGCGAGGGGCCAGAAGCGTGTGCCGTGGTCACTTACCATCCTCCGGGCGAAGGCCGTACAGATTGCGGAGCACCTCGGTGTTACAGACTTCGCGGCGTCCAACAGCTCATCCAGCGGTAGGCGCGGCGTCGCGGCCTTTCGAACGTCGCGCTACATGGTTTTGGCGCGTCCGCCAATGTAGAGGAGGCGGCGGCGCGCATGGCTGCCATCCGGCAGCAACTGGAGGGCGTCGACTTGGACCTGATGTACAATGTGGAAGAGACCGGGCTTCCATATCGGGGCCTACCATCGAGATCATACGTGCCTTCGGAGGTCCGTCGAACGGCTTGGGGGTCTAAGGCGATGAAGAGCAAGGACCTTGTCACTCTCACGCTGTGCTGCAACTCTACTGGCTCCCACAAGCTGCCGGTGACGATGATCAGCAAGGCGGTGCAGCCGATGTGCTTCGCAGGCAGGGGCAATGAGTGTCCCCTGCCCTTCTTCTCGCAGAAGTCGGCCTGGACGGACGCGTCGATCTTCAAGCGCTGGTTCGATGAAGTGTTCGTCCCAGCGGTGCGGGCGCGCACGAGACACCAAGTGTACCTGATCATGGACAACCTGGGCTGCCACAGCTCCACCGCCAACCCGCAAGTCACCATCATTGAGCTTCCGCCCAACACGACAGCTGTTTTCCAACCGCTGGACGCTGGCATCATCGCGACGCTGAAGATCGGATACAAGAAGCGGCTGCTGCACCGAGTCGTCTCCAACCTCGACGCCCTGCTGTCGAGTGGAGCGCGCGACCCTCGAGTACCGCGGGGAGGGGGTCTCGAAGACGGGGGACATGCTCATCTCCTCGACGCGGCCAAGTTCATCCTGGAGGAGTGGAACGAGATGCCGCCCGAGCAGATTGTCCGCTGCTGGCTGAAGGCGGACTGCCTGCCCACCGAGGCCAACGCTGAGCTGAGGCGCCAGCTGGGTGACATTCTGCCTGTCGCCGACAACGAGCACATGGACGTGTCTTCTCTGGTGGCCATGATGGCCAACACGACGCTGGAGCACGAGTTTGAGGGCGTGAGCGGTCCGGACCAGGCGCAGGCGATGCGTCGCTGGCTGGTCGCTGAGACCGAAGTTGAGGCCATGGATCAGACGGTTGACATGGTCCTGGCTGGGGCGGACAATGACGAGTGATGGGGCATGAGGGAGGGATACGAGTGACGTTGACGCGCTATCAGGTTCTGCCAAGGCAAATAAATCTTGCATTTCATCCCGTCTGAGATCCCCATAAATGCTGCCTTCCATACTTCTTTTGCTGCCGAGTAGTATTGAAACACCTCATTGCAGCCGATCGCGAAGTCTCTCAAGGCGCTGATAACTTTTGTCAGCAACTGTAAAAAAAAATGGCGATGGATATAACCGAATAATGACTGTACCTGTATAAAGCAGCCCCGGCAGCAACTGCTGACGTGCAACGAACCGGAAGGGCTGAATCAGATGAGGTGCCCCCTATCATAGGGGCCGCAATGATTGCGGCAAGGGAGGGAGCGGTCCCGCAGCATTTTCGTTTGTGAACAGTCCTCGGCTGGGATCTCCTGACGCGACAGGCCACCACAGCGCAGCGGAATGACGGGGGGCTGTCCGCGAGGCAGATGTGGAGGGATGGGTTGCTGTGAAGGTTGACAGTGATGCGTTGATCGCGGCGACGGATGACAGTAGAGGCAACAATTGCATCGGGCAATTGATCGATGCGTGCATCCGACCGGGCTGGGTCTTGCATTGCTCATCAGGAGCGATCCCGATTAAACGTGAGGCGGTGCCTGCGCCTTGAAGAACACGGCCCCAGGCGACCAAGATGTCCTGCTCTGGAAGGCCACACCTCGCGACAATGCACGTCCAATGACTTGGGAAGACACGGCAAGCAGAGAGGGGGGTGAGGCCGATGTGTTTTGTGTCCAGACACCATTGACATGCGCACAACCACACGGCAGTGCAATACGATGTGGATGGCGACGGAGGGTGGCCAGCGCGACTGCACCAAGCGACCACCCCAGCTGCCACCCAATCGTAAGCTGTAGCAGGACGCTTCCTCAGCGACATCCAGTACAGGACGCATGCGTACCCAACACGTGGTAGAGCTTCCCGCCGCCACGTCGAAGCCGCCCAGTCGAATGCCGTCGCTGGGCGGTCCGAGGTCCACCACTGCCGCCAAACCGATTGCTTTTTCCCGTTCCTCGTCGTGGCCCGGAGCCCCGCAGGTCCCCACACCGGCACCCCCCCCCACCGCTAAAGCGGCGGCCACGCCCGCGCGGAGCCTCGCGCCGAGCCCAGTCCCCTAAGCGCCACGCCCGCCGTCGCCCCTCCTTTTCGTCCACTCGCACGTCCACCGCCTGCCCCATCCTCCCCCCCCCCCCCCCCCCCCCCCCCCCCCACCCCACTCGGCGGCGGCGGCCTCCACCACTGCCGCGGGCGAGCCAAAGCCCGCCGCCGCCCAGCCGTCGACCATGGCACGCGCCGCATCGCGCCACGCGCGCGCGTCGGCCAAATCCCCCACCAGCCCCGCGACGAGCGCGTCGGCGCCCTCGGCCGCTGCCTCGGTCGCCTGCTGACGGTCCGCCGCCGCCGCCGCCACGGGCAGTAGTAGCGCCGCGCGCAGCGCCGCAGCCGCGTCGACACCGTCGGACAAGCCCGCGACCGTCCCCGGGCGGCCGGGGTGGCCC
>ENA-ORXT01005618-ORXT01005618.1-marine-metagenome-genome-assembly--contig:-NODE-5618-length-12212-cov-7.498063_pt1 | contig 12212 bp, 6 predicted proteins | sample MGYA00237868_ERZ511482 | MGnify/ENA metagenome assembly ERZ511482 | reverse complement strand
GGACCGTTGCAGAAGGCCAGTGGGCCGAGAAAAAAAGAAAAAACCGCGATGTCTCATTTTTGGGACACGCACCATAATCAAATAAAAATCACCTGCCACCTCTGACCGGGCTGTTCCTGGAGATGCTACTGGGGGTGTTACCGGGCTGTTACTGGGGGTGTTACTGGGGGTGTTACTCGGGGTGTTACTCGGGGTGTTACCGGGCTGTTACTGGGGATGTTACCAGGCTGTAACTGGGGGTGTTACTCGGGGTGTTACTCGGGGTGTTACTCGGGGTGTTACTCGGGGTGTTACTCGGGGTCTGTCCACCACGTACGCCCGCTCGACGCCAATGCTTTGGCCGAGAAAAGGCAAATGCACCCAGAGGCAGAGCAACAGTCAGACAGCAACAAATGCAGGGAATGCACGTCAGGACAAGTGGACAGCCAAAGCACTTCGTATCTACACCTGGTTGTCGCGCTGGACGTCAAGAGCTGACTACTATCCGCACCCCTCCACTCTAAGGCCCCGTGCACCACTACACTGGCGTCGACCACTCCCCGCCCTCAGGGGAGGGATGGCGACACGGGCGGCGCATCCTCTGGCGCCAACACTCCCCCCCCCTTCCCACCCAGCACCCGCTCGGCAAACGCCAACACAACATCATTGACCGCCGCCGGCGCCTCGTCGTGCGCGCAGTGTCCAACGCCCTCGAGGACTACTAATCCTCCCCCCGCCCGCACCGTATCGTACTCGGCCAGCGGCGAGCACAGGCGGTACGGTTCAAAGTTGTCTTGCTCCCCCCACACAAGCCGCGTCGGCACACTTAACTGTGGCAGCAGGTCCTCGGCCAGCGGCCCCGTGTCGTAACTCGTAAAGGCCAAAAACACAGCAAGGGCGCCCGGCGACGCGGCCGGATCCAACAAAATCCGAATGAGCTCCTCGTCAATCGCCGGACCGACCGCGTACGCCTTGGAGAGCACCCGTCGGAGGGCGGTCGGCTCTGCCAACGACGCGAGGAAGGAGGCGCCGACGGGCCCGACGGCGAGCGCGCGCATGGCGAGCGGCGCAAAAATGTCGGCCAGAACTCCTCGCTTGCGCACGTGGAGCATGCGCAACGAGGGGCTGATTGCAACGAGGCCGGTGGCCGCCGCCGGGTCGTCGACCATGGCCTGAAGCAGCGCAATGCAGCCGATCGAGTTGCCGACGGCGAGCACCGGGGCGGGTGACGGGCCGTCGGCCTCGTCCCCGCAGGTGCCATTGGCGGCCGGTCGCGGGATGGGCGTCACGTCAGCCCCCGCCGGCGCGACCACGTCTGCGAGGAAGCCCCGCAGCTGCGCCGACCAGTACGGGAAGGAGTAGGCGACGGCCTCGCCGGCGCCATCGAGCGTGCCCGGCGGCGGCTTGTCCGACAGCCCAAAGCCGAGCAAATCTACCGCGTACACGCGGTAGCCGGCGGCCGCGAACGCCGGCACGTTGCGCCGCCACTGCCGGCAGTTGGCGCCAAAGCCGTGCACGCAGACAATGGCCGGCTTGGCCGATGCGCCGGGGCCGTCGACGCCCGCGGCGAGGTACTCGATGCGCCAGCCGCGAAAGTCGTACACGCGGGCGGGGTCGGCCGCGACCGACGGGAGCGAAGCGAGGTCGTCGGCGGTCGGCACCGCGTCCGCAACGCGCGTCGGCTCGAGGGCGGGCGGCGACGCGCCCATATGTGGGGGGGGGCATTGGGGGGGAGGGGAGGTTCGCCGGGCAGGACTCAAGGCACAACGAGTCGAAGCTAGGCGTCGGCCGTGGATCTTAGACGCGGCGGTCCCAATGGCGGCGCGGGGCAGGCAGTGTGGCAGCGGGGCTCGGCAGCAACGACCACCGGGTGCTACTGCCGGCCATGACGCCAGTGGAGGCGCGGCCAGGAACGCCATGGCAGCGGCAACAGATGTAGAGGGTCGGGGAGGACGAAGAGGGCGGGGAGGAGAAGAGATATGGGAATGACCGCAGGTGCACGGCGTTGTCAGTGGTGGTGGTGATGCTCCTTCCACCACCACACAGACCACGAGGTCTGCGTCAAGAATTCTACATTTCAGACGTGTGGCTTGACACCAGCGGGTGTGCATCGATCTCAGCGATGGAGAGGTTGCGCAATTGCGCCGACCGCTCTGGCGATGCATCTGGCGTGTCGCGCTTGCCCAGATCCGCCTTCGGCCGCTTCTCCCTGCCAGGCGCGTGACTGGTGTTGGGCCACCAAAAATCTGAGCGGGATTTAACACACGAGCCAAGCGCCTCCTCCCTCAGTGACCATTCCAGTGACGTTTTTTTCTTGGCGGCCCGCTCCGCCCCCCGTCGTCCCGGCTGTCTTATTCTTTGAGAGCCTGACCCGCTGGACTGGTAGCCATTCCGCCTCCCTTGTCACTTGGTTTCTCCACCCCTTACACTATGGCATTTGTCTCGGTGGCCGTGCCGCGAACGGGGGCGGCGCCAAACGTCCGCGCCGTCGGCCTCCGCACCTGCGGCCTGACCTCCCCCGCGGGACGCCCGGCCCGCACCGGCAGCGGCATCCCCTTGCCTCTTCTCGTCCCTACCACCGGCCCGGCGGCCGTGTCGGGTCGCTTTGCGCTACGAATGCTTGGCGGGTTGTCGCTGCCCCCCTTCCCCTTTTTCAAGAACAAGGAGGACCCCAACCGGGTGCCCCTTTCCCTTGAGTGCGGCTACGTCTTCCTTGCGCACCCCGAGAAGCAGACGGGCGAGGACGCCTTCTTCATCGAAGGCAACGCGCTCGGCGTCTTCGACGGCGTCGGCGGGTCGGCCAACCGCGGGGTCGACCCGCGGCTCTTCTCCCAATCCCTCGCCGCCCTCACCGCCGAGCGCGTTGCGGAGCGCGGCGCGGACAAGGTTGTTGCGTGCCTCATCTCGGCGGTGGAGGCCAACCCCATGGCGGGCGCCTCCACGGCGGTCGTCGTCGGCTTGGACAATGTCGGCCGCGTCTTTGGGGTGTCCCTCGGCGACAGCGGTGCGCGTATCATCCGCAATGGCAAGGTCATTTGCCGGTCCAAGGACCAGGCGCACGCCTTCAACGCACCCTACCAGCTGTCTGACTTGGACGTGTCGGACACTGTTGCGATGGGGAGCAACATTAGCTCCCGTGTCAAAGAAGGGGACGTGCTCGTGCTCGCGTCGGACGGCCTCTTTGACAATGTGGAGGAGCCGGAGCTCCTCGCGCTCATTGCCGCCGCGGATGGGGATATGGTCGTCGCCGCCGAGACGCTCGGCTCGACGGCGAGCGACTTGTCCCGGCGGCAAGATATTGACTCTCCCTTTGCGAAGGCCGCCCGGAAGGCGGGCGTGCGGTGGCGGGGGGGGAAGATGGACGACGTAACCGTATTGACTGCGCGGGTCGTGCGGGACCCGGAGAATCCGGCGCTCAGTGTGCTCTCCTTGTTGCCAGAGAAGGGGACCGAGCCGGATGAGGATGCGCTCGTGGAGATGTGAAGGGGAGGTGATGTTGTTTGAGGGGTAGAGGGGCATACATAATGGCCGTGCTTGAGAGAGCTCTGAGGAGAAGATGCATGGGGGTCGTCTGGTTGGCAGCTACCACTCTCTCCCTCACGACGGGGACGAGCCTCTCCTCTCCGTTTGGCCCCACCTTGGGCTTTGGACACTAAGTGCTTTTACGCACTTGATCAGGCGTGCCAGACCCAGTGCCTGAATCTGGATCTCACTCGGAACCTCATTGGCAAAAAGGCAGGCCATGCCCACCACACGGATTGGCGTGCGGACCACCAACTGCACACAGCCTCAGCCTCCGCAGATTCATCTGTTTTGCCACCACACGCCCAATCTGGCTAGACCCGCGAGCCGAGCCATTTTACAGTAAGTAATGGGGCCCCACTGAGTGCCGGAAGTCAACGGCGGCCATCCCGCTGCCGCTGCCGTGGAAGGAGTGGCGTGCGTGCGCGCCACCTGAACCGCCACCCGCGAGGTTTGCCAGCCGCCGCGCCACCGCCGCCGCCGTCATTGGTGTGCTCCCCCGTGGTTGTCCGTGGCGTGCACTCACCCCTGCCGACGACTGCGCTCGCAGCCGACGCTGGTCTTCGATATCATCCTGCTGGCAGGTGGCTTGAGCTGCTGTTTACTCATTCTTCTTTTTATTGTAGCGGTTTGTCTTTTCGTGGTACTGCGGGCCCCTTTATCCGGACTCTACCAGCCGTCTGCCTCCCATATCTCCATCTTCCTTACCCCCCCCCCCCCCCCCCCCCCTCCCCTCCTTTTCCCATTCCCCTCCCCGCTCCCCTCCCGCACCGTGTCCGCGTCGCCATGAACTCCCGATCCCCCCCGTTGGAGCTGCTCGCCACGGCCTTTGCGCCGCCACATGGGGCGGTGCTTGGCGCCCGCAGGTTAGGCGCCCCCGCGGTCGGCGGCCGGCGGGCACCCGCCCCGACCCCCCGGTCGGCTTGCCCGCCAGGATGCTCAGCGGTGCTGCGGCGGTCGCCGCCGTCGGCCACGGCCAGTGGCGGCGCGGCCGCGGAAGCCGAGTCGCTTGCTGCCGCCACGGTCGCTGCCGCCGCTGAGGCTGTCACCACCTCCTCTCCGTCGTCGGGGCTGCTTCAAGAGCCCGGCGTGGCCGTCCCCGGCGCCATTGGCACGGATGAGGAGGAGGATGCGGACGAGGAGAGTGGGCTCCATGGCTCGTGGTACATGTACGAACAGCCCGGCAACGCGTGCGTCGTGTGCGACGGCCAGGGCGCCGTCAAGTGCCTCCACTGCTTTGGCAACGGGTACCTGCTACTTGGCCCGGACGCGGAGCGGGACCGCCAAGAGTGCCGCGTGTGCGACGGCACCAAGACGGACTTGTGCCGCCGGTGTCTCGGCTCGGGCGTGCGGCCGTCGACGCGTTGGAACGAGGCGGGGGAGGTGGTGCCCAACCTGACCAACGAGCAGGTGTGCGCGCTGGCGGCTGAGGAGGGGGCGGCGTATTTGGCGTCGGGCGGGTCAGTCGAGTTGGAGGCGGAGGTGGTCAAGGCGAACGCAGAGTATGGGGCCTAGCGTGCGTGCGTTGCGCGCGAGCGGATGGCGGCGGTGTGGGAGCATCTCTTTTTTTTTTGTCTCGATGTCCTGTCATGCCACGGGGGCCGATGCCATTTTTATTCCTTTTGACCCGTGCCCTTCCTTTCTTTCATCGACAGCGGCAGTGTGTCCCGACCGGCCAACACTGGCGCTTGCGTCTCTGCTCTTGCTCCTGTCGATGGTGACCGCCCTGCAAACCCTTGTTGCTGGTAAAGCGCACGTCCCATCACCTTGACAGCTGCCACAGCTGGCGTCTGCTACGACAGGGCATCACCTCGCTCACCAACTGCTTCTCAGCGGTCGAAGACCACCGAGTTGTCCTACGACGCCACAGCTGCAACACGCTCCTGCGCCACGCTCGACAAGAATAACAACCAAGAATGTTTATGTCCCCCGCAAACCAATCAAGCTATATACACATGTCATTGAGGGAAGCCCGGAGGAGTCGGCGGCGCCGGCATGGGTGGCGGCGTCGGTGGCGGCGACGCCGTCAACGACCCGCCGCCGCCGCCGCCGTCGACCGGCGGCGGCGGCGGCGGTGTCGCCGCACCGAGCGCGAGCGGCGGCGGCATCGACGCCGCGGCGACGCCCTCTACCCGCGGGGGCGTCTCCCACGCGGAGCTCGGGGAGCGCAACGACGTGGCGCCCGGTGGTGTCCCCGCAGGGGACGCGCCCAGCGGCGTCCCGGACGGGGTGATAACCTGCGACGTCCCCGTAAAGGCCGACAGCGGGGGCGCGACGGGCACTTCGGCGGGCGGCGGGGGCGTCACCGCCACTGCGGGCGCCGGCGGGACCCCCACTAATGGCACGGGCGGGGCCACTGGCGACACGGCCCCGTTGCCCGCGTCCCTGCCCGCAAACGCCTCCATCGCCGACGTGTCAGACGCCGCGTCGCTCGGCGCAATGACCGGCACGCCAAACGCGTCGACGCCGTTCGGGGCCGCCACCCCGTGCGACACGTCCGCGCTGGTCGGCACGCCAAACTCATTGCCGACGGGGATGGCCACCGCCGCCGCCCCGCCGCCGGCGCCGCGGGCGAGCGTCGACGTGCCGCTCTCGCTGCTGCCGCCGCCAAAAATGGTCGGGTCGTCGGCCACCACGCCAGGGACAGACGCCGCGGGCACCCCCGCCACGCCCAGCTCGGCCACCCCCCCGTCCATGCCGAGGGCGGCCGCCGACGGGCGCGCGCGGGACTGCGTGTCGAGGTCGAGCCGGATATCCGTGCGCCCGTAAAAGTCGCGCTCGACCCAGTTAGCGACGGCGACCGCGCCTTGCTCCGACGCCCCGTCCCCGTATGACGTCACCGCCACGTATGTGCACGCCGAGGCGACGAGGAGGAGGAAGACGATGCCACACAGGAGGCCAATCACCAAGAGGGCGTTGAGGACGACGCCTTGGAGCTCGTCGCCAAAGACGGGGAGGACGGTGTTGCAGTCGGCGCGGCGAGCACCAAACAGGCCGAGGCGGTCCGACGAGGCAACAACCGACACGTCGCCGACGGTGGCGGCGCTCGACAGGCTCCGAAAGTTGCGCCCATACAGTTCCGCGCCGGGGCCCTGGACGCCGTCGTTGAGCTGCTTGACGGGCGCCAGGGAGTAGGCCTCGAGGGTAGAACAGCCGTCCGCGCGCGCCATCAGCTGCTGGTCCATTGGCAGCGTCACGCTGTAGCAAAAGGAGGAGGCGCGGGTGAGCGGCCGCGCCGTCGAGCCGGCCCGGTGCGGCTGCGCCGTGCCGAGTGCCACCCGCGGGGCCGCCCGCAGCCGGTTGCCGGCGCTCAGTTCGTCAATGTCGACGGAGACGAGCTTGGACGACTCGGAGCGCGAGTCCTCCCCAGGTCGAATGCCCGATAGGTACACATAGTCAAACGTCTCGGCGATGGAGATGACCTTGCGCTCCGCCCCGCGCCCGTACACAGCGGGGCACCAGCCAAAGGCTGCACCGAGGTCACCCTTGAGGTACAACCCCTGCTCCGCGTTGCACATGACCGCGACGGTCAGAGAGGCGGCGACGGCCGACGAGCCGGCCGACGACCCGAGCGTCTCGACCAAGTCCGACGACAGCTGCGTGTCCGCCACCGACCCCATCCGCAGGGTTTGGGTGAAGCCGCATGACTTGTCCTTGGTCGTCACCGCGGTTACCTGCTGCCGGCGCAGCTCCATGAGGTCGAGCAGCAGCGTGTTGGCGTCCCCGAGACGCGGCAGCAGCCGCGAGCGCGTCGACCCGCCGGCACTCCGGCGGAGCGACAGTTCCACGAGGCGGTCGTAAAACTCGGTAACGACACCGCCGAGCTCCGCCGCCGACCGGCCGGTGGGCGACGCGCCATTGGAAAGGCGGGTGGAGAAAGCCTCAAGCGACTCCGAGTCGGGTGTCCGCTCAATGGCGTTGGTGGCAATCGCGACCAGGCGGTACAGGGTGTTCTCGTCAGGCAGATGCTTCAGGTCCATCGCCGCAAAGGTCGCAGCGGCGGTCACCAGGTTCCGCGCAAACGCTGTTGTCGGGATGCTCAGCGCCGAGATCTGCACGACCCGGTCGACCATCTCCTGGACGGCCGACGACACCGCTTGCTCGTGCTCCTCGTCGGCGCCAGCCGCCATCGCAATGACCTCGCCCGATGACTCCTCGGCCGTGAGCGACTCGGTGAGGTACATGGCGTCGAGCAGGTAGGAACCGTCGTCGCCCGCCAGGTGCCGCGCCTGCAGGGTGCGGCTGTGGGCGGCCAGGGAGCGGGAGTGGTTGGCGTCCTCGCGGATGACCAGCGGCTGCGGCTGCTCCGCAAAGTCGAGCACCGACAGGCCCGACGCGGCAACCAGCCGCACCTGCACGCGGTACTCGCCCGGCCGCAGGACCCGGAAAGAGGCTTGCGGCGAGCCCGTACACCCGTCGACGCACACCTCCTTCCCGTCCGCGTCGATGAGGTAGAAAAAGAAGAGCACGTCGGCGGTGGCAAACGACGAGATGGCCGACACATGCCACTGCTTCTCCGTGGTGCCGACAAACTTGTCCAATGGCACCAAGTACAGATGCGCCGCCTCCTCAACGACGAAGTCGAACAGCACCCGGTTGGGCTCCGTCGCGACCGCTGCCTCGCCCGACTCGGTCGAACTGCCAAAGAACTCGACCTGCAGCTGGTACGACGTGCGCGGCATCAGCGCGCCCGCCTGGAAGCCGAGCAAAGGACGCCGCACAAACGCATTGTCCTGCCCGGGGCTCCAATACCCCGGCCGCGACAGCAGCGAGCCCGGCATGCGCAACAGGTCCGCGTGGGGGGGCAACAGCGAAAACTCCCACGTCACGCCATCATCAGCTTGTGGCGACAAGATCAACTCGTCATGCGCCTTGATGGCAGTGGCGTCCACCGCATCCCCACGCGCGTTGCGGAACGCGACCGACGTGAAGGATGACACGGCCACGTCAATGACGGAGAGCAGCTCCAGCTCCTGCATCACCGTCGGCGACACCCGACCCGGCTGCCGCCCGTCCTGCACCGCCAGCTCGTAGCGGATAAAGACGCTGCGGTTTAACAACCGCGCCGCCGACAGCGCCTGCTGCGGCACCACAAACGTGGCCGGCATGCGGTACGCGGTCGTATCGTTGGGCTGCACTGACCGCCCCACCACCGCCCTGCGGGCGGCCGGTGTCGGCGCCGCCGCATCAGGGGTGGGCGTGGCCGCGGGTGCCGGGCTCGGCAACATCTCCGCCGAGCAAGGCATCGAGAAGTCGCCCGTCTCCCGGTCCCGGATGAGGCAGCCCCAATGGTACAGCAGGTACTGCGCCTGGTTACCATCGAGCAGGTCCGGGTCGTGCGAGCCCGTCCCGACCATCGCGTACGACTCGTTGCCCGACAACTGCACCCGCTGTGCGCCGCTGCCAATCATCGGAACTAGCGGCGACGCGTTGATCGTGACCGCAATGAGCGCGGTACCATTCACCGCGGGGTCGTCCTTGATCGACGTGAACAACATGACGTCATGGACGCCGGGCAGCAGGTCCGCTTGGGGAACAATCAGCTCCCTGCCAAGGCGGGCGGCGGTGACGCCGGCGTCCGACGCCATCGACTGGTTGCTCGACGACATACGCGCCGAGATGACCGTCCCGTCCCCGCGGTCGTACGTCCAGTCGTAGAGCACCTCGGGCATCCCCTCGTAGCACGACGGCAGTTGGACCCTGGCAATGACCCGCAGGCCGACCTCTGGGCGTGCCACCGTCCGCGTCTCGGGCTGCACCAAGCTGACCCCAATGAGCGTGTAACTGCGGCGGACGAGGTCCAACCCCGCCCGCCCGCCGCCGTGGAGCGTCTTGACTTCGAGCGACAGGGTGTGCGGCGAGTCGAGCGTCGCCAACCACGCATTGTCCACCGCCAGCGTCGAGTGATTCGTGGCGGTGAGGCCGAGGACGTCCACCCCCGCCCCGTTGCGCAGGTACCACTGGTAGGAGAGCTCCGACGGCTTGGCACCCCGCACGACGGCGACGTACGTCGAGTCCCCACAGTTGGACACTGCGTGCAGCGGCACCGCCCGCGGCGCGCTGCCAGTGTTGCTTGCATTGGTCCCCGCCGGCACCTCCATGGACGTCCCAAACGGCACGATCTTGACGTCGAGCAGGCCCGCCGTGTACGTCCACTCAATGGCGTTGGAGAAGACACTGTTCATCACCACCGAGATGTCGTACACGAGGCCCTTGCCGACCTGCTGCTGTGGCGGCACCATAAACGTCAGCGACTCTTCGGTCCACGAGATCGTCCAGGACGGGTCCAGCGGTCCGTTGGAGAAGAGCACCGCGTCCCCGCGGCTTGGGTCCCAGCCCGTAAAGTTGCCGACGAGCGTCCGGTTGAAGCCGCCCGCCACGTCCCCAGACGGCAGCGAGCCGTCGGCAAACTGCAAGTCGGTGCCGGCATAGTCAAAGCGGAAGGGCGGCCGCGTGCGGTCCACCGCCGCGCTCGGGACGCTCGACCCCCCAATGGCCACGTCGTTGCTCCCACCGCCGGTCTCGCTGCCAGGCGCCGCACCACTGCCCCCGTCTGCCGTCGTGCCATTGCCGCCGCCGACCGCCGAACCGTTGCCGCCCGCCGTCGCCGTGCCGTTGGCGCCACCACCCGCCGCGGCGCCGTCGCCCCCGTCCGACCCCGCCGTTAGGAGGAGCCACGACAAGTTCTTGCCCGACCCCGGCGCCGTCTCAAACACCGCCGTCTCGTAGTAGTCGGGCGCCCCATGGATGACCACCGACCCGTTGCGGAGCACAAAGTCGGCCGCCGCGCCCGGCACCCGAAACGCCTGCAGCGGCCGGTTGATGCTGTTGAACACCGTCACGGTGAGGGCCTCCCCGCCCGCCGGTGAGTGTGGCACGTCCTCGTCAATGGCCGTGACGACGACAGGCGGGTTGCCCCGCACATTGACGTTGAGGGTGGTCGTGTACAGCTCACCCGCAAACTCGGTGCCCGCCGTGAAGCGGTCCCACTCAAACGCCACCGCCACGGGGCCGGCGCGGTACTCATTAAAGGCCAACCCAAAGAGCACCTCCCCCGTGGACCCGTCCGCGGCAAACGCAAAGCCGCACCCATCGTCAACGTCGACGCGGCTGTTGCCGCCAAGCTTGCCGGCCGTCGCGCCGCACTTGGTCGGGTCGTGGTCAATAACCTTGCGGTTGGCCGTGACGGTCGACGTCAGGTCGGCCAGTGAGAATTGGGTGTTGGGGTCCACACCACCGCCGCCACCGTCACCGCCACCCCCCGTGCCACCACCATCCCCCCCGCCACTTGCCGACGCCGGCCCGAGCGCGGCCGTCGAGTTGGTGCCATTGAGGTACTGTGCAAACGCGTACAGCGTCCGGCTGCCGTCGCCGAGCAGGTCCTTGTAGTCAATGTCGAGCGCATTGTCCGTGCCCGTGTACAAGACGGGCGTCGGCGAGCCCGGCAACGTGCCATAAATGGCCAACCCCGCCACCACAAACGTCACCGAGTGCGCGTCGTACAGGCTGTTGTCGGCCTTGCGGCGGAGCTCCCACGCGTACGTCGACACCCCCGGCATGCGGTCAAACGCAAACGCAACGGTCGCGTTGAAGGAGACGCCGTCCCCGTTGCTCACCGGCGCCACCTCTGTGTCCTCGGTCGCGTGGAGGACGCCCGGGTCGCTGCTCCGCTGCACGAGCACATAGTCATCCAGGGTGCGGTTGGGCTCTGCGTAAAACGTCCAGCTAATCGCATCCTCGGCGGTGCCATTGACGAGCAACACGGACCGCGAGGCAGCGCCGGGGTACTCAATGCCACCGGGCGACCAGCGGGCGACGGCCGACGGGAGGGTGACGACATTGACGTGGCCGCTGCCGCGCCGCGCCGCAAAATCCTCGTCCTTGATGTCGAGAACGTCCGCGCCGCCGCCGAGGCGATCATCCAGGCCGAGGTGCTGTTGGAGGCGTGCCCGCTGGGCGGCCACGTCCCCGCCGCCGCCAGCGTACTCGGCGCCAGAGGAGCCGAGGAGCAGAGCGCCGCCACTCAGCAGGCGCGGGATGCTGAGCGCCTCTAGCTGGAGGAGCGACCGCGTGAAGGCGTCAGCGGCATCCGCGGCAGCCACAGCGCCCTCCTCGGTCTTGGCCTGCCGGGGGGAGTGGAGTGCAGGCGAGGTCAAAAGGTAGAGAGCAGTTGGACAGCGTGGTGGTGACAAGTGGGGCACCATGACACAGGCAATAACCAGTGCGCAGGTCGCACGACAAACGTCCAGTGCGCCGGGGTCAGCTCAGCTGCCAGGAGTCGACTACGTCACTCAATGGGGCCTGCTCAGGGCAAGAGACTGAAAAACATGGCGCAGCAGCGCCCATTCAGCGGCTGTCACTCCCATGGTGCGGTGAAACGGAGCCGACCGTCACACTGCAGTACAATGCATCGGTCTCACACCAGCGGCAAGAAAAAAACCACCACCAGTCAACGTACCATCTGTTGGTCGCCCGCCGGCGCGACAAACGCCGGCGTGTGCCCCGCAATCGCCGCAATCGTGTGCCCCGCGGCCACGCGCGTGTCCCACGACGAGGCGTTCAACAGCCGCCGCACGCGGCGGAGGAGGGCGGGCGTCTGCGCCGCGTGCGCGGCGGCCAAATCCCCCAACTGCCGCGCCGCCATCCGCCGCACGCCCGCGCTGGTGCCTTCGGCGAGGAGGCCGAGGAGGCCGTCCAGGCGCGAGCTGCCG
>ENA-ORXT01005617-ORXT01005617.1-marine-metagenome-genome-assembly--contig:-NODE-5617-length-12213-cov-3.877390_pt1 | contig 12213 bp, 4 predicted proteins | sample MGYA00237868_ERZ511482 | MGnify/ENA metagenome assembly ERZ511482 | reverse complement strand
GGACCAAGCAGTTCTACCACATCGATATCCCTACCTGGCTAAACGGTGATCCCAAACAGCCTACCCCACCCGCCGCCCGGAAAAAAGGCCGCAACCGGGAATGGATGACGCTGAACAACGAAGACATCATCTCCATGCCCGACAAATGGGAGTACCCCTGGTACGCGGCGTGGGATCTGGCCTTCCACTGCGTACCCATCGCTAAGCTCGATCCTGACTTCGCCAAAAAACAGCTCATCCTCTTCCTGCGGGAATGGTACATGCGCCCCAACGGGCAAATCCCCGCCTACGAATGGAGCTTTGGCGACGTCAACCCGCCCGTCCACGCCTGGGCCTGCCTTAAGGTCTACCGCATCGATAAAGAGCGTAAGAGCAAAGGCGACATGATGTTCCTCAAACGGGTTTTTCAGAAGCTGCTGATCAACTTCACCTGGTGGGTGAATAAAGTGGATACCAACGACAACAACATCTTCGAGGGCGGCTTCCTGGGGCTGGACAACATCGGCGTATTTGACCGCAGTGCGGAAATCCCCGGTGGCGGTAGCCTCGACCAGGCCGACGGAACGAGCTGGATGGCGATGTATTCCCTCAACATGCTAGACATGGCGCTGGAAATTGCCCAAACGGACAAAAGCTTCGAAGACGTTGCCACGAAGTTTTTCGAGCACTTCGTGCTCATCTCCGAGTCGCTCAACAGCATTACGCGGGAATACAAAGGCGCCTGGGACGAAGAAGAAGGTTTCTTTTACGACATGCTGGTGATGCCCGATGGCTCCCGCACCCCGCTCAAGGTGCGCTCCCTGGTGGGCCTCACTACCCTCTTTGCCACCATGGTGATGGACAAAGAGCGATTGAAGAACCTTCCCGATTTTATGACGCGCTTCAACTGGTACCGGACGCACCGGCCTACGGCTGATTTTTCGGTCAGCATCGAGGAGTCAGAAGAAACGGGAGATATCCTTTTGGCGCTGGTGCCGAAGGGCCGACTTGGGAAAATGCTGAAAGCACTGCTCGACGAAGAGGAGTTCTTCGCCCCCGGCGGCATTCGTTCCCTCTCCAAAATTCACCAGCATGGCTACTCCGTACAAATTGCCGGAGAGGAATTCGGGCTGAAGTATGAGCCGGCAGAATCCAGCTCTCACCTCTTTGGCGGCAATTCCAATTGGCGCGGCCCCATCTGGATGCCCATGAACTACCTGCTGATGGAGTCGCTGCAAAATTTCAATCACTACTACAGAGGAGCGCTCGATGTACAGTGCCCGACGGGTAGCGGCCGGGAGGTTGATCTCAAGCAGGTAGCCCTGGATATTTCGCAACGCCTCGTTTCCATTTTTACCCAGGATGAAAACGGGAGACGTCCGGCTCATGGAAAAGATACGATCTATCAGGAGGATCCACACTTTAAAGACCTGATTCTTTTTTATGAATATTTCCACGGGGATACCTCCCGGGGAGTTGGAGCCTCTCACCAAACGGGCTGGACGGGGATCGTAGCGGAACTAATCACTAAGCTTAAATGAAGCCATGCCATGATAGATTTTAAGGACTCCAGCTTTGCGGAAACCTCCACTAAGGAATGGCTGATCACGAATGGCATCGGTGGTTATGCCTCCGGGACGGTGAGCGGTGCCAATACCCGGCGTTACCACGGCCTGCTGGTAGCGTCGGCCAACCCACCGACGGACCGTAGCGTGAAGGTCAGTAAGATCGAAGAACGCATCCATGTCGGGAAGGAGGAGTGGGTGGAATTGTCGGCCAATCAATACCCCGACAACACGGTCCATCCTCAGGGCTTCCAGTACCTGACGGGCTTTTCCGCCAGCCCCGCACCAAGTTGGGCGTACGACACGGGGAATCAACAATTGAGGAAGTCTGTCCTGATGGAGTACGGCTCCAACGCCGTGATCGTCACCTACACGAATACTGGAACGGAAGCCTTTGACCTGGCCATCACTCCCTACCTGGTGGATCGGGACTATCACGGCCTGTTCGCGAGAAATGAGCAATACGACTTCTACCAGGAAGAGGTGGCTCAACAGCTCAAAATCCATTCTCGCTACGGGGCCGACCCGCTGTACTGGTACTTTGGCGAAGGGGAATTCAGGCCGCAAAAGCATTGGATTGAAAGACTCACTTACGTCAAGGAAGAATACCGGGGGCTGGACTTTCATGAGGACGCCCGCACCATCGGGGAAGTCGTGAAGAAGCTGACACCTGGCGAGACTTATCATCTGATGTTTTGCGCCGACAAGTCCATCGTCGGACGCCCGGTTGACAAATTGGCCAGCAAAGAAGTAAAGCGGTTAAAGGCAATTTCCAAAGGTCACAAGGATCCTTTTTTGAAAGACTTATTGGTTGCCGGAGACCAATTCATCGTTCGCCGGGCGTCTACGGATTCCTACACCATTCTGGCGGGGTATCATTGGTTTACGGACTGGGGGCGGGACACGATGATTGCCATACGGGGGCTTTGCATTGCTACGGGAAAGAAGGCAATCAGTGCTTCCATCATCCGAACTTTCCTTCATTATCTCGATGGCGGTATGCTCCCCAATCGTTTCCCCGACGATACCAGCCAGGAGGTCGAATACAATACCGTTGACGCCACTCTTTGGCTCTTCGTTGCGATGTATGAGTATTTTCTGGCCTTCGATGATCTGACGCTGATTGAAGAGAACATTGATAAGCTCAGTGACATCATTCAACATCATCTGGACGGTACCCGCTACAACATCCACCCGCTCGACGAAGGTTTTCTCTACGCTGGCGAAGAGGGCGTTCAACTTACCTGGATGGACGCTAAAGTGGATGGCTACGTTGTGACCCCCCGCCACGGCTGCCCGGTTGAGATCCAGGCCTTGTGGTATAATGCACTCAACATCTACCTTCACTTTGCGGACAAGACGGGATTGGCGGAATCCAATGACCTCCGTAAACGCGCACTCGCCGTCAGTAAAACGATAAAGTCCAACTTCAAGGCGCACTTCCTTAACGAGGCCGGTTACTTAAACGATTTGGTCATTCCCGGAAAGCTGACGGACGAGTCTATGCGGCCCAACCAAATATATGTCCTTAGCCTACCCTTCCCGCTACTGAGTAAAGCGGACGGAAAAACCGTCTTCAAAGCAGTACAAGCGCAGCTGTTCACCCCTTTGGGTTTGCGTACGCTGGCTCCGGACGACCCCGACTTCAGGCCTGCCTACGGAGGCAATACCTGGGATCGGGATACCGCCTACCACCAGGGGACGGTCTGGCCCTTCCTGTTGGGAGAATATTATGCGGCACAGCGTAAATTATTTGGGAATACGCAGAAAGTGAACCGGGAAATCGGGGCCAGTTTAGAGCCGCTGAAAGCACACTTCTACGAACAGGACTGCCTGCACGGTATTTCCGAGATATTCGATGGCCTTGAACCACGGGAAGGTCGGGGAACGGCGAATCAGGCGTGGTCCGTGTCGGCGGTACTTCAGACGTTGCTCGTGCGATAGGCGTAGTCGTTTTCTGTCCCTGCTCCTCCAACTTTTCCTGCACCTGCGGACCCCGATGAGCCTGTCGAAGTGTCAGCGCAAGATCAGCAAAATGTAAAAGAGGGCGCGGCCGCAGGTGCAAGGTGGGATAAGGAGCAAGGTGCCTAATCGTGAAACAATGACTTAACTTACGGCTCATTGACATTTACCATATGATACGCTACAGATTAGTCGTTTTTTTTTTACTCGGTCTGCTGAGTGCTTGCGGAGAGTACGAAGGCGAAGACCCGAATTTCTCCGCTTCTGTCCGTCCAAACATTCTCTTTGCGATAGCTGACGATGCCTCCTGGAAACACTTCGGCGCCTACGGCTGCAACTGGGTGAAGACGCCGGCTTTTGATCGGATCGCGGCGGAGGGTTTGCTATTTAATAATGCCTATGTGCCGAACGCAAAGTGTTCGCCCTCCCGTTCCTGTATCCTGACCGGGCGAAATAGTTGGCAGCTGGAAGAAGCGGTGAGCCACCTCCCCTTCTTCCCGGAAAAGTTTGGCACCTACGCCGAAGCACTGGACAGCAGCGGATACTGGGTGGGGGCAACGGGCAAGCCCTGGGCACCTGGTGATCAAGGGACAAGGAACGGTGTGCCCCGTCAGCTTGCCGGCCAGAAGTTTGACCAGTTCAGCCTGGAGCCGCCGGCCAGGTTCATCAGCAAAATAGACTACAGCCGTAACTTTGAGGACTTCCTTGACAAGCGGCCGGAGGGGGAACCCTTTTGCTTCTGGTATGGCGGCTCAGAGCCCCACCGGGCTTACGACTATGGCGCTGCGCTGCGGCTAACGGATAGGAAGCTCTCCGATATTGACGAAGTGCCTCCCTTTTGGCCGGACGTCGACAGTGTACGGACAGATATGTTGGATTACGCCTATGAAATCGAATACTTCGATGGCCATCTTGACTGCATGATCGCCACGCTGGAAGCTGCTGGCGAGTTAGATAATACCATCATTGTCGTAACGGCAGACAATGGGATGCCTTTCCCCAGAATTAAGGGCCAGGTCTACGAGTATTCCAATCACCTCCCGCTGGCGATCCGTTGGCCGAAGGGTATCATAAATGCGGGGAGAAAGATTGAAGACTTTGTGAACTTCATTGACCTCGCCCCTACCTTTCTGGAGGCTGCGGGCGTGAAGCCGGAAGCAACGGGAATGCAAGCGATCACCGGCCGCAGCTTGTCCGATATTTTCCAGTCGGAAAAGGACGGAATGGTGACGGACTATCGCGATTACGTGCTGGTCGGAAAAGAACGCCACGATGTGGGCCGGCCGGATGATCAGGGCTATCCGGTACGGGGGATTTTCAAAGAAGACTATCTCTATCTTAAAAACTTCCACCCGGAGCGTTGGCCCGTCGGAAATCCAGAAACGGGTTATTTAAATACGGATGGGAGTCCGACTAAATCATACATCCTCAACAGCCGTCGGGTGGGCAAAGTGCAGAGTTGGTGGCAGCTAAACTTTGGTAAGCGTACCGGGGAAGAAATATACAACGTCAGGGAGGACCCATTCTGCCTGAATAACCTGGCGGATAATCCGGAGGTACAGGAGCAGAAAAAGGCAATGATCGCTACCATGACGGAGCAGTTGATGCTGCAGAAAGATCCGCGAATGACGGGCAATGCTCAGGTTTTTGACGGCTACCTTTATTCGGGTGAAGAGTCCAGAGACTTCTATAACCGCTACATGGCCGGAGAGAAGATGAAGGCAGGCTGGGTGAACGACTCGGACTTTGAGCCAGGGCCGCTGGAGTAGTGTGCCCTACCCTGCTCTATTAACATTCATGGCATCCTGCGTGCGCGACGCCATAAAATTCGTTGCTCGTTATCTTGATTCTTGACCTACTCCCCACGCATAAAGATCATGACGATCGTTATTATTGACTACCAAAATGTACTCACCAACTTGCAACATATTTCGAACATCCTTATCGGCAAAAAAGCCGCTTCGGGAGAAAGATATGGCCTTGAGTAATCCGTCTTTTTCCCCTTTGAACAATTGACCGATGCCGGCATCATACCGGGTAGTTTCAATTTCAGGTTGATGGTTGTTACCAGCCACCAGTAAATCGGGCTGTCCATCCTGATCGAAGTCTTCAAACAGAATACTGTTAACCGGCGATTGCTGTGCGCTATTGGGCAATGGCGTGAATTGAAAGTTGCCGCCTTCGTTTCTGAAAATCCCTGATCTGAATTCCGTCACTTCATAGTGTAAGGCAGTTTCAATACCCGGTCCTAAGATGCCTTCTAAATCACGATTAGCAAACTCTGTATAGGTAGGGATTTTTGACGCTAAATGGGGTAGCTGCTGTGCCGTACAGGATTTTCCTCTTATGGGTACTTCGGCCCCCTTATAGTATTTTGCCAGGAAGACATCAGCCGTGCCGTTGTAGTCAAAATCTTTGGTATAAACGTGGAGTGGTTTGTCCGGCGCAGCGTGAAACTTAGAATTGAGTCCAAGGTTTCCGGCGATGATGTCTTCATCACCATCCTGATCAATATCAGCGAGGAGGATTTTATTCCACCAGCCCTTAGTAGAGGAGAGATTGGGATAGTTTTCACTTTTAACTAATTGACCGTTCTCATTCTCGAAGACTTCTATACCCATCCATTCACCAGTTAAGATCAAGTCCAGGTCATCATCACCCTCCATATCGTGCCAGACAGCGTCCGTTACCATTCCGATGGTTCTAAGGCCTGGAGTGATTTCCTCACTGGCTAAGCTAAAATGCCCTCCATTATTAATCAACAAAAAACTGTTAGGCGGGTAAGGATAAAGGCCAGAGACCACTCTGTTTCCAACAAATAAATCCATATCACCATCCTTATCGAAATCGGCTGATCTTACAACCGCTCCAGCCGTAGCAAATTCGGGAATGCGATCATTCGTTTTGACAAAATTTCCTTTTCCGTCATTCAGGTAAAGTCGGTCAATCAGCAGTTTAGAATCAGGATCGAACTCATAGCTACCGCTGGCTACATACAAGTCCTGATCTCCATCATTGTCGGCATCAAAAAAGCAGGCAGCAACGTCTTCCCTTCTTTTATCCTGCTCAAAAGCGGGATTGGCCAGCGGCTGAAAACCACCCGAAGAGCCAGCTAATAATAACTGCCCCACCTGCGTATGCCCACCACCAAGAAAGACGTCTTCGAGGCCATCACCGTTCACGTCAGCGCTCGCAGCTGCCGGCCCGGTTTGGGATAGTTTACCGGGCAATAGAATTTGCTTTTGATAATCATTGTAGGGCGGATCAATGTGTGCAAAATCGAATTTCCTTTGATTGAATACAGTAGCCGGACTATTAGCAGCTTGTACAGATTCGACTGCATCAGCATATTCTAAAATTAAGTTTTGATTTGGGGAAGCATTGTCTACTATTTGGGTCCTCCCATCCATCCATACGACCTCAAGTTTGACGGAGGCATCGTCTCCAATACCAAAATACAGGGTATTTGAAACCGAAGACAAAAAGCCTCTGGAATTTATCAATTGGCGGGTTTGTTTTTGACCGTTTTCCATGTACAGATTAACGATGGCTCCTACGCCCGTTTTATTTTTATCGGGACCGTTTAATTTTACTTTCAGATACCGACCACTCCGTTCTTCCATCGTATTATTCCTTAGAATCGTGGCCGGATCATTTATGTTATTGACGACGACATCCAGGTCTCCATCATTATCTAAGTCTGCATAAACTGCACCATTAGAGTAGCCAGGGATAGAATCGGCCCATGTATAAGAGACATCCTCGAAGGTCAGATTTCCTTCATTCCTGAAAAAGAAATTGGTCAACTTCTGTTGTGGGAGCATTTTGGTGAACGCAAGAAAATCCTGATCAGAAGGCTTTCGGGGATTGCTCCTTAAGTCTTCTAATATTCTGTTATTAGCGTCTCGGTCAATGACGTCCCGATAAACGCCATTAGTGACAAAAATATCATTGAACCCATCCAGGTCAAAGTCAGCCAAAAGTGCTGCCCAGCTCCAGTCCGTGTTGGCAACGCCCGCTAGGTTGGCCACTTCCTGAAAGCTTCCGTTTCCGTTGTTTACCTGTAGCATATTATGCATATACTGATGGTGATAATCCATGCGAACCATCTCTTCGAACCGGCTCTGCTGAGTCATTCCCATCGTGGTCTTTGAACGGACGTAATCAGCGGGGTTCATGTCCAGGGTGTATACGTCCATTAGCCCGTCATTATCAATGTCCGCAATATCTCCTCCCATACTGTTGAAGGAGATATGTTTGAATAGTTCGTTTCTGCCTTCCCGGAAAGTTCCGTCTCCGTTATTGAGGTAGGCAAAGTCTGGAATCTTAAAGTCGTTGCTTACATAAATGTCCAGCCATCCGTCATTATTCAAATCTCCTACTTGTGGGTTAAGGCCAAAGCCAATGTCCGGGAAAATGCCTGCCTCTTGAGATGCGTCCTCAAAATGCCCTTCCCCATTATTGCGATACAGCTTATCACTTCCCTTTAATGCCAGCGTTTTGGGGTCCGATCGGGCAGCGACTAAGTCTACTATTTTTGCGGCTCTATCCTCAAAATCAGGCGTATTCGAAACGTATACATCGAGGTCTCCATCCCTATCATAGTCAAAGAAGGTGGCTTGTATAGAGCGGTTATCGTCCGCTAATCCAAACTCAGCCGCCCGTTCGGTAAAGGTTATTGTTTCTGCATCTGCCGCCGGACCGTTATTGACGTAGAGCATGTTAGCAAAAGCTTCTCCCTCCGTTTTCCAGCCACCCCGGGTGATGTAGATGTCTAACCAGCCATCATTGTTAACATCCGCAACGGAAACGCCAGCGTCAAAGCCTGTTCGCTTCTTAATGCCTGCCCGCTGGCTAATATCCTCAAACTGGATATTTCCCTGGTTAATATAGAGCTTGTTGTCAAAGGTGTTCGAGATCAAAAACAAGTCTTCTAACCCATCCTTATTGAAATCTGCCGCTGCTACTCCTCCACCGATGTAGGAGTACATGTATTTATAGTAGTTCGCTTCTTCCGTCTCGATCAGTTTGTTTTGAAAGTCGACACCGGAAGAGGATGGGGGAATGCTCGTGAATAATTTACTCGAGTTAGAAGCTGACTCATCTCCCGCACAGGAGACAAAAACAAATAAGAGTGATAAAGTTCCTAAGCGTAAGACCCATCTCATTTCTACAAAATTTAATTGAAGGTTCGGGCTTTAAGGTAAACCTAAAGACTGAAATGCCGAACCCGAAGTCTTTTGCACAAAAAAATAGCCGCAAAGCAGAATCTTTGCTTTGCGGCTATGGCATTCCCTACTGGGAATTTAAGGGTATCAGTTACCCATTAGTCCCGGCAACTGCTCCAGCTCGTCCGGCGGAATTGGGGCAAAGTAGTTATCCGTTCCGGTAGAACCGGTGATCGGGTTCGAGGCTATTGTCAGCGGAGTAGGAATAGCATTTCCGTCAGCGTCAAAGACCGTTCCGATGGAAACTCTGGGGTTTCTGTTGCTAAGAGCTTCATCAACTCGTTGCATTCGCACTAAGTCATACCAGCGTTGATACTCTCCGGCAAGTTCCCACTTGCGTTCCGTGTAGGCCAGTTCCGCGAGGTCTCCCGAAGTAATATCTACCGTTGGGTCAGCCTGTCCAACCGGTAGGTTTTCGGATCTTCTCCGCACTTGGTTAAGTGCTTCGAAGGCAGCAGCTGGTGACGAACCGGCACGTCCGGATGCTTCAGCATAAATCAGCAAGACTTCGGCGTAGCGCATGATGTAATCTGCGCGGGAATTCTGAAAACCGTTAAAGATGTCATCGGACCATGGGCCAGTGATTTTGGCAAAAATGGGATTTTGCTGATCCTTAAACTCTGTCCAGAGAAGTATGCTTGCTGCATCTGCGGGGTTAGCGACCGCTCTGTTGCCAACCGCATTTACAGGGACATCAGTGTGGTAAGTAACTTCCTTTCGATAGTTCTCCGGCATGTCTTCAAAGAAACGGATTTCAGCGAAGGATTCCTGCCACCCGCCGAGATCACCGGGTAATCCCAGTTTTCCGGTCTTTCTGTTTCCACGGCCACAGGGCTGGCAATGAGAGAGGGTGTAGACACCTTCAGAATTAGCTGCACCGGCAAGCGTGTAGAGCGTAGCCATGTCCGGTACAAGGGCGAAGCCATGGCCAGAAGCGTTGTCGATCACTTGCTTAGCCAAGGAAGCGGCTTCAGCATATTTAGCATTGTTGTTAGTCGGGAATCCCGCCCAGTCCATGTAGAGTCTGGCCAGAAATGCCTTGGCACTTCCGCTGTTAGGTCGGGTAGCGCCCGGGGTACTGGAAACGGGTAGCATAGACTCTGCTGCCTGGTAATCCGTTTCAATCTGCTGAAATACTTCATCTCTGGTAGACAAGGTAATTTCGAAATCGGGTGTCGTACTGGTGATAACCGGTAGCTCTTCGAAAGTCCGAAGTAAGTGGTGGTAACAGTACGCCCGAATGAAGTGGGCCTCTCCAACCAAGCGGTCTTGCTCAATACGCTCCGGGAGGTTGGTTTCTGCGGCATTTTCCAAAACGGTATTGGCGGCTCTGATCGCAGCAAACAGACCATTCCAGGTTCCCTGCGTCCGGGAATTTCCATTGGTGACAGATCGTTTATCGTACTCTCTAAAGTCCGCTTTGTTACTGGCTCGGTGAGTCGTCAGGTCGTCGCCGCCCCAGGCACTCACCCAGGCGGTAGTCATACGTAAAGCTCCCCACATCTGGTCGTAAGCACCAGTTACAGCCAAATCAAGTTCCGCCAGGTCTGTGTAAGGCAAAACGGCTAACTGCGAGCGGCCCGGGTCCTCATTGAGGTCAAATTGGCTACACCCCCAGAAGGTGAGGCTCAGTACCATCACCGCAAATACTGCCGTGAAAAGCCTGAGGGGTTTAAAGAAATTTATGTTACTCATGATTTTTTTTATTATTAGAATTATTGTCAAGATACATAAATTTCAGCCTAAAATCCTAGTTTAAGGCCGAAGGTAAATGTACGCGGATTAGGGTAAGCACCAATATTAATACCCGGCGCAACATCTTCAGTACCCTGTCCTCCCTTTCTGGAAGAAAGCTCCGGATCATAGCCCGTGTAGTCCGTGATTAACAGTAGGTTCTGGCCACTTGCGTATAACTTTAAGTTCATATCAGTATTACCGATTTGGCCGAAATTATACCCAAGATTCAGGTTCGTTAAACGGATGAAGTCTCCTTTCTCCACATACCTGGAAGAGTTGTAGAACTGAACGGTTGCGGGAATATCAGTTTCGTTCTGCGGTGTCCACTGGTTTACCTGATCTGCGGCCATGAAGCTTCTGGAGTCACCAGCACCGCCGGTAATCATTGCTTGCTGAATGTTGTATACGTCAAAGCCGTGCATTCCCTGGAAGAAAATATTCAGATCGAAGTTCTTGTAAGTGAAGGTGTTATTGAAACCCCAAACGAATTCCGGAGTGCCGTTTCCGATGCTACCGAAAACGATTTCGCCATCAGCATCTCTAAGGTACTTTGGGTCGCCCGGCTGCGCACCAAATTCAGCAGCCTGAGCTGCTTCAGCGGTTTTCCAGGTTCCCAGGAAGGTAGACCCCTGAAACTGGCCCAGAGGCTGCCCTAATTCAATAATGTTAAGTACACGGCTCTGGCCACCCGGCGAGGTGTAGAATCCCTGAATTTGCTCCAGGTCATTGTAGAGTTGCGTAACCTCATTCTTTACGTAGGAAGCGTTAAAGCTGGCGTCCCAGTCAAAGTCCGTCGTATTAATGATGGCGTATCCAATACTGAAATCAATGCCATTATTTATCACCTCACCTACGTTCTGATCAATACTTCCACCACCAAAGGTGCCTGGCACGGGGGTAGCCAGTAGTAAGTCCGTAGTTTTCTTATTGAAGTATTCCAGGGTGATGTTTCCTCTGCCTTCCAGAATGCCAAAGTCAAGACCGATGTTCGTCTGCGTGGTTGTTTCCCAGGTAAGGTCAGCGCTTTCAAAGCTGTTCAACACGGTACCCGTTTGAGCGGAGTTAAAGTCAAAGGAATAAGAGGCGTTGGTCCGTAGTCCACCGAAGGTACTGTAGGGTCCAATGTTTTGATTGCCTACCTGTCCCCATCCTAAGCGAACTTTTAAACTGCTAAGTGGACCGGTGCCTCCCAACATGTCATCCAGGCTGTATCCAACGGCTAAGGACGGGAAAAAGCCCCAGCGGTTATCCTCACGGAAGACAGATGTTCCATCATATCGTCCGGTGGCCGTTACGAATAGCTTGTCGTTCAGCACATATTCTCCGCGAAGCATGTAAGAGGATAGCTCTCGTTCTGAGAAGTTATTCGACACGGTCTGACCAGCACCGGGTGCTAATTCAGCAAAGTAAAAACCCCTTGGCAGGCTCAGGTCTTGTGCAGACCAGCCATTGAAAATGCCAATCTCTCTTTGGTACTCTTGTACCCCCGTCAGCTTCAGGTCACCGGCGCCGATGTTTTTGGCCCACGTTAGAATGTGACTCACCTGATAGGCCTGAAACTTATTGTTGCCAAAACTGGTATGAGGCAGGAAGTCATCTCCAACTTCAACGTCATAAACCTGATTGTTTACGTTGTTTAGCCTTGTGCCAGCGTTCAGGTTGTAAGTAATATCATCGGTAATACTCCAGCCCAGATTTATGGCGGTGCTTAGCTGTTCACGTACTCGTTGTGCATCACTTTC
>ENA-ORXT01005616-ORXT01005616.1-marine-metagenome-genome-assembly--contig:-NODE-5616-length-12214-cov-8.165445_pt1 | contig 12214 bp, 23 predicted proteins | sample MGYA00237868_ERZ511482 | MGnify/ENA metagenome assembly ERZ511482 | reverse complement strand
GGCAGATGCGGCGCGCGGGCGCAAAGAATGGGGGAGGGGGGGGGGCAAAGAAAGGGGCGGATGCGGAGCGCGGGCCCAAAGAAGGAGCGGATGCGGCGCGCCCGTCCAAGAGAGAGCATGGCGGGGCGGTGACGACGATGGAGCACTGGTGTAAAAGGCCCGACGGAGGGGCGAGATGGCTAGAAGGCGAGACGATGGTAGAGAGCGGAGACGCAGTGCTGACACTGCCGCAAAGAGGCGCGCTGCTGACAATTTCTGGGCCTTTGTGTGGAGTACAGTGCGTTCTCGTTACAAGAGAATCATTTACAAGAGAATATGGGTCGCGAGTCTTCCATTCCAGTCCGTGCAGGCCACTTTTATTGATATTCAGCTGAATCAGCCGTCTCTTATAACGAGAACGCACTGTATATACAGTGGGGGTTCCCCGAAGGCATCTGTAAACGCTTTTGGAGGAATCTGTAATCGCTTGCATGTGTAACTCATCTCAACCAGAGCGATCGCCAGCCATCGAATGCTGTAACGTGGATATTCTTGATTGGGTGTGCAGATGGGATCATCCAATCAATTGGCCTAAAGGGTGACCATCAAACCGACCAGAGCCATCTATTCTATGCAACGTGGCTGCCTGAGCGTTGAGAACACGAATGGATCTCTACTAGAAGCTTTGCTAATCATACATTCTTACATTTTTCCGTCGTGGCGCAGGAGCGGTCGTGGCTTCGTCGACAGACGTCGAGCGTGCTGGCCTCATCCCCATCGTCGCCTTTGAAGGCGCCCCCGGCTGTGCGCACGACGGCGCGGCGCCGTCGTCGGGAGGTGGTAGGCCCAGGGGCGGCGGGGGGGGGGTCGATGCCGCCGCGCGGCTGCTGGCACCGTGCCAAGGCACCTCGATCGGACAGCGTGGCTGGCGCCGTGGGGGGGTCAGGCGGCGAGGGGGGGACATGGGTGCCACCGCGCCCGCCGCGGTGCCCGCCGACGTGATTGTGGAGGCCGGCGGCGGAGGCGGCGTTGCCGGCGGTGGCGGCGCTGGCGGCGGCGACGGCAACGCGTCAAGGCGATGGCAAGGCGGCTAGGCAATGCGGCAAGCAAGGCTGAACGGCAAGGCGCCCGCGCCGCCGCCCCCGTGCCTGGGCGCGCCCGTGCGATCCTTCCCGCCGGTCGGGTGCACGCCTGTCCACGACCGGCGGCGGTTGGGCGCCAGCGGCGGGCCCGCCCGCAAGCTGTCGGCCGCGTTGGACATGCGGGCGCTGTTCTGTGCGCCTTAGACCGCTTCGTTGACGCCCGAGTCGGCAGCTCCGCGGGGTGCCTGCGGCGGCGGCGTTGGCAGCGGCAGCGGCAGCGTCGGCGCCCGGCCACCATGGGGCGGCGGCAGCGAGCCGCCAGCCGCTCCTACCATGGCCACGGCTGGGGCGTTTGGCGCTGCCGCCACAGCCGCCGCCGCTGCCGCGGCGACGGCGACGGCGACAGCGGCGGCCGCCGCCGCTTCCGCTGCTGGTGGAACGTCGGCCGACCGCTGCCGCGGGCGCTCCATCCGCACCCCTTCAGACGGTCGATGGCGGCGACGACAAGTGCGCTGTCCCCCGAAAACAGCCACGACGGCGGCCGCGGCCGCGCGCCGCCCACTGAGGAGTCGTCGTAACACCGTTCGCAGGCGCCGCGGGGGCTCTTTCGCCGCGCGCTGTCGGAGCGGGGGTGCACCCCGCGGCCGCTTGTCAGCCCGAGCTAGGGCGCGCCGCCGCCTATCGGCGGACCGCCGCCAGCGATGCCGCCGCCGCTGCCGCCGCCGTCGCCGTCGCCGCCACCGACACCGTCGCCGTCGCCGCCGCCGTCGGCGGTGGCGGCCCTCGCGCCCGCAACCGCCGCCGCAGCGACCGCGGTTTCGAAGGCCACGGCCGTGGCGCTGCCGTGGTCACCGCTGCCGCCGCCGCCGCCGCCACCGCTGCCGTTCTCGCCACCGCTGCCAGCCGCTGCCGCTGACATCTTTGCGGCCGACGCGTGGGCCGCGGTGGCCGCGGGCACCGACGGCGGGTCGGCCACGCGCTCGTCGTCGCTGCTGCTGTCTTGCTTGCGGCGCAGGCGGGGGGGGAGTGGGGACAACGAGCACCCCAAGTTGGGGGGTGGCGGTGGCGCCTCTGTGGGCAGTAAAGGGGGGGGGTTTGCCGCGACTTCCGCCAGCTGTGGTTGTGGTTGCAGCAGAGGCGGCGACGGCGGCGGCGGAGGCGGCGGTGGAGGCGACGGCGCAGCGATAGAGGTGGCTACAGCCGACGGGGACCTCGGCGAAGGGAACCAGCCCGACTTTGGTGCCACTTCGGGCGTGGCGCTCGCGTCTTTCTTTGCCGCTTTCGAGTCCAACAATGCCGACTCATCTGGTTTCGTCAATTGTGCGGGAGGGGGAGGAGAAGGCGAAAGGCCCTGCCTCCTACCGCCACCAGCGCCGCTACCGCTGGCCAGCCCCGTGTGATCGGGGGGAGCAGCGAGCTCCGCGCATTCCGACGGCTGTTGCTGCGGCTTACCCCACCCGGCGCGGCGAGGGCGCCCGCTAGACGACTTGCAGCACCCGCTGGCCGTCGCAATCGCCAGGAGTGGTGATGGCGGCGGTGGCGGTGCGGGGACGCCCCCTGGTACGCCGCTGGAGGGCAAGGTCGACGACGATGGGGGAGTTGCGTCGTACGTTGCGGCTTCGAGCGGGGGCGAAACGTCGTTTGGGCAGACGCGGCTCGTCGTGTTGAGCGTGCCGCTGCAGGATGGGGGTGGGGACCGCCGACACCTGAGCACTTATGGTCGTGCGCGCCCGGCGGGGCGCCGTCTGGTGTGGGCGCCTTCAAAGGGGTATGAGAGACGCCGTGCCTGGGGACTAGCCCCTAACGGCGGAAGAGAAACAAGAAGCACGGTTACCGACTCTACACAGACGCTCTTCCCGCCGCTGTCACGCGCATGCGATCACCCTACTCGCACGGCGGTCCTAAGTGTCCCATCATCCCATGCTCACCGAAGGTGCCGCCGTCGAGTCTTGCCACGGCCAACCCCACCACATCGGGCTCTTCGCTTAACCCGACCGTGGCGGACTCCAAGCATGCGCAGGGGGCGTTGCTGGCAGCTTCTGCAGGTGCGGGGGCGAGACCTGGACAAACCGGCTGTACTTTTACTTTTATCCTCCAATCCACGAAGGCGGCAGCGCTTGCATCTTCAAGGAGGGGGTGGGGAGGGCGCGTCAAAACGTGATGATTTCTCTGCAAGCAAAGATAAAAGTGCGCACAACGAATTATCCTACTGTACACTGTCTTGTCACGCACGTCACTCTCCCCATCGCCAGTCGCACGGTCTTCATCGCCGCCCGAGTCCACCATGACCGACTGTACAATTCTAGGTGCTCAACGTCCAGGTCATCGCCGCCCAGCAAAAAAAGTTGATGTCCGTGTGCACGAAAATCAACTGGGCGACCTTTTTGTGCGTCAGTCTGTTGCGCACCATTGCGTGGATAGACTTCTGCAACGAAAAGGAGCGCTCGACTGAGCAGGAGGAGGGTACCATTCTCGCCAGCGCCTTGCCAATCTCGCGCAGGGCCTTCGCGCTGCCGCCGTACATTGACCACCAGCCCCAAAGAGCCCATTCCGAGTTCATCACCTGCGCCACGTCCAATGGTGCGGCCGGATTGTGCGCCGCAGCGGCGCCGTGCACAAATGTCCCTGAAAGAGCCGCGTACATAGAGAATTACGCGCGGAGCCGCTCCATGCGCTCGTGCCTGACGTTCTCCCACGCGTCGATGACGCAGACGGCCTTGCGCCGCACGAGCCACGATGCAAGCAAATCGAGCATCTCTTTCCCCGTCTCGTTATACATGGCGGTGAGCCCGGGCCCGGCCATCTTCATGGAGGTGGCCACGAGCTTGCGCTAGACGTCAGCAGGGCGCATCGCCCTTAACATCGTCGCGAAGGCTGGGCTCTCCACCACACGGAACGGCACGCTGTTGGCGACAAAAAAGTGCATGATGGCCACCTTGATCGTGCTCGCCTGCGCGGGGAAGACGCAGTCGAGGAACACGGTGATGCCCACGCCTGGCGGTTGAGATCTGAGAAGCTGAGGCGAGACCACCGCAGAGCCAGCTTCACTCGCAGCACTACGAATTCTGGACACCCCAGGCGCCGGCCTCGCGGCAGCGTCAGTCGAGTCAATTGGGCATGCTTCGCACTTGCGCAGCGTTGAGCAAGCATCCCACGCCATTTGCTCGATCGAAAGTTGCGCAAGATGGAAGCCAAAGAGGTGCTGGGCCAAGATTGTACCGCTCTGTTGCTTGGTCTTGACAAACATGTGACAATGCACGCACGTGCCGCCAACAGCGGGAACCGCGCTTAACTCCGTCGTAGCGTTGCTGGCCTTGCGTCCACCTTTGTGCCCTCAGGTTGCAGGCGCAATCGGGCCTTAGCCTTCCTCTATGCCAGAGGCCGCTCGATGGGGGCTTTCTGCCGTGGAAGGCATGGCTCCGAGGCCGACGTGGAGGTGGCAGGGTAAGAACAAGAGGGGGAGCCGCAACGAAAGAGAGCTCTGCCTCTGCTTCGGGGATGGTGGAGGTGGAACAACCGCAGCGTCATGCACGCCGCAGCATGGACGGGGGGATGCGTGCTGTGGATGCGAGTAAGGTGGGCGTGATGGCAACAGCCGAGACTTCAAGGGCACCAGTGGCCGTAGGACAGTTAAATCAATCAGAAAAAATGACCAATGAATGCACAAAGTGCACTTTTTATAGAATAATCGATGCATTAATGCAAGACATGAGCCAGAATTCTTCATTTTTTCCAACCATGCCCAGCGGTGCGCACCAGCGCCAAAGTATGTGGCTCCCTACGATAGAGGATTCTTTCTGACTGCGCCGTGCGAAACAAAGATGCAGGGGTTTGGAATCCGTGTATTCCAACGTCATGTGAGTTATCACTGAGGTGTAAAGGAAAGCGGGTTTCTTCAGTTTTCCGGTAGCTCACGTCATGAAACAGGGTTCTCCTTGATTGCATCACCCACATGCAGGGCGGTCCGAGGTTGAGGGCCCCTGGACCTGGCCTGCGGAGCACTTTGAAACTTGTAGCCCCCCCTCCTGGCGCAGGCGCGTCGAAAGTAGGGAAAATGTGCACAGTGTGCTCATCCTAAATATCCTTTATCGATCGGATATTGGGCCTTGTCGATGAACTCAGCGTGATACGAGTGGCTCCGCTATCCTATGGTTCAGCCGATAATCGTTGTGCTCCAGCGGTGCACGCACCAAAACGCGGCAAGTTGTACTGGAATCTTGGCATCTATTATACGCGTGCAATCCAGTTGTATTGCAGTCTTCCCGATTCTGTCCGATCCAGACAAGCGCATCCTACAGTCCGCACAACTTCTGATTGGTCGAGAGGTTATATCTGGCCGGATGGATGGCTGTCGTGCATCGCTTCTGTACAGTTGCTCTTGTCAGGATGGGCAAAAATTGGGTAGACTGCAATACCATTTACATCCGTCCACTGGCCTGCTTCTACGTCATGCAGGAGGCCTTGATGGTGCGCCACCGCACTTGACAGGGCCGAGAGGTACGTCCCACTCAGCGATGCTGGTCGACGCTGCTCCCGGGTGCCGGCTTGGAGCTCGCCGCAGGTGGCGCACGCGCCGCAACACGGATGCGATTGTGCGGCTGTAGCGCGGTCGCTGTTCGACCGCCCCGAACGGTAGCATCATGGAGCAAAAGGGGGCCGTGTCAGTGAAGGGGAGTAACTCAGGAGCAGACGACCCCAAATCACGGCCCAGGTCGACCACCTTCTTGACAATTGGTCTCATGACGGACGATGGCAATGGGAGCTCGCCGCACGTTGACGATGCAGGACAGTGGCACTTCGTGGGGCTGCGACGGTGTCGTCGACGTCCTTCTGCACAAACACGGCTTCTATGAGGACATGATGAGTTGCATAGCATAACGTTCAATCCTGCCGCTCCAATGACCTGCCCTGTCGACCTGTGAAGGCCTTTTGGATTATCAAAGTAGCAGTCAAAGATGATGTGGCCGTGAGGAATTTGGACACTAGGCAAGCAGAGAGCGCTTGGCTCGGATTTGTGAGCGTCATGGCACGCAATCATGCTCAATGTCTGGTCACGTTGCAATGGTTTGACTGATTGCGAACGGGGGTTTCCCCCGTACGCTGCACCAAGCGTTTGGATGGAGCAGATCTGACTCGAAATCACCGCTTTACGGTGTCGGATCGACACCATTCCAACACTTGGTGCGGATTGTGCACTATAGATCCGACCGCTGGGCACTCTTCCGCACCATATTTTGGCGCTGCACTATAGTTTGGGGCATGATCCGCACAGCTGGGCCTGCTTTCAGAAGAGCCGTCTCCTTCCCAAACGAGAGGAGTCTCCGTAGCCTGCTACTGCACGGAGAGGCAGGCGATCCGCAGGAAGACTGGTTTGTTAGTGTCTAAAAGACGACCGGGCAAGCATCGCAGCAGGTCTTTGAATGGGCAGCCAGCCGTGCCGGAGTCGCGCCGGACTTTTCATGTAACTGCAATGGTTTCGCCCCGTTGCTTTCCATTGTGGTCTCTCTGTTTGATAGCTGACGTACGACCGTGCCCTCCTGAGTAGCATCCAGCACCCGTTAACTGACACCCTGTATATATTTGATAGCTGACGTACGACCGTGCCCTCCTGAGTAGCATCCAACACCCGTCAACTGACACCCTGTATATAATTGCTCGCTGCTTTGTGTTTTCTGTTCGCGGTCGGTTCTCACCTACCGGCGACAAGTGGTCGATGTGCGTCTCTGCAGTTGCCTCTCGGATGAGGTCCACATGTACGCTGAGCTAGTGGATAACGAGCTTGGGCTCGCTGAGGGAGCCTCGGCCGCGTCGCTCCGCAGCGCTAACATGCGCTTCATGCACGCATGCCGAACTAAGCAGGTGCCCCACACCACTCCAGGGCACGCATTGCAACGGTTGTCAAACGCGCTTGCGAGCAAAGTGGGGACGACTTGAGTGGGGGGGGGAGCCGGCGACACACGTGGTCTGGGAGATGCTGAAGAGATTTGTCCGCCTACTGTTCCTGGATACTAATTCTTGCTTTTGGACATGTCTCGAGCGCACGCATTGTGACCACGCCTGATCTCCAACATTTTCCTTTGCCCTCCTCTCGCTGTGTGTAGCTTCTTGGTGCCGCCTTCAGAGAAGCAGGCCACGTTGCGCGGTGCCGAGCACCGACGCGCGCTCCACGTACTTCCTTTTGCTGTGGCTGCCATTCAAGGCGCCGCCAGAAGCAAGTGGAATCACTCCGTCCTCACATGGGCCATTTGTGAGCTTGCGGCTCTGCTACGGGACATTTTTGGCCCTTCCTGCCTCGGTGGAGGCGTCAAGGTGAAGCGCGCGCGGAAGCGGACTTCCCGTTTGGCCACCTGGGTGCACAGGGATATCCAGGAGTTCTTCGGCCCGCTTCACACACCCAAGCTACACCGCCTTCTTGCCCGAGTTCTCGAAGAGCTCCGCATGGGCGGCTCCTTCCTTCTAGGCGTCACAAGGAGTAATGAGAGCAAGCACAAGGCGGTCAAGAAGGCCTACACACGCACCAACTGAGGCCGAACGGAGCACGCGCTGAAGATGCTCATGGCGGAGCAAGTCGCTGACAATTTTTTCCTGGTGGGCCGCTGACAGGGACGAAGACGATGAATTGGATGTGGCGAACAGCGGCGACCTCGCGGAGGGAGACGGCGCGAACGTCGCGCCACACCCCCCGGCTGCTTCCGTCGACGCAGGAGCTCGGACGCATCATGAAGGGTCAGCAACCCCCCGTAGCGCCCGAGTGGAGGCGAGATCGGTCGTAGCAGCGGGAGTGGCAGATCAGGCGGCCGCTCCTGGTCCTTGTGACGCACCTGCCGTGGATGCACCATCCAAGAGCAGCTCGCCACGACAGCGCCGCCACGGCGTGCCGGTGCGTGCTGGTGTCATCGCCGCTATGCGTTCAATTGAGAACCTCGCGGAGTGCTTGGAGCTGACTAATAACGACGTGCTCATCGTTCCTGTCGGGACGTTCTTGGTGCATTGGACGGCTCTGCGCCGCAGGGGGCAGCGGCGCGAGATCGTCAGGGCGTCTATGGATTACCTCGGAGGCCTGTGGCTCGACTGGGTGGAGGACGCGTCGGCGGAAATCGGCAACCGCGTGGGCCGCGCATGCGTTGTGATATCAGGGATCGGTAAGCGCCCAGCCCGGCTTCTGGTAGTCAAGCGCGCCCGTAGAGTGGTGGCCGACAAAGGGTGCCCCTTTGTGGCGTACAAATGCAAGCGCCTTCGATTAGACATGAAGGCACTTGGCGTGACGCCGGCAATTGAGTGCGTCCCTGTCAACCGTGTCAAACGAGTGCTCTGCGTGGAGCACGACTGGGTGACTTGGGTGCCTTTCTGCAGCTTGGATGTCATGCCGGTGGCAGTGGCGACGACGAGGCATGAGACGGCTCGGGCCCGATTCCTTGTCAATGCTTTCATAATTTGTAGGCGAAACAGCTCATTACTGTTCAACCGACCCATGTATAGTCCCAGCTGGCGTGGACCCCGCCTATTCGGCTGCAGTAACTGCCACCGTCGGCGACGGCACTGTCCTTGGCGCCGTTCGCGCCTCTACCCAAAGTACGTGCGCTAAAAACAACGTGTCACCCATGACAGAAGAACGAACCAGGGTGCGTGGCCAAGCAATAGACACGATGTACTCTAGTTCATGAATACCTGATGTACCTTTGTAGAATGCACCGAAGCTTTCCTGGCCCAAATAGTCGGGACGACGCGACATAGTATCAGTAGACGTTGACCTTGGCTTTGAGTGAGGCCAAGGGGACAGAAAATGGGCCGCTCGAATCGGAGATCGGAGTGGGTGGTCTTGATGGATCGTGGATCGGGTGCGCGCAGTCGTGAGTAGATGCCGATGGACGGACGCTGGGAGTAGTGGTGCGACACCAATTTATAGGCCATTATCGCCGCCGCGCCCCACCCACGACAGGTGAGAAGGCGAGGCCCCACGTGCGCAATCATCCTTGGTCGCGCCCTATCGTGGATCCTACGTCTGGCGCTTTCCCAACGATTCCGACCCTCCACCGCGAGGGGCACCGCGAGCTCACAGCGACGGCATCAGACGGCTCACTGTGATTGCTCATATGGACCGTCTCGCTGCGCTACCACACACGATAGCGATCGTGGAAGTGCGCTGCATCCCTGTGGGTGCCTGCGGTCCGTGCCCTCTGTGTTTCTCCCAAGATGCGGTGGCGCTGCGCCTCCGCGCTTCCGCCGCTCCCTCTGGCTGGATGCGTCCCCCTCCACTTTTTTACGCGCCCCTGCGCCAATCTGCCCCCTGTGTGGACAGGGGCGGCAGCAGGCGGCCCCACACAACCCTTTGGTCGGGCTCTTTCGACGGCGCGCCGCCCCACACGGCCCCTTCATGGTCCGCCTCCAGTCTACGGGACCCACCTCGTCTGTGAAGGCGCGGCACCGCTGTGTGTGTCGGCGGTATCCGGCGCGCCGCTGCCACACAAGCCGAGGTCGGCCGCGGTGCGATGTCCTCCTTTGGAATCGTGCGGTCCCATAGCACTGGCGATGACTGCTGCTCTTTGCTCGGCAGCCATTGGTCCTTGGTGCATTCTGCTCGGATGGAGACGGCGGCGCGCCGCTTCGAGCCGGTTGTAGGTTGGAGCCTTTTCAGTACTGCGCTTCATTCAAGGTGCGGCAAGGGCCCTTTTTTGTGAGTGATGTCTGGTCTTTAACAGCCTCACGATTTATTGCCCTATTCCTGGACGTGGGGCTGTGCTTTTGTCATCGCCGCTCCCCCTCCCTACGCATCCGACACACTGAACTCCTCCCGTCCGCCCCTCTTCCGCCTGCCCTACATCCTGCCCTACTCAGACGTCATGCATTCTTCATTCTTCGAAACCACTCCACCAGCGTCGACCATGTCATCTGCCGAGGCTCACCGGTGGTCGAGACGGGCGTGCCGCGTTGGCAGCAGCCGAGACGGCCTGGGATCGGTGGCTACTCGCAAGAGCAAGGCAAGAGTCGGCTCGCCTACGTCATCAGAGAGTGCCGCGACGGCCTCCTCTCCTCGCCGCCAGGTGGGCACAAGAACCCGGCGGCTCCAGTCACCGCCCCCGCAGACGCCGCCGCCGCCACCGCCACCGCCTTCCCGGCATGGGCTCCTCCTCCCTCCGCAGCCCAATCGACGAGCTTACTGCGCACAAGCTCTAGAGCAGGAGGCCTCGCCGATGGCGACACCTCGCGAGCGGTCGCAAGTTCCGCCGCCCCCGCCCCCACCGTCATCCCCGGCGCCACCGCCGCCGCCACAGCCGCCGCCGCCGCCGAAACCGCCTCCGCCGCCACCTCCCCAGCCGCCGCAGCAGCTGCCGCCGTTTGCTACCGTGGCTGTCCCCGCCGCCGCCGCCACGGCGGACGCCGCCTTCTCCTCTGCCGGTGTCGTGTCTGCGGTGTGTCCAGTCGCCCCTGTGCGGCAGATAGCGCCGCGTGCGCGATCAACGGGAGAGGAGCAGTGGCACTTGGCAAAGGAGACCAGGAAGGCGGCCAAGCGGCGCCTGGACGAGATGGCGTCGGCGGTGCAGCTGCTGGCGGTCGAGCGCCATGCGGCAGTCAAGCGCCTCGACCGCCAGCACTCAGCCGCCGAGACGGCGCACAAGGATGCCAAGCGTCGCCTCAACCGCGCTGTGGCTGCTATGAAGTCGTTGTCTGAGGTTTTATTTGACGTGGAAGACTAGCTGTTTGACTGCTGTTGAGAGGGGAGAACTGAATATGGTGACGTAAACGACTCGGGGACTAGCCCCGTTGCGGGCGGCATTAACATCTCCAGCCTTCATATCAGAACCGCCGTCGCCCACGCTCCCTCCTCCTCCACCGCCAGATGCACGGACGTCAACGGTGGCCGCTGCGTCCGCTCCCGCCCAGTCGGACACCGACGCCTGCGCTGTGAGTCGGGCACGTTTTGTGGCGCGAGCCGCCATCGCTTCGGCGGCGGCCGACGCGGCCTACCTCGTGGCCCCCGAGTCGCTCGTGGCCGACGCGCCGCCCGCGCCGACGTTGGCCGCCGCCGTGCCGCTCCCAGACGTCGCCGGCGGTGGCGGCGGCCCGACGCTGCCGTCGCCGCGGCGGCGGCAGCCGTCGCCGGGCTCGGCGGCGGCGGCGGCGGTGGCGGCAGCGGCAGCCGCCGCCGCGCCCCTCCCCGACTTTGATGACAGCGACGGTGGTAGCGTCGGCGAGGCGTCGCCGCCGCCGGCGGCCAAGTGCGCGCCGTCGTCGTCCTTGTCAGCGCCTGGCGGTGGGCGCTTCGGGGCGCCGCCCGGTCGGGCGGATGGGGCGGCACCCGCCGGCGGCTTCCGCGCGGGCGAGCCGGCCGTGGCCACCCTTTCGCTTTCGTTTGCGCACCCGTACAGGGCGTCGCCTCCGCCCTTTGGGGCGGCGCCGTCGGCGGGCCGGTTTGGAGGCCGCCAGCCCGCGGGGGCGTCGCCGTCGGTACTGGGCGGAGTGTTTGGCGCGCCACCGCCCGCGGGCGGCGCGGGCGCGCCGCCACCCGGGCGGGCCGTCGACGGCTCGGCAGCGCGACGTGGCGGCTCGGACGCTGTGGGTCACGTGTGGTTTGTTACCTTTTTGAAAGACGCAGGGCGGTGCCGTTGGTCGCATTGGGGTGTGAATGTTCAACATTGTGATGGACGCCCCTCTTCAGGCCCTGGAAACGCTGCTTTTTTTTTTGGAAGGAACCTGTTGGCCGATCAAATAACAATGAAAATGATCGTATCAAGCGATATGCTTCTTCCAAAGTGCCCGCCAGGCATTCCCCTCGGGCATGCATGCCGCGGCCCCCGCGCAAGACGCGCAGCAGCCGCGTTGATCCTCGAGCCACCCGCCGCCAGCCCGACGCCCCCCGCGGCGCCGAGTACCAGCAACGTCTCGCCTGGCGCGAGCCGTGCGCGATGGGCCAGCCCGACATGGGCCGTGCCATAGGCGATCTGGAATGCCGCGGCATGGTCGAATCCCATGGCATCGGGGATCGCCACACATCTCTCGGCGGCGAACACGCCGTGCTCGGCCAATCCGCCGGTTCCCGCAAAGGCTGCCACCCGGTCCCCCACGGCCAGCCCCGCGACCCCTGCGCCCAGCGCGGTCACCGTGCCCGCAGGCTCCATCCCTAGAGTGACCGGAAGCGGCGGTCGTTCCTGATA
>ENA-ORXT01005615-ORXT01005615.1-marine-metagenome-genome-assembly--contig:-NODE-5615-length-12214-cov-9.356019_pt1 | contig 12214 bp, 6 predicted proteins | sample MGYA00237868_ERZ511482 | MGnify/ENA metagenome assembly ERZ511482 | reverse complement strand
ACCGTAGGGTATGCGGCTCAAAATGAGGCTCGATTATCGAAAAAATACAAAAGTTCCATGCACACAAAATATTCCTAAGTAAAGTCTAGTAAGGGAAGAGGAAAAAAATAATCTACCCGTCTGAATTGTTCTTTTTCATTTGGGGTAGATTATTTTCTTCCTCTTCCCTAATCACGTATCTGAAATATGAGAATAGCAGATAAATTCTTGATTATAGCGGCAAAGAAGTGCGTACTGTAATAGTATGTCAGATTGATGTGAGCAGCCCATATTAGTTAGAAGTCAATAAATTATTCCAGATGCATTATTTCACATCTCGTTTGATAAAATATTCTATGGCTATCTAAGTATCAGGAACAAAATAAATGTAGATTCTCGACTTGTTCTTTTTCCTTTATACTTCACCAAATTTTCCTTAGATGAAGGACTATTCGCGTCAAATTTGGTTCGTCTAAAAAAAAATAACGACGTGAAGAATGTACATTTATTTAATTCATGATGCTAATACAAATTACAAAAGCAATTAGTTATATGAATTTATTGCAGCAGTTATGTATGTGAGTTTTTAGTGACACCTATGATTAGGTGAATGATCGGATGTTTTCTAAGCTTTACTCTTAACCTTTCCTTAACAATTAGTATGCCATGTTAATTAAGCCTACAATCGCATTCTCAATTTAAAAGTTAATTATATGATTTTAACTTAGCGGTAAATTACAGTTCTTGTTTCGTCTTGGTATTTTGCTTAAATATCTTACGCAAAAGTAATAACAAATAATCATTTTTAAAAATTTATAAAAAATTTTTATACATAATATTATTTTTAATGAAATGTTAACATCTATTATTATCTGACTAAATTACCGCTAAAAGCATATTTTAATAACAAAAAAGGTGCATTACGTTTGCTAAGTGAAAGAAAAAAATAACTTTTTCATTTGGGGTAGATTATTTTCTTCCTATTCCCTAGGCTACTTCGGTACTCTTGATGAAATGCCATTATTATCAAACCAATAGGCTTTGTCTCCACCGTTAACATCGCCATTGAGGTCGAAGTCGCTGACTTTGTATTGGTCAAATTGCCCGTTACTGTCAAACCATACGGCTTTATCGTTTCCTGTAATATCAAAACTTGGTAGATCATTTTGGTCGCCATCACCTGCAAACATCGCCCATTTACCATCGGGGAGTTGTTTTTGCCCAAAGCTGGTTGCGTCACGATAACTATTGGAGGACATAAAATCATAGGTCAGTGTTCCGCCGATAATCGGAAGCAGTGTAGGTGACATGATGCCCATGTGGTTGCGGTGTTCTATGACGACATATACGGAATCTGCGGCTGCAATAGGGATTGGGCAGCGTGTAGGAAAATCTATACTGCCATCTTGGTGGAGTATGGTTGCAGTTCTGCCTATTTCGGAGGTTTTAGCAAGACTTGTTCTGAATGAGACCATGAGCCAATCGACGACATCTGCGGTGTAATTGCTATCGGTCCAGTCATTGCCTTCTGTACCGCTGTAATTCCAGGGAACTGCGCTGTATGGCTGCCCAGTAGGTGTAGGGCTGACGATATTGCTTATGGGCGTTTGTCCGGGTAATAGTCCACGGACATTCAAGCCTGTGAGCATTTGTCCGGTTGCGTCATCATAGGGACCTTCCATTGCTGCGCTTAGTTGTAAGCTGACACAGTCTTGTTTTTTTACCAAAAATAAGCCTTCACCAAGGTTGCTAATAGCAATAACGCCGCTTTCAAAATAGGGGTAATTGCTCCAAGTTCCGCTAAAATTGGTGCTATTGTTTGCGGGATAAGTGTCGAAATAAGCAATTTCTTCCAAGTTGCCATTTGCGATGTCTTTTACGTCCAAAATACGCAAGCCTGCACGATAATTTGATTGGTAGGCATAGTTGCCTTTTATATACAAATTGTGGTCTATGGCTGCTTCGGTAGATTCAAAATAGCCCATATAAACGGGTATATCGAGGTCGCGTACATCCCACAGATGGGTGCGTGTATTGTGTCCGTTTTGTGACTCGTCGAGTTCGTCATTCATCAAAAAATATTGTTGGTCAGTTGTTAGCCAGCCTTGATGTGTGTAGCGTTTTCCGACATAATTGCTTGTTGAGATAAGCATCATATCAGTTTTATCCGTCACATCTACAATGACAACGCCGTTGTTGCCATTGGAGTTGAAACAAATTTCAGTCCCCGTATAGTCAGCATCCGGTCCGATATAATTAACGCATTGAGCATCGTGCGTATAGCCCGACGCACTATAACAGCCTACATAATTGGGCAATAATGGATCGCTAATATCTACCACTATCAGTCCGCCACCACACAGATTTGCGCCCACGAGATAAGCAAATTCAGATGCTTCATTGATGACGATATTATGCGTACCACCGACCAATCCGCCAATACCCGTATCTTCAAAATGGGCGGTTTCGGAAAATGTCACAGGTGGCGTGGTCACGGCATCGAGTTGAGTGAGGTCAAAAACCTGCATCCCGTGTCCACCGGCTTCGCTGACGATAAAAGCGTGGTCTTTATGCACTTTCATATCTCGCCAGCTTGAGTTGCCGCTATGCGTTGGCAAATTGCCAACGTAAACAGGATTGAGTGGGTCGCTAATATCGACAAATGCAGTGCCATTGGTGCGTCCCATGATGACGTATTCTTTGCCGGAAACGGGATTGGTCCAACCCCATACATCATTGCCGCTACCACCACCCATCTCTGACATAGCTAAGTGTGAGAGGAGGTTGATGCCGTTGCAAGGGTACATGCCTGCCATACCGTTGATGCAGTTTGTTTGTGCATGAATGATTCCCTGTAAGGACAATAAGGTAATAATACACACGAGCCTTTTTACAATAAGAAATTTCTCCATTTGAATGTTTAACTGGTTGATGAGATAAGTATTCGTTTAATTGGAACATCATTACACCTCTCAAAAGTTGTAATTTTATGAAATTAAATTAAATTAATTTTATCAAAAATCAGTATATCGGGACAGGGTATTTGAGAAGGTTTGGTTTTGGAATGTCACAGGAATGAGTGAAGCTTAGGGTTTATTGGTGGATGTCATTTAAATGAAAATAATCATTCTCATGGCAATTTATAGCTCAATGGCAGATAGGTAAAATTATCATTTACATATAATTATTTTTACGAAAAATATATTTTCACTCTCGTAAGTACAACTAAAAAAGCTACTTACATATAATTGTTAAAATTTATTTTTTTATTTAAAAATATTTGGAAATATTAATATTTATTTTTTATTTCACAATAGAAACCATTTTTTTATACCATATAAAGACCTAAACCATGAGTGAACCATAGCACTTTCTTGAGACAAAATAATTGTCTCTAATACGTCTCCTCTTTGAGACTCCTCACATACTTACTACATAGTCGCAACATCTAAGAGCATGTTTGGATTTTTTCTGCCTGATAATCAATATTTTGTGAGCTTGACTTCATATCAAATCAGTCACTTATCCCGATAAACTCCTTCTTTGATATTTCGCCAAAACCACAAACTATTGATTATCAGTTTGAAAAAATCCAAACATGCTCTAACACCTACATAACTGATTCTGTCAGAACGGATTTTCTATATCTAAAAACAAAGTACAACCATGAAATCAATCCAACTCACAATCATCGCATTACTATGCAGCCTACTCACCCAAGCACAGCACAACATCACCGAATACAACATCTCCCTACCCTACGGTGTAGAGGCGAATACCCACAACGGCAATCTATTTTACCAACAAAACGACCTCTCCATTCCCGGTATTGGGATGGATATTAGCCTGACATTTTCGTACAACAGTATTCGCGGAAATACGAATATGGGTTGCGGAAAAGGTTGGACGACCAACTACGGCATGATGTACAACATTAACCCGACCACAGATGTATATACGCTGGAACGCAGCGATGGGCAACGTCATAAATTCACCCTCAACGGTGGTAGTTTCGATTCACCAACGGGTAATTTTGAAACCTTTTCTGAATACGCACCCGGGCAGTTTTTGCTGACGATGCGCGATGGTATCAAATATTATTTTGATGATGCCAGCCACCAAAAACTCACCAAAATTGAAGACCGTAACGGCAACACCTGCGATCTAAGTTATAATGCCAATGGCGAACTCACTCAAATCACAAGTTCCTGTGGAGCGAATATTTCCTTGACGTGGTCGGATGGTTATATGACTGAAATTCAAGACGCTACGGAGATGCCTGTCCGCTTATATCAATACGAATATACAGGCGATTTGCTGACCAAATACACTGATCCCGAAAGTTATTTTGAGGAATATGACTACAATAATAAAGGCAAAATGACCAAGCTGACCAATAAGCGCGGTCATGCCCTCGACATGGAATATAACGCCTATGGCGCGGTGATTTCGGCGGTGTCGCCTTTGAGTAGTTGTACGATTGATTATGATATGAACGCGATGACAACTACGGTGACAGAACCCGTCGGCGGCACTATGCAAAGCACGACTTATGAGTATAATGCCCAAAAACAATTGATGCAAAAAATCGGAAATTGCTGCGGTTTCAATGTGCAATATGTCTATGATACCGACAATAATATCACCCATAAGATTGATGCCAACGGACACCCGACCGACTACGAGTACAACGCCATGGGACAGGTCACGAAAGAGACGAACGCATTAGGTAATTTCATCACTTATACCTACGGTACGCCTTTTAATTTGCTGACTTCGATGACCGATAAAAACGGCGTGACTTATACCTACAATTACGATGGCAATGGCAATTTGACCGACTCCACCAATCCCATTTTCTCCGAAAACTACACGTATAATGCAGACGGCACACGCGCCACTTACACCGATGGCAATGGCAATCTTCGCACCTATACCTACGATGCCTGCGGACAGTTGGAACGAATTGACGAACCGCTTGACCGCACGACCTTATACGATTATAACGCAAGGGGTGAACTCATCACAGCAACCGATGCCAACGCCTGTCCGACCACCTATACTTACGATGGATTGAGTCGCGTCCTGACGATGACTGACCCCGAAGGCGGTACGATGTCTTACGAGTACGATGGCACTGGCAACCGCATTAGCATGACGGATGAAAACGACAATCCGCCCACGACTTATGACTACGATGCACTTGACCGCATGACCGCCATGCACCAACCCGAAGATATTAATTCATTTTATATTTATAATGAAAAAAACCGCATCAGCATGACCGACCCCAACGGCAATACGACCAATTACCAATACAACACCCGCAATCTCCTCACGGCACAAACCGATGCTGAAAATATTACGCTGCAATACAATTACGACCTCAAAGGCAATCGCACTTTATTTATCGACGGCGAAGGCTATCCGACGACCTACGAATACGACAGCATTGACCAGATGATTATCGGCATTAATCCGCTCGGTGACAGCCTTTTATATGAATACGACCCCAACGGCAATCAAATCAAAATGATTGACGAGGAAGGCAACGCCACCGAAATGATCTATGATGACATCAACCGATTGGTGGAGATATTGGACGCGGAAAATTATACGAGTGAATTTATTTTTGATAATAACAATAATCAAACACAAGTCATTGATGCGAATGATAATCCGACATTTTACAGCTATGATGCCTTAGACCGCCTTGTGGAAATGGAGGATGCTTTGACCTTTAAAATGCAATACACTTACGACCCTGAAGGCAATCAATTGACCGCTACCGATGCGAATAATAATAGCATTACGAATGAATATGATTGTCTGAATCGCCTGACGGAAAGTAGAAACGACCTCGACGAAATTACGCTATTCGACTACGATGCCAATAGCAACCAAACGCAAGTCACTTATCCCAATGGCAATGTCGTCAGCTACACCTACGATGCGGTGGATAGGGTCGTGGAAGTGAATGATAACATTGGTTTGGTGATGCAATACGACTACGATTTCAACAGCAATATCACCGCACAAACCGATGGCAATGACAACACTATCACGATGCAATACGACGGCATCAACCGCATGACGATACAGACCGATGCTTTGGGGGAAACCGACAGTCTTTTCTATGATTTAAATTCCAATCTGACCCACCAAATTGACCGTGAGGGCAATGCGACACACTTTGAATACGACTCGCTTGACCGCCGCACGCTGACGACGGATGCGATGGATTTTGAAACCACCGCCGAATACGATAAAGTCGGTAATTTGACCAAATTAATTGACGATAAAAATAATTCGACTATTTATGAATATGATAATTTGTATAGAAATACAAAAGAAATTTTTGCAGATAATACGGATAAAATTTACAGTTATGATGGAGTAGGAAATATGCTTTCCCGCATAGACAATAACGGCGATACGACCTTTTACGATTACGACCCAATTTACCGACTCACAGGTCGCGATTATCCCGATACAAATGATGATATATTTGCTTATGACGATGGCAGACGCATGATTTCAGCTACGAATAATAACGCCACGATTGCCTACGCTTACGACCAAGCCAACCGCATCAAAAGCGAAACCCTCAACGGACAGGCGACGGCTTACGACTACGATATTCCCAACAACATCCGCACGCTGACCTATCCGGGCGGACGCATGATTACAGAAGATTACGACCTCCGCAGCCGACTCTCCAACCTCGCTGACGGTGTCGGCATTATCGCCGATTTTGACTACGATACGGGCAACCGCATGACCGACAAAAACTACGGCAATGGCACGACCTCCCAAATGACCTATAATGACAATAATTGGCTCACCCGACTCACCCACAATAACGGGGCAGACTTTGCCGATTTTGAATATGAGCACGACAAGGTAGGCAACAAAAAATACGAAGCCCACCTGCACGCCCCCGACCGTTCGGAGCAATACGAATACGACGACATCTATCGCCTGACGCGGTATAAAAAAGGCACACTCGCCGCCGACAATATCCCCATGCCCAGCATCAATACCCAATACGGCATGGATGCACTCGGCAACCGCGTCACCGTCACCGACCTCAACGGCAGCACCGATTACACGACCGATGAAATGAACCAATACACCCAAATCAACGAGACAAGCGGCATCAGTTTCGACCCCATTTACGACGACAACGGCAACACCCTCTACGACGGCAACAACCCCTACACCTACGATACCGAAAACCGCCTACTCGGTACGGGCAATATCACCTACAGCTACGACCCCTTCGGCAGACGCATACAAAAAGACATCGGCGGCACGCTCACCCGCTATTACTTTGACGGGGCGCGGGTAGTGGAAGAACAAGACGGCAGCCAAAACACCACAGCCACCTACGTCTATGGCACTTGGATAGACGACATCATCACGATGCAGCGCGGGGCTATGGCGTACTACTACCACCATAATGCCCTCGGCAGCGTCATCGCCCTCACCGATGCCAATGCCAACCTCACCGAACGCTACGAGTACGATGCCTACGGCACACCCGACTTCCTCGATGCCAACTACAATCCGCTGCCCTATACCTCCGCCAATCCCTACCTGTTCACCGGCAGACGATGGGATAACGAAACCCAACTCTACTACTACCGCGCCCGATACTATAATCCCAAACTCGGACGGTTTATGCAGCGTGACCCGCTGGGTTATGTGGATGGGATGAATTTGATGGAGTATGTGGGGGGGAATACTTTGAACTATTTAGACCCTTGGGGTACTAAAGAAACTCAAGATGTTAAAATTAACAATAAGAGTAAGTTAGCAAAAAAAGCTCTCAATGAGGGATTAAAGAAAGCAAGAATGAAAGCCAGCCCTAAAAGACGAGCAGCAGCGATGGGTGCTGCAGTTTTAGCTGCAGCCGTTGTTTATACCACGACAAGTAATAATTTACCAAATTGTACAAAAGAGGAAACCGAAGAAATTATGGGACAGGCGCAAGCCATTGATTTAGAACTTAAAACAAATATTGAAGTTATTGAAGATGCACATAAAAACTCACGTAACTATATCTTCTTTTATCATGGTACGATTCTTCCAGGCTTTCAAGTTCCAACTAAAGCTGTTGGGAAAGGTGATTTCGGTAGAGGGTTTTACACTTATAATCTATCACATGAGGCAAAGAAAGCTACCAATGGTAGAAAAAAAACAGCTTATGACGGAGCAATTGAGAGAGCGAGACAAAAACAAGAGAAATGTAATTCTGGTTCTTTTCCAATTGTATTGATTTATGCTATGAAAATTGAGGATTATGAGAAACTTATTCCAAAAAATTATCTGCCGGGACAATTATGGCGAGATTATGTAAGTAGAAATAAGCAACAAGGTATGAATGGTAAAGCCATTGATGGCAATCAGATTGTTGTTGGTCCTATTGCAAGTTCTCCTAATGGTATTCCACGAGCTAATGATCGTTTACCTTACCAAACTAGATTTAGTCAAAAAGCTTTAAAGTATCTTAAATTAGTTGGTATTGCTCATGCTGAAAAATCTCCTTAGCAATTAAAATTTCGCCCTTATAAAAAAGCATGCTTTAAAACACCATTTTTTAATCTAAAATTTAACGAGAATGAAACATACAATCATCCATATATTCATCCTCATAATAATCACACAAAACATCTACGCCCAATCCACATCCTTAAATGTAGATGAATGTTGCTGCCCTGAACTACAAACAGGCGTACAAGAACTGCGCCTTTGGTGGTCAGTCCGAAGACACGACCATAATGGTCATTAGCACAGACATCACCTCTGCGGGAGCCAATGACGGTACCTTTACCGTATGGGGTAGTGCCATTTATGACATTGATTTTTCTTCGGGCATGATGGCAGATAGTGTGATGTCTGCCACGGATGTCGGGCTGTCACCGGACATATATACCGTCACAATCACCGATGAAGTGGGCTGTATTGCCACAGGCGAGGTGGTCATCGAAGAGCCGGAGCCTACGGGTTGCTGTTGTCGCTGTGATGACAACATGGAGTTCGTCGAAAATTGCGTCACCACCACCCAAGCCGACTGCATCAACCTCTACGGCGCACCCTACCAATGGATTCCCGACTGCGAATGTGGCGTGGATATTATGATAGGCGAGCCTTGCACCGAAGTCCACGACATCCCCACGCTCTCCGAGTGGGGGCTGATTATTTTGGCTTTGCTGATGTTGATTATTGGGGTAGTCGCTATCCGTAGTGAGCGAGATTTACAGTCTGCGCCCGCTAAAACTTAAACTTAACCGTCATTCCGCATAATTCCGTTTGCTAAACTTTTCGAGTTTGGTAAACGGGGTACTTAAAGATGTGTAGTATCGTTAGAAAAGCTACTGAGATAAAAAAACGGCACAACTTGTACTTCAAGTTGTGCCGTTTTTTAGACTACCCGTCTAAGGTTGGACAAGATGACGGACACTTTTGAAGTGTCAGGCATCACGGATACTTGCTAATCAAAGTTTTATGAAACAGTCTTGCAACTTATTGATTATCAAAGTGTCCAACGTTAGACGGGTAGCCGTTTTTTATATCTAAATTTAGATATTACCTCGTCATCCCCGTCTCCTGTATCCGCAAACTCACCGAGCGAATATCGGGCAAACTATCCATTCGCATATATTGTTCGACGCTAAAACGATGTTTACCGACTTGATTAAAATAAGCATTTGGCTGAATGAAGGTACGCAGTTCGCAAGTTTCGCTATTGCAATCGCCATTCCATTTACCGCTTTTTTCTGCCAAATCAATACTCACTTGCTTACCCAAATGCTCGCCATTAGGTAGGTGCGTATGTATGTAAATGTAGTTATTTTGATAAGGATATTCGACACTATGTTCGATGTCGAGAATGAGGTGATAAGTTTTCAGCGTATCCAAAATATCAACGTCAAAATGTAGCGTATCGCTATAAGACCATTGATTATCAGCCAATTCGTAAGTTTTTTCGTAGAAATATTTTTCACCGCAGGAGGCAAAGACAAGCGCAAGTATAATCCCGATAGTTATCGTGGACAAGTACAAGTTCAAATTTCGGAATGCCACAAGTGGCATTTGTATTTTTTTATGGAAATGAATAAACATGTACTGTATTTGAATTGAAGATTATGCAAGATACGGACGCGAATCACGAATTAACTAATCACTAGTCACCAGTCACCAGTCACCAGTCACGATTTCAACTAAACTTATCTTTCACTTTACTAAAAAAACCCTTATCCTCTTCGCTTGGTTTTGGACTAAAATTAGCCATATCGCGGAGTTTTTCCAATAATTTCTTTTCCTCGCCTGATAGCTTGGTCGGTGTCCAGACGTTGATCTGAACGATTTGGTCGCCCTTGCCATATCCATGTACATCAGGCAAACCCTTTCCTTTGAGTCGCACGATTTTACCGGATTGTGTACTTGCGGGTACTTCAAATTTTACCTTGCCCGTAATCGTTGGTACTGTTACCGTTGTACCGAGTGCCGCATCTGCAAAATTGACATGCAGTTTGTACAGCAAATCAGGTCCGTTTCGCTTCAGGTTTTCGTGCGGTACTTCTTCGATATGAATGTATAAATCGCCCGCCGGACCGCCTTTTTTGCCTGCATTTCCTTTACCGCGAATCGGGTAATCCTGCAAACCCTCCTCAACTCCTGCTGGTATTTGTATGCTAATCGTTTCTTCGCTATACGTGCGTCCATCGCCCTTGCAAGTCTTACAATTTGCCGTTATCATCTGTCCGCTGCCAGCGCATTTTGGACATGCCACAGTCGATTGCATTTGCCCGAAAGGGCTATTCATAATCTGCCTCACATAGCCTGCGCCGCCGCAAGTCGTACAGCCTTGCACCGAGTTGGCATCTTTTGCGCCGGAGCCTTTGCAAGTGTCGCAAGTATTATGTTTTTTGACTTTTATTTTCTTCGTGACGCCTTCATAAATATCTTCGAGCGTCAATTTGACTTTGATACGCAGATTGCTACCGCGCTCTCCAGTGGGGCGTTGTCTACCGCCGCCGCGCTGTCTGCCAAATATCGAATCGAAAGGTGACCCACCGCCAGCACCGCCGTTGAATAAGTCGCCAAATTGCGAAAAAATATCTTCGACCGTAAAACCGCCGCCAAATCCGCCGCCTGCTGCACTCCCTACGCCCGAATGCCCAAATCGGTCATATCTAGCGCGTTTTTCCTCATTACTGAGTACATCGTAGGCTTCTGCTGCTGCTTTAAACTTATCTTCGGCTTCCTTATTATCTGGGTTGCGGTCGGGGTGATGCTTCATCGCAGTTTTGCGATAAGCCTTTTTTATTTCGTCCGCAGTTGCGCTTTTCTGTACGCCCAATATTTCGTAAAAATCTCTTTTTGCCATGTTTGACGAGTTGTTGGGTTGCTGGGTTGACGAGTTGTTGTGTGCCGTTCATCCGACAACTCAACAACTCGTCAATTCGACAACTCCTCATTTATTTGCCTACCACGACTCTGGCGTGGCGGATGATTTTGTCATTTAAATAATAGCCCTTTTCGATGGTATCCATGATTTTACCTTTCATGTCATCATTGGGCGCAGGAATTTCTGTGAGGGCTTCGTGCAATTCGGCGTCGAAGACTTGTTCGTGTGTTTCCATTTCGCGCAAACCTTGCTGTACCAGTGTGTTTTTGAGGCGATTATAAATCAATTTGACACCTTCGCTGACGGGTTCTATATTATCGTCGGCATCTCCTGCTTTGATGGCGCGGTCGAAATCGTCCAACACAGGAATCAATGAAGAAATGGTATCTTTCGCCGCATTTTGTAGCAAATCAATGCGTTCGCGGGCATTTCTTTTTTTATAATTATCAAATTCAGCCACGTGGCGAATGTATTTATCTTTCAACTCGCCGACTTCTTGCTGCAATTCCTCAATTTCCATTTCCAGTGCCGCTTTGCTCCCCTTTTTTGGTTGTTTTTTCATATCATCATCATTAATAATGGGCTTTACATCCTCCGTTGTTTCTTTCGTTTGAAAGTTAGCTTCTACTCCGTTTGTGTTATTTTTTTCTGTCATTTTTTTATTATTATAATTTGAAAAATTACAAATCACAATAGAAATACTGTATAACATTCCTGTTCAATTTGGGATTGAGGGATTGGGTTAGGGAAGACGAAAAAAATAATCTACCCGTCTGAATTGTTCTTTTTCTTATATGTTTCACTAAATCTTCCTTATCC
>ENA-ORXT01005613-ORXT01005613.1-marine-metagenome-genome-assembly--contig:-NODE-5613-length-12215-cov-5.243203_pt1 | contig 12215 bp, 11 predicted proteins | sample MGYA00237868_ERZ511482 | MGnify/ENA metagenome assembly ERZ511482 | reverse complement strand
GACGCGCGCCGGCTACGAGATCACGCACACCGAAGCAGGTAACATCCCGATGACAACCTATCCGTTCCCGGTCCGTGATCGCAACCTTATATATATCGGTATGCGCGGTGGCGCCACGCGGCCCTCTACCGGCTATACCTTTCTGGCGCTGCAACGACAGTTGCTGGGTTTGGTGCAGAATTTTCCCAGCATGAAACATCTTGCACCCTGGCCCAAAAAGCACCTGCGTTATGATGCGGCACTTCTGCGCATTCTTCAGAATGAGGAATTGCCCGGTGCCCGCCTTTTTGTTGATATGTTTGCCGATAATCCGCCGGAGCGCATCCTCGCTTTCCTGAACGGCGAAACGACTTTTGCGCAGGAGCTGAAGTTCATGGCGACAACCGATGTCACGTTATTTGGCCGTCGGTTCGTTGGCGAGGCCCTGCGGAGTCTTGGCGGGTAGCCGTCATTATCTTATGCGCGGCCGCGGGATGCAAAAAAAAATTAAAGGAGCAGGGTGAGTCCCAACGAAAATTGATACTGATTCCGGAAATCTTTGCTTCTACGCTCGGGGAGTAAATGATTCTGCTGCCCGTCAACAATCCTGATCCGAGCGTCAGGTATAATCTCTAAAACAGCAAAAACGATTGATTAAACAATCATGTCCGTTTCGTCATTACCCAGTTTAGCCGCCTAAAATTAGTAAAACGGTAGAGCAGGCCCAATATCCTGTTGAGTCAAAAAAAACTGTAACTATTCAGGGTAGTCAAAGACTCGTTTCCGAGAAAAGCCTTATTTTTTGGCGTGACTTTCGCAAAACTTTCATCTAAAGTAGAAAAACTTCGCCCCGCACTTAGTGCCGAGGGACAGATGTTGGTTGACTCGTTCATGCCTTTCTGCGAGGCTCAACAAGCCACCATTAAAAAGCTGGAAGACAAGTTAGCCGTTAACAGTAGCAACAGTTCCAAGCCACCGAGTAAGGACGATTTCAAGCCACCCAAAGCCAGGTCACTACGTAAACAGACCGGCAAAAAACCAGGTGGTCAGCGGGGACATCAAGGCCACAAACACAAGTTGAGCGACAACCCAGATGAGATCATCCCTTATGTCGTCACTGAATGTCCGGATTGTGGTAAGAACCTTGCAGGAGTGGCCGTCGACGGCTTTATCCGTAAACAAGTCGAAGATATTCCTCCTATTAAGACAATGATAACCGAGCACCGCATTGAGTTGAAGACTTGTCCTTGCTGTGCTATCCAATGGCAGGCCGGAGGCTGCCCGTCGCATATCCGGCATGAGTTCCAGTACGGTCCCAGAATTAAAGCGATCAGTGTTTACCTATCCGCCTTTCAGTTTATCCCGGCTTTTCGGACTAAACAGCTCATGGAAGTCTTCGGAGTAAAACTAAGTACGGGGACGCTGGATAACTTCCGTAAGAGCGCGGCCCGCCGATTACCGACCTTTCTGGAAACCTTACGTCTTTCTATCATCGCCTCATTCGCTGGATTCTTTGACGAAACGGGTATGAAGGTCAAGGGAGTCAACCACTGGGTACACGTGGCGGCCACGAAGTTCTTCAGCCTGTTCATCATACACCGTAAACGAGGGCGTGAGGCACACGAAGAAATGGACGTACTGGCATGGTTCAAAGGAATATTACACCGGGACGATTACCACTCCTATCATACTTATGACCAAGCTATCCATTCTTTATGCGTAGCGCATTTACTGCGGGATCTGATCTACGCCATTGATCGGGACGAGCAAGCCGAGTGGGCCGACCCGATGATAAAGCTACTGCTTCAAATCAAGCGACAGTCGGAAGAATCTCCACAAGGCACGGTTGATCGCCGCTGGCAGGGCAGACACCGAAAGCGATATCGAGAACTGCTCAGTATCGGACTTGACAAAAATCCGCCGGCCGTTAAAAAAGATGGGAGTCAATGTGGACGGACGGCCCAAACCAAAACGGTTAATCTCTTGCTACGGCTTAGGGATAAAGAGGATGAAGTGCTGCGCTTTATGACGCACGCCCTGGCTCAGTTTGATAACAATCAGGCGGAACGGGATCTGCGTATGAATAAGGTTCGCCAAAAAGTATCGGGAGGCTTCCGCTCGTTGGATGCCGCTCAGGAATTTATGGGGGTGCGTTCCTTCGTCGCCACGGCAATTAAACGTGGTGCAGACCCCGTGGTAGAACTTGTCAACCTGTTCACTTCGGGGAACACCGACTATATGAGACTTGCTCGGCACCCTGAATAGTTACTAGTAATTATTCAAGCTTAAATCCTAATGCTATTAACAAGAGTAAATGAAAAGCCGAACACATAACAAGTGATGATGAGATCAGACTTCCTTCGGTCGTCCGCTCCATATCACCAATACGTTGCACGCAACTTGTGAAATAAATAAAACATAGCTACTTAAATAGCTGATAATTAAATAATTATAGATGAAAAGCTTAATGTTCTCCTTGTATATTCTGTTCTCGGTAACTGTTGTTGCCCAAAATACAGACTATCAAGTTTCCTCATATCTGACGGAAGGTACAAAAGCACCTAATACTCATTACATAGGAGAAGCTTGGTTGAATGCTATTATTCACGATGACAAAGATTTAGGCTATAATATCACAAAAGCAACCTTTAAAGCTAACTCGACATTGGACTGGCATAAACATGGTTCCGCACAGGTTTTAATAATTGTAGAGGGAGAAGCATATTATCAGGAAAGAGGAAGTGAGCCCGTCATTCTAAAAGAAGGTGATATAATTAAATGTGAGAAAGATATCGAGCATTGGCATTCTTCAACCAAGGTAAGTGATGTAACTTATTTGGCTTTATACGGTGGTGGGCAACCAACTACTTGGACAGAAATTTTAACACAAGAATATTACGATGACGTAGCCAATAAGCTAAAATGTAATTAATCCTCGAAACGATTAAATTATAGTTTGTTTGTTATTTGCTGAAAATTCGGCTGCTCTTGAGGATCTTTTCTAATCAGCTTCCAATTTCGACGGAAGCTTCCGTTTATTTCGGACTGATCCACTAAGTGGAATTTGATGATTACTTGATGAATGATTGGCTGCCTTCGGCGACTTATCTTTGAGGTTCAGCTGGTACTGATAGTTTTTGTGATTTTGACGTAGATTGCAATGAGTTCATTTTTTTGACTAGGTTCAGTATTAAAGGCAGCAACTACGATTCTACCAGCATGGCAAAAAGTATAGGAAAATTACCCGATGAAAGCGGGCCTAATTCTTCACTCTAATCGAGGAGTCCTGTATACATCTCTGAAGTTTCGTCACCAACTCAGCAAGTTGGGTTGCGTTCAGAACATGTCCGGTAGAAGGGATTGCTGGGAAAATACGGTTGCCGCGTCCTTCTTTTGTATGTTAAAGATGGAGCAGTAGAACCACTATGATTTAACCAACTCAGAGCAGTGATCAGGAGCAGTTACTAATAATTCATTTGATGTTTTTATTCCAGAACTAACTTCAGATATAAGAGCTGAAATATTTGGTGCTAAAGAATCTATTTCTGAAGATAAAGGGAATTGGAGTTGTTGCGTGAATCGCGTCTGATCGTTGTCTAATCAGGTGGCGATAAAATTTGGGCTGGAGCCCATATCTTTGGTTTACCACAACTAAATCAACAGATCTCCAGCCCATGCCAAAGATAAAGAAGGACGAGCGATTCGAAGCCAAAGAGAAACAGCAGTACACCGTCACCAATTGGTCTACTTACAACAAGGCTTTAGAAAACCGAGGTGATATCACCTTCCTGATCAGCGAAGAAGTAATCGCCAAGTGGTACAGCGATGAGCCGCTTCAGCGAGGTGCTCAGGAGAAGTATAGTAACACCTGCATTGAAGCGATCATGATGTTCAAAACAGTCTTCCGTTTAGCCTATCGCCAAGCAAGAGGCTTTACCTTAGGAATATTAAAACTAATGAAGTTAGAGCATCTCGACGTACCAAGCTTTACCCAGGTAAACCGCCGCTTTCGTGCGATGGATATTCTCCCATTTGATATTCCTAAATCGGGTTCGATAACGATAGCCATAGATTCTACCGGAGTTAAAGTCTATGGCGAAGGTGAGTGGAAGTGCCGGAAACACGGTTGGAGTAAGCGGCGCACCTGGAGGAAACTTCATTTAGGCGTTGATCCAGATACCGGGTTCATCCATTGTCACACTACGACAACCAATTCAGAGAGTGATGAGTCGCAAGTAGACGATTTACTGGAACAAGTAGCCAAGATTGACAAAGTATATCTGGATGGTGCTTACGATGCCCAGACGTGTTATGACGGACTGCTGGAACGAGACATCTACCCAATTGTCCCTCCACCAAGAAACGCAGTGAATTGGTATTGGGAAGAGCCCGGAGATGCCGACGATTACCCAAGGAACCAATTCATAGATTGCATCGAAGAGATCGGTCGGGCGGAATGGAAAAAGGAAATTGGCTATCACCGACGAAGTTTATCAGAGACGGCCATGTTCCGATATAAGATCATCTTCGGAAGCCAACACTATTCTCGATCACTAGAAACTCAGACCCGAGAAAACAAAATAAAAATAAAAGCGCGTAATCAAATGGGATATCAGCGTGAGCTTTACTCGAAATATTCATGCAACAACGCCCATTGTTTTGGCCGATATTTCGGTGGAAAAGCTTCTTTAGTAGTAGTAGTAGTAGTAGTAATATCTAAGCCTATGACCAGCAGCGGTGGGGCTTAAGCGATCAATTACTCAATTCCAAGCCAAAACCTCCCTCCCTACCACCCTCACCGGTTCCCTTCCCACTCCCGCAAAGCCTCCAGCAACGCCCCCCGCTCCGTACTCCGCAATGACTCGTCCGGATACTCCCGCAGGTTGAACCAGGTGACCGAATCTTGCCCGTCGGACCGGTACAGCTTCAGATCACCGTGCCGCACAGCGGTGGCCGGGCCTTCCGGACCGTCGTGGGGCGAAGACCAGAAGAGGGTACGCTCCGGCATCCGTTCGCCGTGCAGCAGGGGCAGCAGACTACGCCCGTCGGGGTTCTGGGCGCGGTAATCCTGACTGAGGGCGGCGGCAATGGTGGGGAAGACATCGACGCCGATAACGGGCTCCAAAGAGGCGGAACGCATGGTGGCGTAAGCGGGGAAATGAAGGATGAAAGGTACGCGGATACCGCCCTCGTAAAGCGTCCCCTTGCCACCGCGCAGGATTCCGTTATCCGTCGGTGGGGTATGACGCGCCATTTTGCCGGTGGCGGGGAGGTGGAGGCCGCCGTTGTCGGAAGTGAAAAGGAGGAGGGTGTTGTCCAGTTGACCGGAACGGTCGAGGGCCGCTACGATGCGGCCGATGTTTTCGTCGAGTACCGAGATCATGGCCGCGTACGCCGGGGTGGGAAATTTTCGCCAGTGGGTACTGTCGATCAGTTGGCGGTAAGCGACTACCTGGTCCTTACGGGGCTTCAGCGGCACGTGGGGGGTGTAGTAGTTCAGCGAGATCAGCCAGGAGGTATCCCGCCAGCCCTCGATGAGGCCGAGGGTGTGGTCCGTGAGTTTATCGGTGAGGTAATCGCCGGGGCCGGTTTCCGCGAGTAGGTCGGCCGGTGGGTCATCGTCAAAAAACGGATGGTAATAGTCGTCCGGATGGGTAGCGGCGGCGGCGAAGACGTGGTCGTAGCCGCGCGTGGCCGGCGATCCACTTTCGTCGCCAACGGCCCAGCGGCCGATGTGGGCGGTCGTCAGGCCGGCGTGGCGGGCCATTTCTCCGATGGTTTCGTGGCGGGTACTGAGTTGCCCCCGGTTGGCGAAAGTGGGGTAGATTCCGGTTTGCAGCGCGGCGCGCGCGGGCGGGCCGACGGGTGCGGCGGCGTAAGCGTGCATGAACTGAACGCCGCTGCGGGCCAGCTCGTCCAGGTGAGGGCTCTGCACCAGCGGATTTCCGTAGCTGTTCAGATCGGCCCAGCCTAGATCGTCGGCCACGATGAGCAGTACGTTGGGGGGCTGTTCCGCATCCAGTTCAGGGGGCGCGGACGCGGGTGCGGGGGAAGTTCCGCAGGAGGCAAGGAACAGCCATAAAGGCAGTAACGGGTATAAAAATCGTCTCATCGGTGGTTCTCGGGGAAGGGTAGGGTAAAAACTGGAGGCTTAGAGCGGATGGATACAAACGTTTAAGGGTTGGAGTTGTTGCATGGGCGGGACGTCCGTTGTCGGTCATTGGTTGTCGGTTGTCACAGCGCAACGGGTACAACGACCGACAGAGGACGTCCGGCAACCGAAAACCGCCTCCTGATCGTCCGCCCATGTCCAACCGTGCCAACTTTCTCGCCCACGTAGCCCAGACCAGCCCCGCCCCGATGGGTCTGGAGATAGCCGGAGGGCAGGGCGTTTATCTTGAGGATACCGCCGGCAAACGGTACCTCGATCTCATCGCCGGCATCGGCGTCTCCTGCCTCGGCCACAACCATCCGGCGGTCGTGAAAGCGGTGCGGGACCAGGCCGGTCGGTACATGCACACCCTCGTTTACGGAGAGTTCGTGCTCGCCCCCCAGGCGGAGCTGGCCGCCCTGGTGACCAGCCGTTTACCGGAGGGGCTGAACAGCGTTTATTTTGTCAGTTCCGGGACCGAGGCCACCGAGGGCGCCATGAAACTGGCCAAGCGCGCTACCGGCCGGCCGGAGATCATCAGCGCCAAACGCGCTTACCACGGCAGCACCCAGGGCGCGGCGAGCTTGCAGTGGCCCAAGGATTTCACCCAGGCTTTCTACCCGCTGCTGCCCGGCATTGGCCACCTCGATTTCAACTGCGATCACTGCCTGCACCGCATCACGGAGCGCACCGCCGCCGTGGTGCTGGAAACCGTACAGGCCGAATGGGGCATCCGCAAACCGCGTCCGGAGTGGCTACGGGCCGTTCGCCGGCGCTGCGATAAAACGGGGACGCTGCTGATCCTCGATGAGATCCAGGCGGGGATGGGCCGCACGGGGACGCTCTTCGCCTTCGAGCAATACGGCGTGGTACCCGACATATTACTGCTGGCCAAAGGGTTCGGCGGGGGGATGCCCCTGGGAGCTTTCGTTGCGAGCAAGAAGGTGACGGACCTGTTCACCGACGATCCCGTGCTGGGCCACATCACTACCTTCGGCGGTCATCCGGTCAGCTGCGCCGCCGGTCTTGCCACCCTGCGCGCGCTGCTGGACCAACCCGAACTGATCGCCGACGTAAAAAGTAAGGAAGCCTTGTTCCACGAATTACTCGTACACCCGAAAATCCGGCAGGTACGTTCGGCGGGGCTGTGGATGGCCGTCGAGCTGGACGACTTCGACCAAGTGCGCGCCACCATCGCCGGTTGTTTGGAGCGGGGACTGATCACCGACTGGTTTTTGTGGAACGAGCGGAGCTTGCGCATTGCCCCGCCACTGATCATTTCGGAGGCGGAGATCCGGGAGGCGTGCGCGATAATTCTCGCCTGTTTATAGCAAGGATCGCAGGGGCGGAGCATTGCTGTTCTAAAGACCTTTCTTTGCACCCGCGGCCGCGCCAAAAAATTTAGTTTCTCTACGCTTAAATTCCACCGGGGCGCTTGAACTGCTCCCTGGTCGGCATATCGTACAGTTCGATCCACTTGGCGCTCACGGGGCTCCACTTGAAGCCGAAGGGCGTATCGCCCGTCCGTACCATCGCCATGCTGGCCTGATCGCCGGAGACGCCCTGGATTTCCCAGACGCTGTCCATGCGATCTACGTTGCTGTCCAGCATGAGTTGAGGATGCTTACCCTGGTAATCCATGTACCAGGCCCCGGCGTGGGTTTGCCGGTTCCAGTGGCCGGCGTGAAAGGTGCCGTTGGCGAAACACCTGATCCACTGCCCCACCCCGGCCATGCGCTGAAAGCGGCTGGCCTTTCCGTCGGCGTAGCCTTCCACCACCCAGTAGCTTTTTACCAGCATCTGCTCTTCGAGGCGTTGCATGGTGGGTGCGATCACCTGACCGAAGCCCCCCAGGGCGGTAACGGGCGAGTTCAGTTCTGATTCCGCCGGAATTGGATGGATGTACAGCGGACTGTAACGGGCCGTATCCTGATCGGGGCTGGCGACGTAACTCGCGGTGGATTCCAACTGATCGACGGGCACGGTACCATCCGAAGGTTTACCGTCGTTGCAGGCAAAAGAAAGAACGCAAAGAAGGGTGTAAAGACAGTATTTCATGTTGTGGGGATTAGCGCCCGTAAAGGTACGGCGGGATGTCATTCCCCCGCTTCCCGGAAACGGGTATTAACCAGTTGTTTACACCGGAAAGAAGTGGGAGCAAACGGCAGCGAGCGTTCGGTTTCCGGCAAGCACGACCGTTTACCGCAGCAGGGATCGCTGAATGACGATTACTGCACCTTATCTTCGCCCCATGGATTTCGCTCCCCTCCTAAAAGCCGTCCGAGGCAAAGACTTCGCCCCGATCTACCTTCTGCACGGCGAGGAGCCCTGGTTCATCGACCAGGTGGAAGCCGCCATCGAGGCCAACGCCCTGCAGGAACACGAACGTGCCTTCAACCAAACGATCGCCTACGGAAAAGACACCGAATACCTTCACATCGTCGACGCCGCCAAGCGGTACCCCATGATGGCCGAGCGGCAACTGGTGATCCTTCGCGAAGCCCAGGACATGCGCAGCCTGAAGCAACTGGAAGCCTACGCGGCCAACCCCTCCCCCACCACCGTGTTGGTCATCTGCCACAAGCACAAAAAGCTCAACGGCAACTTCACCATTACCAAAAACATCAAGAAGAACGGCGTCGTCTTCGAGGCCAAGGGGCTCTACGAGAACAAAATCCCGGCGTGGATCAGCAATTACCTGAAGGACAAAAAATACGGGATCGAGTCCGACGCGGCCAGCCTGCTCGGGGAGTTCCTGGGCACCAGCCTGAGCAAGATCAGCAACGAACTTGACAAACTGATCATCAACCTTGCTCCCGGCACCAGGATCACCGCCCGGATCGTGGAAGATCAGGTGGGCGTCAGCAAGGATTATAACGTATTCGAGCTTCAGAAAGCCATTGGCCACCACGACGTCGTGAAGGCCACCCGCATTCTAAATTATTTCAAGGCCAACCCCAAGGCCGGTCCCATGCCGATGGTGACGGGCAGTCTGTACAATTACTTCAGCAAGGTTTTTCGCCTCAAGGAAATGCAGCGCAAAAGGGCCGCCAAACAAGACATCATGAAGGCCCTCGGCCTCCGCTTTGATTTCTTCCTCCAGGATTACGCAACCACCGCCCGCAATTTTTCGGAACCCGGTATCCGCCACGTTTTCAGTCTGCTACGCGAGTACGACCTCAAAAGTAAGGGCGTCGGTAGTAACCTGGCCGGTAAGCAAGAGCACGAGTTGCTGAAGGAGTTGGTGTGGAAAATGATGCACCTGGGGGTAGTGGGGAACGGGTAGCTGACCGTCTGGCACGAGCGGTATTCGATTCACTTGCCGACACAAGTTGCCGCATAAATTGCCGCCCCCACGGTACCGGCCGTATTGGCTAGTTCGGCGGGTTTGATCTCCGCGTGGCACTTGAGGTGCTTTTTGTACTCCTCGAAGTTTTTACTGGCCCCTCCGCCCAGTACGATCAGATCGGGGTTAAAGACCGCGTCAACGTGGCGGATGAACTTGCCGAAGCGCTTGCCGAATTCCGACCAGCTCATGTCGTTGTCCTTACGGACCCGGTTAGAGATGTATTTCTCGGCGATCATTTTCTGGTTCTTCAGATAGATCCCACCCACTTCAAGATTGGGCATCAGCAGGCCGTCCACAAACAGGGCACCGCCCAGACCGGTACCGATGGTGACCATCAGTACTACTCCATCGTCTTTGTACTTGCGCCCCGTTCCGCAGGCCACCGTGGCGATGCCGGCCGCGTCGGCATCGTTGACGGCGTAAAAAGTTTGTCCGGTTTGATCTCCCAGCACCCTGGTGATGTCGGTACCGATCCAGTCTTCATCGATGTTGGCGGCACTACCCGCTACGCCCCGGCGGACGATGGCCGGAAACCCGACCCCGACGGGGCCCTCATAGCTAAAATGATCCACCAGTTTCTGCACCGTCTTTGCTACGGCGGCGGGCGTGGCCGGCTGGGGGGTATCAAAGCGGGCGCGTTCCGTTGTCATCACGCCCCGCTTTACGTTCACCAGACCTCCCTTTATTCCGGTAGCTCCTACGTCAATGCCTAAAATGATGTCGTTCATGATCAGTAAGTGTGTGGGGTGTCTCAAGAAAGTAGTCCGGTGTATGGCCGGCCGACATATACAGTTAAAGATCATCGCAAAACCGATCCGTGAAGTCCGTTTCAAACCGACAACCAGTATGAATTACCGGTAAAAACACTTCCGGCCGTGGGTCCGGGTCCTTCCGAAGCGGACGCGGCGTCTTGGCAACAGCCCGCTGCTAGTGCACAAGCGTGATCTTCATCCAGGCATCCTCTACGGGCCGGTCGCCCGCCTGAGTTTTGGCGGTGGCGATCTTATCAATCACGTCGAGGCCTTCGATCACCTGACCGAAGACGGTGTAGCCCTGGTCCAGGAAAGGGACACCGCCTTTCTCCAGGTATTCGGCGCGTACGTCGCTGGGGTAGCTGACCCCCGTCTGGGCCTCCTGCCGGTTCAGTTCCGCATCCGTCACGGTACGGCCGTGCACGATGTAAAACTGGGAGCCACTGCTTGCCTTGGCCGGGTTATTGGTGCGGGCGGCGGCCAGCGCGCCCTTTACGTGGGCGAGGCTATCGACGAATTCCGCGGGGGTGGTGTATCCCGGTCCGCCGGTACCCAGGCGGGCTCCCGGGGCGGCCCCCTTACTGTTGGGGTCTCCGCCCTGGATCATGAATCCGTCGATGACCCGGTGAAAGAGCAGTTCGTCGTAGTAGTTCTGCTCTACGAGCTTCACGAAGTTGTCCTGGTGCTTGGGGGTAGCGTCGGAAAGCCGGGCGAGCATTTCGCCGTAGTTGGTTTCGATTCGTACAAGGCATTCTTTGGGTGGCGTCACGGTAATGGTTTGAGTGGTTGATTTTGATTTGCCTTTCTCGTCGGTTGCCGTCAGGGTAACGACGTAGTCTCCCGAGTTGAAGTAGCGGTGAGCGGGGTCGGCGTCGGTACTCTGACCACCGTCGCCAAAGTCCCAGCGGTAGCTGACGGCCTTTTCGGAAGTGTTGCTGAAGGAAACGGTTTCGGTGGCTTTCACCGTCCGCTGGGCGGGCATAAAGCTCGGCTTTGGTACGGCACACTGGCTGAAGAGAACGGTGATCAGCAGGAGAGGAAGGAGATTACGCAAGGGGAAATACTTTAATAAAAAGGGATAAACTCGGGGAGGCAACCGTTCAACGAATGGTCGTCGGATTTTTTATTGGATAGTTACACTTTCGATCACGACGTCTTCCTGCGGGCGGTTACCGCTACCGGTAGGCATGGCACTGATCGCATCGATTACCTCCATGCCCGCCGTGACCTGGCCGAAGACAGTATACTCCTGGTCGAGATCGGGGCGTCCGCCTTCGGTCATGTAGGCGTCTCGTTGGGCATCGGTGTATTTGATCCCCTTCATCTTCTGAAACTGCGCCAGGGTGGCTTCGCTTTGCTTCTCCCCGGTGACGATGTAGAACTGGGAGCCGCTGCTTTTCTTCTCGGGGTTGTTCGTACGGGCCGCCGCCAGGGCACCGCGCAGGTGGGGCTGGCCGATCTCGTGCTCGATGAGGTAACCGGGGCCGCCGCCGCCCAGGGGAACGTTGGCCGCCGCGCCCTTACTCTGCGGGTCTCCGCCCTGAACCATGAAGGAAGGGATGACCCGGTGAAAAAGCGTGCCTTCGTAAAAGCCCTCTTCGGCCAGTTTCAGAAAATTTTCCTTGTGGCGGGGCGCCTCGTCGAAAAGCTCGACGGTGACGTCTCCTTTATTGGTTTTGATCAAAACGCTGTTGCCGTCCCCCCCGCACGCGGTGAAGAGGCAACAGATAGAGGCAAGGAGGGTGGTCAGGAATAAGTGACGCATAATGCAGGCTGTATTATTTAGCGGTCAAAGGTAATAAACGGTTGCCGGTTGTCCGCTTCAGCCGATCAACCCCTCTTCGTCCTCCAGTTCCTGGAAGTAGGCTACGATCTTTTGTTTCAGCAGTACCTCCTGCCCCCCCAGATCCACGGGGGCGATCTTACTGCGCAGTTTGTAGTGGGGCCAGCCTTCGTCGTCACGGCCGATAAACTCGTAGTGACC
>ENA-ORXT01005612-ORXT01005612.1-marine-metagenome-genome-assembly--contig:-NODE-5612-length-12217-cov-8.552554_pt1 | contig 12217 bp, 9 predicted proteins | sample MGYA00237868_ERZ511482 | MGnify/ENA metagenome assembly ERZ511482 | reverse complement strand
TCAATTTTATACTTTAATAATTGGCAGGCTAGTGCAAGTCCAGTTGGTCCTGCTCCAATTATTAATACATCTGTTTTCATAATACTTCTAGTAGTTTAGTAGATCTTCATATAAATCTTGACCGAATACTGAAGTGTAAGTAATAAAAGGTATAGGCCAAAATAATTTATTTATGTATTTTATTTTACTGATCGATAGCTCTTTTTTATTCTACAGGACTATGTTGTTTTTAGGCTTACTTAATATTAGTAGCGCCTCTTAATATGCAGTCTAAAGTTAATAAGAAATATGAGCTATTCTCTATTGGATATTTGGAGAAGACGCTGAAGATGGTGAGTAGATAAAGGGAATGTATAGAGAGAGTTATAAAAAGCAGGACTTTTATCCGCTTATATGGGTAGCATCGCTTCTTTTATGATTTTCAAAATAATCGTGTAGGCTTGGAAAAAGAAATCCTTACTTTCATCACGCTCTAAAGTGTATGTATAGTTTTTTGATTCTATGCTATCAGATTTACTTGTGCCATCTTTAACGATAAAATTTAGTGCCTTATTGAGCAACTTCATTGGTTCGCCTTTTTTATTGGTAACTCCAATATATAAATCTTTATACGCAATTGTGCATTGTCCGTCAGCCAATAAGTTATTACCTATTACTTCACATTCCAATTGCTGTAATTGTCCTTTTTCGATAACGACAGGAGTATTGAAATTTATAGCTTTGTTGAGCTTAGTAAATGGCATAGGCGCCAAGTCAAGATCAAATGCATATGTGTTGTGGCTATCCTTGACATTAAAATCAAAATCTACACTTAATTTTGATCCCATGAATTTTGATGATGTTATTGCTTTTATTTTGTCATCCTTCTCTAATTTGTCTGGTATGTTCGTTACATTGGTGATGGTGGATTGTATTTGTTTGAAACTTAAGGTATCTACACTTTCAGCTTTTAACAGGACCCTGACGGTATGATTTTTTACATTTATTTCTGGTATATTGATTGGAATGTCAATGTTGTCAAAGTCTTCCATAAAAAATGTCTTAGAAATATCTTTGGGATTCATTTCCTGATAGGAGATAGCCTCAAAAAAGCCCCCATCTAATTCAAGTTCCTCGAGGAAAATTCCACTAAAAATTGGAGCGGTATCCAACTTGGCTGACAGGCTTTTAACCCTGTAAGTTCCTCTCGCATTTCTATTGGGATGACAGCTAGGCCATTCTTCAATTCCACATTTAGCTTTTATGCTAAAATTATCAACATCAAGAACACTCTCCTTGCTGTTTAATACTATTTCCTTTGTAAAGATATTGTGGGTTCCCTTTTTAGGCTTGTATGCGATTTGTTTGAAATTGAGCATGATGTCTTCAAATCGGAGCTTATTAGAATTTGTGACATTATTTATAAGAGCTGTGCCTTGATAAGCTTGAAGATTATATTTTTTCGATTTATAATTTACATCTAGACTGTCTATGCTAATATTGGATATATTAAATAACTTCTTACTTTTCTTTTTGAAATCTGATTTTGGCTTTTTGAGTAGGAACAATTTTACATCGTCCAATGCAATGTCATTTATATTAATCTCATCCCTGAGTAGGTAGTCAAATATTGAGAAGCTTTTTAATTTAATGGATTTAAAAGTGCAAGTGTCTGATGTGTATAGCTCGTGGGCAAATTTTATATTTTGTAATTTGAGATTACCCATCAATAAATTAATTTGAGTTTTCTCAACCACAAAATGTTCTTGTTGCTCTATCCAAGTATTCAATTTACTTTTGGCTACAACATGAGCTATAACGTAAATAAGACCCAGGCTCACAAGTAGGATGAGAAAGAGTGGTCTTATTTTCATTTGATTTTCAAATTAAGCATTAGTAACAACACATTTATATTTCATGGGCTAAATATATAATCTTGGGACCGATAAGATACCAGACGAGAGTATACTTTAGTTAATGTAAGAATCATTTCGAATGGATTCTACTTACATAATCATTAAGATAAGGTATAAATGTTGTCTTTGAAAGTTTTGAATTTCTTATCGAGGCAAGCCGACATACTATTAACTAATCCAAATTGTTTTTATGTTCACAAATTCTCGAATGCCATCTTTATATAGCTCTCTTCCATAGCCACTACTTTTCACGCCTCCAAATGGAAGTCGTGGGTCAGAAGCTGTCAGTTTATTAACAAAGCTATTTCCTGCTTCGAGTTGTAGTGCTACTTTTTCACCTCTCTTTATATCCTTTGTAATTACACCTGAACCTAAACCGAATCTAGAATTATTTGCCAATTCTATAGCGTTCTTTTCATTCTTTGCACGAATTACTGAAGCTACTGGGCCGAAAAATTCTTCATCAAACGCTTCCATTCCTGGTTTGACATCAGCCAGAATTGTCGCAGGGTAGTAGGCTCCTTTATTTTTTGGAATTTTTCCTCCCAACACCAATTTTGCGCCTTGCTTGACGCTCTTTTTCACTTGACTGTGAAGTTCATCGCGCAGGTCGTGTCTTGCCATTGGTCCAAAGAAATTTTCCTTTTTCATTGGATCGCCCATTTTGGCATTTTTCATTTTCTTTTTATACAGCTTTAGAAAATCATCATAGATCTCATCTACAATAATCATTCTTTTAGCTGCAATGCAGGTCTGTCCATTGTTTTGTAAGCGACCTTTTGTGAGTAAGTCAGTTGCCAATTCCAGATCAGCATCTTCGAGTACTATATATGCATCTGATCCTCCCAATTCTAAAACAGATTTTTTAAGATTTTTTCCTGCTGTTGATGCAACTGCACGCCCAGCTGGTTCGCTACCTGTCAAAGTTACTGCGGTGATATGTTTGTGTTCTATGATTGTAGTTACTAATTCTGTCTCTACATTTAGGTTGGTAAAAAGTCCTTTTGGAAATCCGGCTTTAATAAAAATCTCCTCTAATTTAAATGCACAGCCCTGTACATTTGAGGCATGCTTTAATACTCCTCCATTTCCAGCCATCAACGCGGGTACTATGAATCGAATAACCTGATAGAATGGAAAATTCCATGGCATTACTGCCAATACTAATCCCTGAGGCTGATATGCTATATAACTTTTCGTTGCTTCAGTTTCAACAATTTCATCGGCTAGATAAGACTCGGCGTACACGGCATAATGCCGACAGATAAGCGCGCATTTTTTTATTTCTGCTCGTGCTTCACTAAGCATTTTGCCCATTTCTCTTGTTGCCAATTTTGCGTAAGCTTCTCTATTTTTATCTAAAATATCGGCAGCCTTCAACATTAATTTTGATCTCTTTTTGAAAGAAGTTTTTTTCCACTTGAGCCATGCCCTATGAGATTTCTCAATCTTCTTTAAAGTTTCTTTCTTGGATATTCGCTTGTAGTCAGCTATTTTTTTTCCTGTTGCAGGATTGATTGAGCTTGCTATATTGGTCATGTCTCAGTTTTTAATAGTTATATTCACTTGTATTGGCAAAGTGCTAAATATTGAATTATTTATCTAACTGCACATTTTTCGAAAACTCTTTTATACGTACATTTAAAATTTCATGATTTAATGAATAATCTACTGCTAGATCTATAACATGAATTCCTTTCTTATCTAAAGATTCTTTAAGAATTTCTTCAAAATCAGCTACTGATTCAGGTCGATAGCCATGTGCACCATAGCTTTCCGCATATTTTACAAAATCGGGATTTTTAAAATCCAAACCGTATTCCTTTAAGCCCATTTCTTCTTGTTTCCATTGGATCATTCCGTAAGCATTGTCATTCAAAATAATTACCACTAGATCCAAACCTAGTCGTATAGCAGTTTCCAATTCCTGCGAATTCATCATAAATCCACCATCGCCGTTTACTGAAACAACTTTGCGATTAGGATATAGCATCTTGATCATCATTGCTGAGGCTAAACCTGCACCCATTGTAGCAAGTGCGTTGTCGAGAATCAAGCCATTCTGAATATAGCAAGGATAGTTTCGAGCGTACCAGATTTTATAGATACCATTGTCTAATGTAATCATGCCATCATCAGGAAGAATTTCACGTGATATTTTTACCAGGCGTTGGGGTAAGATAGGAAAACGGTCATCTTTTTCATATTTAGACAAATGACTATTGACATTTTTTCGAACTTCCAAAAATTTATCCTTTTCCCATTGATCACCAAAAGGTTTTAGTTGCTCTGATAGTTGTTGGATACTGTTGGTTATATCGCCTATTATATTGAGTTGGGGAAAATAAACTTCGCCGACTTCTGCAGGAAAGTAATTGACGTGTAAAACTTTTCTGTCTTCTCCTGGGTGCATGAAGAAGGGTGGCTTCTCTATTGTGTCATGGCCTACATTAATAATTAGATCTGCATTGTCTATTGCTTCGTGCAAAAAATCATCATCTGAAAGTGCAGCTGTGCCAAGAAATAAATTGTGACGTTCATCAATGATTCCCTTTCCCATTTGCGTGTTAAAAAATGGAATATTGACAGCATCGACAAAACCAGTTAGCGCTGCACTGACTCCTTCTCGATTTGCTCCAGCACCAATCAACAATAATGGCTTCCTAGCAGTCTTTATCATATCTACGGCCTCAGATATTGCAGTAATTCCTGCATAAGGAATCTTATAATCTACAACGTCATAAATGTAAGGATCATCTACAGTTTCTTGAGCTATATCCTCAGGTAATTCTATATGCACCGCGCCTGCTCGTTCTTCTTGCGCTTTTCTAAAAGCTTCTCTTATTATTGCTGGGACATTTTGGCCATGTGTGATGGACTTGGTGTATTTGGTAAGTGGTGTCATCATTTCGACAACATCAATAATTTGAAACTTACCCTGCTTTGATGTTTTGATTGGTTTTTGACCGGTTAGGATAACCATAGGCATTGCACCCAATTGCGCATAAGCCGTGGGTGTAACCATGTTGGTTGCACCTGGTCCAAGTGTAGATAGACATACACCTGCTTTTCCTGTTAGCCTCCCATAAGTTGCAGCCATAAAGCCTGCCCCCTGTTCGTGGCGAGTTAAAATGAGTTTGATTTTGTCAGACTTGCGGACAGACTCTATAAAGTCTAAATTTTCTTCTCCGGGTAAGCCAAAAATATATTCTACGCCTTCATTTTCGAGGGCTTTTACAAATAGGTCAGAAACTTTCATGGAAGCTAAACAAAACAAAGCTCAATATGTTCGTTTTCCTATTTATTATCTTTTGCTAATTATTTTAATAGTAGTTGCCTGCTGTGATAGCAGATACAATGAAATCAGTTATTATATCTATTGGTGTACTTTTAGAAACACTTTTGGGCAGGTGTTTAACTAAGCTTCCTTAATTTCCTACTCCTCTTTAGATTCTGATGAGATGCTCCATCAATTTTCTAATATCCTTTTCTTTATAAATTTTCTGAACAGCCAAAGTATATTCCTTTACAAATCTTTCGTTACCCATTAAGTTGCCAAATATTTCGGGTTGATTTAAGAAGGCTATCCAATTGTTTTCTGTGTCTTTTGCTGCTTTATGTAATTCATCTTTTTGTACGTCAATGATTTCAAGTTGTTCTTCGTTTTCATTAATTCCTTTATCACTGTAATAGCACCATGCTGCTACGATGAAAGTAGCATATTTGATGCTTCCATCTTCTTTTAAGTTTTCTCTGATTGTTGGAATTAGAAATTTAGGTAGCTTGGCGGAGCTTTCTGTGCAGATGCGGCTTACACTATCTTTTATATTTGAGTTGGCAAAACGTACTTGCAGAGTATCTTTATATTTTTCAATATCAATACCCTCAATGTTACCCAAAATCGGTGTGACTTCTTTATCCATGAACTGCCTCAAAAAATTTGCGAAAGCGACATCTCTCATACAAGTATCAATTGTCGGATGCCCATGTATCGCTCCAGTTATACCCAAAACAGAATGACCGGCATTGAGCAAACGGATTTTCATTTTTTCATAAGGCGTAACATCTGACACAAATTGAACACCTAGTTTTTCAAGTTGCGGTCTGCCATTAGAAAAGGTATCTTCTATCACCCATTGAATAAAGGGTTCACAGACAACAGGCCATTGATCAATTAAACCATTATTAGTTTCTAAGTATTTGGTAATTTCAGGAGTAGTAACAGGTGTAATTCTATCCACCATTCCATTGGGGAAACCAACTTCTTTTTCTATCCAATCGGCTAATGTTGCATCTTGCTTTTTTGCAAAAGCTAAAACCATTTTTCGTGCCATATCACCATTGTGCTGAATGTTGTCACAAGACAAAATGGTAAAAGCTTTGTTGCCGTCAGCATGTCTTTTTCTGAGTGCAGCTGTCAAATATCCATACACCGTTTTGGGTTCTTTGGAGTGTGTCAAATCATGCTGAATGTCAGGGTTTTCAAAATTGAAATCACCGGTAGTTGGATTAAAATTATATCCGCCTTCAGTGATAGTGAGTGATACAATTTTGGTGTCAGGGTCTGCCATTTTATCTATGACTGATTGAGGAGTATCTACGGCTAGTAGATATTCCTTTATCGACCCTATGACTTCACTGTCAACTTTCCCGTCTGGATGTTGCGTGACCAATGTGTATAAGCAATCTTGTGCTTTTAGAATGTTCGCCATATTTCTGTCAGCTTCTCGCAAGCCAATACCGCATATCCCCCAATCCGTGATTTCGTTTTTTTGTATTAATTGATGAATGTAGTAAGCTTGATGTGAGCGATGAAATCCACCGACACCAATGTGAACAATACCTGTTTTGAGATGCTTGCTGTCATAGGTGGGAACCGAAATTTGATTTCCTATTTTTGAGATGTTGGTTTTATTTAAATTCATTGTGATTTTTGTAAGCTATTTGTTTTTTATCAATTCATTAATTTGTGCTTCTGAAAGTTGAGGTGTACCTCCCTTTTTGGTGGCAACATATGCTCCAGTAGCAGCGGCAAATTTCAAACATTTTTGAGGTGATTCCTTTTTTAAGAATTTACTCAAAAATGCAGCTAAGAAAGAGTCGCCACTTCCTATAGTGTCTTGAACTTGAATTGGGACACCCTGAGTTTTTATCATCTTGTTGTTCTTAATTAACCAAGCTCCTTTAGCTCCGCGAGTGATAATCAACTGTTGACAATCAAAATGGTTCTTGACATGCAAAGCTTTCTTTTCCTCAGTATCCACTATGTCTAACCATTCACTAATAATTTCCAATTCTTCATCGTTCATTTTTACAATATCAACTTGATCAAGTAAGTCCATCAATAATTCTTTTGTATAAAAGGGACTTCTTAGATTGACATCAAAAATTTTCAATTTTGCCAATTGCAATAATTCAAAAAGTGCGTTTCTAGTAGTTTCATTACGAGCAGCCAGACTTCCAAAAATAAAAGCATCGGCAGATTGTACTGCTGCTTTGTTTATCGCATTTGCATAAATGAAATCCCAGGCAACAGGAGCAATGATTTCGTAGGAAGGACTACCTATTGTATCAAATGTTACATTGACAGTTCCGGTAGGATAATTGTCATCAGTCTGCACGAGTGAAGTATCAACACCTTTTTGACTTAGAAGATCAATAAGCTGCTGTCCTAATTCATCTCTTCCAACTTTGCTAATCATTTGAGCATTAACACCTAATTGATTTGCATGGAAAGCTACATTCATTGGTGCACCGCCTGCTATTTTGCCAGAAGGTAGAAGATCCCAGAGGATTTCTCCGAAACAAACTATGTTTGGTGTTGAAGGGTTCATATTAGTTTAATCATTCTCATGTATCCAAGCATATTTATTATTCTATTTGGCGACCACTTTTTATCATTGGCTTTTATGATTCTATCATTAACTCCAATTTTATTATTCCATTTTCTGCCTTAGTAATAAAAGCTGCAGATAAGTCCAAGTTATCAATATCGTGTCCCCAAATGCCATACTTTCCGTCAGTTTGATTTCTATTTATAATTCCTTGGCGTTCTTCAATTGGAGTTGTTTTGACTTTCGCAGATTCCTCTTCTTCCTTATAAATTTCATTGTAGTGATGACTTATCTTTTGAGCTAGTTCTTTGCGCGTAAATCCTTTTGAGTTATTGGATTTCATTTTAATCTCAACAGGGAAATTTAATGGGTAGTCAATGATTAGTATCACACTATCTGCATGAATAACTATTTCATCCTTACCAATTAAGTTGTCAATTTCTGCTTCAGGATTTTTTACAGAAATCCAAGGAATAATTCCATCTTCAAAAACTTCAAGGGCGTCCTTGTCGGTAGTTTTAACTTGAAATAAAATTTCTGACGAATTTTGAATTATTTCATCCGCACTTTTACCACTTTTAGTTTTACAACTTAAAATTAAGCAAGTTGATAAAAGTATGATAAGTAAGTTTTTCATATTTTTCATTTTAGTTTGTGGCTGTTACATATTTAGGCTTTTGATTTTCCGCGTTGAAATGCCCAATAAGCTGTTATGAAATAAGTCACAGTACAAACGAAGCCATAAAAATAGAAAGTCTCGCGATTGGCGACATAACTATTTTGATCATTACTTCCAAAAAGTACATTAGCCGCCAAACCTAAGGTAATAGCTAATGCCACAAAGGCAATAATTTTTAAGGCTTTAGAAAACACAGAGACGTCTTTTATAGCTTGAGTTTCTTCGTCTGCTAATTTCTGTTGAAATTGATCGACCAAGTCATCATACTTTTTTTCTTCCGCTGTTGCTTCAGGATAAGTTCTTTTGGCACCTGATCTTCCTGCCAGAAGGGTATAGACAATGATAGTAAAAAACCAAGTTGGAATAAATAAATAATAAAACGAAATTACATCGAGGTAATTCAATCCAAAACCAAAGATCAAACCCAGACCCCAAGAGAGGACTGCTGGTGAGCTATTGATATAGTCTTGATATTGAGACCAGTATCTCGTATATCCGATTTTTGGAAAAATCTGATGCTCGGTAAACACGATAGCTCCAACTGGAACTACTATTAGTCCAGCATAAGTAAGTAGTGGAAGAATTTGTGAAAACACAAAAGGAAAACAGGCAATCACGATCATTGCGAAACCAACTATCATTGTTGTTTTTCGACGAGTAGAATTTACAAAGACAGCTTGTGCGGCTAATCCTGCTCGATAAAGATTGGTAATAGCTGTTGTCCATCCAGCAACAATCACGATTACAAAGCCTGACCAGCCCAATGCATAATAAGCAACATCTCCGGGATCCAACTCAACAATAGTTTTTCCTAAAATGACTGCAGCTCCAGCACCCATGATACCCGCTGCGATCCAAGCAATATAATGTCCAAAAAGCATTCCTGTACTTGTCGCCAATCCATAAGATTTCTTTTTTGCAAATCGCAACAATGCCATATCTATCAAACCGAAATGTGTAATTGTATTTGCTGCCCAGCCAAAACCAATGACTTCAACCAAGCCAATGCCAGGCTCGCCTTTGCTATTTACACCTGTCCAAATAGATTGATTGCCTATATCGATAAACCCAGACCAGCTTTCAGGGAGCGTCGAGCCAGTAACGCTTAAAGACAAAGCCGGAAACAAAACCAAGGCACCTGCTGTAAACATGACGAATAGCCAAGGGGCGCAAATTCCCGAAAATTCAGAAACTGCCTCGAAACCATAAATTGCAATAAATACTACGAAAGCACCCACTAAAATTACGATCAACACAAACCAAAAATTGGTCGGATACCAATTGAGTTGAGCTGGTATATCAAAAGCAAATCGAACAGCTGTGGCTGAAACCGTCACCATCGCTGCAGAGATAACCGTAAAGATCAAGACATTCGCCCAATCGTACAGTTTGGACATATTACTTCCAGCAATTTTTTTGAGGTAGGTGTACAAACTCAATCGAGTATCTACTGCAATAGGAGTAGTAATCAATGTCCAACTTAGAACTGCTAGAATATTACCAATGAGTAAGCCTAAGATAATATCCTTTGTTGTTGCGCCCAAGGCAACGAAGGTTGCTCCGATTACAAATTCTGTTGCGGCAACATGTTCGGCAGCGTATAATCCTGCGAAGTGCGTCCAGTCGTGTAGTTTATGTTTTGGTACAGGTAATTGTTCTTCCTGTAGTTTTTCCAATTGAGAAAAGTTAGTTGGTTTATTCATTATGTATAATTCTAATTATCACATTTTGATTTGTAATGCATGACTGAGTAGGTATATGTGTTGTACATGGTAAATACCTCAACCACCTAACTAAAGATATAAAAAATAAATAATGGTCCTCAGGCATCATGTGCTTTATAGTGTTTCAGCCCTTTTTTAAATCGGACGGTATTATAGTTTAAAAACTGTATTTTTATGTCAATGAAACAATCAAAGAAGCATCGCACTAAGGAAGAGAAGCTATTAATCTTAAAGGAAGCGCTTAAACAAGGTGTAACTAAAACATTAGATAAGTATGGGGTATATCCTGCAACATACTATAGCTGGAAGAAGAAGTATAATGATATGGGAGATTCAGGTCTTGATCATGGCATGACAAAACAAAGGTTGGCGAAGATCAAGGAACAGGAAGAAGAGATAGCATTACTTAAACGCTTACTTGCGGAAAAGGAGATTGAAAGTAAGCTAAAAGACGAGTTGCTAAAAAAGAAATATCCCAAGGTGTGAAGAAAGTACTCGTAATGGGGTACATCGCCTTGGGGATATCAACACAAAGAGCTCTTTCCATATCGGGTCTTACGCGGCATCAATATTACTATAAACCTAAGATTGGTAATAAGCGGCCTGGGCCCAAACCAAGCAAGACAACGAACTGTATCATCAATGGATCAACCGAGGAACACAATAACACAAGAGTAGTTGACCATATAGTTATGAATCAGAAAGATCCTGATTTACACTACGGATATCAGCGGATGACAACAGCATTAAAAATAATTGGATATCTAATCAATCATAAAAAAGTATATTGACTTATGGAAGAATACAATCTGCTGCAAGTAAAAAAGATACGAACATCAAAAAAACATGTCCAATGTCGTATTCTAATACCCAGTAATCCCCTAGACAGGATGGAGATGGATATTAAATTCATCTGGATTGAGTCAGAGCGTCGACATGGCTACATACTAACTATTATTGACGTATTTACAAGAGTTGTCTTAGCTTGGCACGTAGGCATGTCTATTACTCAGCAAACTGTCAAAGAAATATGGGTTAGGATAATTCAAAACCATCTGCAAGAAAATGACATGCTCAACAGTGGAGTTTCGATAGAGATTAGAAATGACAATGATCCTCGTTTTACAGCCAAATCGGTACAACAATTCTTTGCAGACAATTATCTAAATCAGGTGTTCACACATCCGTACACACCTCAAGAAAATGGGCATATTGAATCCTTTCATGCTATTCTTGGTAGATCTCTAGATCGTCGTCACTTTGAAACACTACTGCAAGTTGAAAACCATTTACATGAATTCTATTATTAATACAAAAACATCAGACTTCATGGATCAATTGCCAATCTAACTCTTTTAACTTTTTGGGATCAATGGGAAAAGGGGAGTATCACCAGGAATGTAAAAGAGAAAAAGAAAGTAAAATTTAAACTAAACATCCCTATCATCAACTATCGGGTAATGAAAATCTAGAGGGAGTATCTTGCTTAAATCAAAAAGCCCTCGATGGGCTGATTGATTTACAAAATGACGTAGTCGGCGCCGACAAACTTCTACTACCATCGGTACAAAGGTCACCGTCGGTCGTATCTTAGCTAATGCAAATTTATAACTATTATTCTTAAATTTATTAATCAATATAGTATTGTCCGATTGATAGGGGGTTAAACCACTATACATTTTAGTACCCAGTATGCGGGTAGTAAAAATTTTAAATTTTAAAATAATTGTCAACTTGAAGACTAATGTATTTATTGTTTTTAACTAGTTCGTGCAGCGTTAATTAATGTATTATCATGAAGGATTATCTATACTTTTTTATCATCGTTGGTCTAGTACTGCTAGCGACACTCGGACTCAGCTGCAATGCTACTAAAACGACCACTGCATCCATGAATATTCTAATCATTACTTTAGAAGAAAGTATTAATGGTAAATATTTAAAACAACAATATGCAGACTATAATATAATGGATGTACAAAAATCCAACAAAACGCTAAATCAATATCAAACATCTTTCAACTGCTCAACTAGTAAGTTGATATTAACCCGGCGGACATATAATGGTACTATGCTGCATAATTT
>ENA-ORXT01005611-ORXT01005611.1-marine-metagenome-genome-assembly--contig:-NODE-5611-length-12219-cov-7.666282_pt1 | contig 12219 bp, 11 predicted proteins | sample MGYA00237868_ERZ511482 | MGnify/ENA metagenome assembly ERZ511482 | reverse complement strand
CCGTGGCTGTCGTGAAAACGTGAGATCAGCAAGGGTAAGGGAAAACTCGCCTCGAAGCTGATTTATGCAACAGAGCCCGTGTCATGGGAAATGCGGGATTGCCGCCAGCCACGTGGGACGGCCTTTCCAACATAGATAGGATATTTGTATTCAAGCCTGTTTAGTTCGGCATATCGCCCATAAGCTTCGTGCTTTCCGGTATAGTAAAGAGCATAGACTCCTGTGCCGGGGAATTTTTCGGTCAGTGGCAAGGGATGTACTGGAGTGCCGTTGAAAAACCGCACCGCATCCTTAACCAATTCAACGAATTCCTCACTGTGATAGACGTGCTTGCTGCGGTCAAACGGCTGTCTTTGCAATTCTTTGCCCCTTTTGTTCTGTTCGTACGGGGCTTCGTAATTCCGCGCATTCTTGATGAATGAGACGGTCGCTGCCTGACGGTGTTGCGTTTTTTTCTGCTATGAAATTCTGCTTATGATATATTTTGCATCGATATGATGCGCCATGCAACTAAAACAGAACATAAGCTGTATTCTACTGCGATTACATCATGATAGCCACCATTGCCAGACGCTACCCGATTTGTATCAAGTGACGGTCGTCCACTTGATACGGTTTCAGGCGGCATCGAGAACGAAGCTATCTTCGACACCATCTTTCGATTTTACCGTCATACGGACTTCTTCGCCCAGAGCAGATAGACAGCGGGCAAGGCGTTCTACCGAATAGCCCCTGAACCGACCTCGCAGCACAGCAGACAAATCAGGTTGTTTGAGGCCCATGCGTAGAGCCGCTTCAGTCTGCGTCAGCTCCTGATTACGCATTGCCCGCAGGATATGTGTGACGATCCATGCTTTCATCTGGTGCTCGCCCGCATCCGCAAAGCCGAGATCGGCGAACACGTTTCCAGAGCCTCTTTCAATTTGTTCTGTCATTGCCGTTTCTCCTTTGCTCCGCCTACTCAGTTTCGCTCGCATCGTCTTTTTCGGCTTCACGTAATCGACTTTTGATCAGGTCCATATCTGCTTTCGGCGTCTCGGTCCCACGCTTCGCTTTCTTCTGGAAGCAGTGAAGCACATAGACGCCAGCCTTCAGTCGCACGGTATAGACAGCACGATACGTGTCGCCATCGTACCGCTCGACGATTTCAAGCACACCACGACCGCCAAAGCCTTTGAGGGCTTTGGCATTTGAGCTTTCCTCGCCGATCTGTGCTTGATGCAGCGCAAAGCCCACCTCTTGCTGTACCTCGTCTGGAAAGGTTATTAGATCGCGCTTCGAAGAGCCGACCCAGAGCAACGTTCGAATATCAGGCATAGCATGTTATAGTCATTTCACTATTAATTGCAAGAGAGCGCATTGCATGCAAGCATGTTTACATGCTTTGCGCCTTGTAGGCATTCCACATTTTCAGGAAGAGCTGTTTTTTCGAACCATGGGTAAAGCCGAACTCACGCCCTGCTCTTTCGCTGAATTCTTCGAACACAGACGCCGGAACACGGACCTGTAGCGGTCGCTGGACCACTTCTTCCGGGCGGACGTTCTCGGCCACCACGTCCTTTGCTTCTTCCGCAGTGGGCGGTGCACCTTTTGTGGCGGATGCCCTGCCTTTTTTGAGCTTCCCAACATCAACCGCCATTACGCTACCTCCCTCTCGCCAATCTTCGCCACTTGATCGATCACGCCTTGAGCCAGCCGTGAGGCTCGCTCGTTGAGAGTCGGGAATGATGTTTCAGTGATCGCCTTACCAATGTCGGATGCCGAACCGTAGGCTGTTGAGATCGGAACTTCGCCCGGAAGGACGACATAGCCTGCCTCCTCCAGATAGATACGCGCAGCACTTGTTTCGCGCTCGCTAGCGGTCGTCTTGAACATGGCGAAGACGATCCGGTCAATCGGGATGCCTTTCCGGCGCAGGCTATGTGCCAGGACGACGCTGGGGTGAAGATCATCGACCGTTTGCCCGGTCGGAATCACGACGATATCGGCGGCACGGGCAATCTCGATAGTCTGTTCAGACGCATTCGGCTTGCCGTCCAGAATGAGGGCGTCGAACCGTGGTGTCTCTTCCAGCGCCGTTCGCACACTTGCGAAGCTCTGCACCTGAATTTCTGGTTCAACGCCGTTCTCGGCGCGACGGCCTGCCCAGTTGGTACAGGTCTGTTGCTGAGTATCAAGGTCCGCGAGTTTGGTGCGAAGACCACCCGCTACGAATTCGCGGGCCATCATCCGGGCAAGGGTCGATTTGCCGACGCCGCCCTTCTGGGAGACCATGCCGATCACGTAGGTCATTTGAACTGCTCCTGCTTGCCTATGCTGCTTTTGTTGTTTTGCAATGTGTTGGCAGGAAAGCATGCTACGCGCTATGAAGTCTTTCATGCAAGGCTGAAACGCGCATTTCAAGCAATGCGCGAACGCGTTATCGATGCTTTCACTCAATCAATAAAAGCGCAAAGCATGATTGCATGCAATCATGCTTTCAGGGTTGCCCTCGTTTTTCGAACCAAGTTCGACTGAACTTCAGGAAATTGGCTTCAGGGTTTCTCGGAATGATATCGTTCTCCGACAGCCAGTTCCGCCACTGCTGTTCCAGTTGGTGCGTATCCCAACCGGGTGCCGCCTTACGCACCTCAGCATAGACGCCGAGATCGAGAGGGCCGTCCCAGCTTGCCGAGTCGGGCAGGGTAGGGTGTCGCACGTTCCCCCGGTTGACGAACACAACCTGATTGCCATGCAGCGACAGCGCATAATCCGGCATGTGACCATGCTTTTGGTCTTGCGTGATGATGTTCGTCACCAAGCGCTTGAACTCACGTTTGGTAGAACTTGATCCGCATTTTTTCTGAAGGATTTCCAGAGAAACACGCCACTCACCCTTGGCCCCACAATGCTTGCGGGCCAACTCGTATATCCGCCGCTCCAGCGGCTTGCGTAACCGAAAATAGTCCCTGTGAAGGGTAAGGACCTCTTTTGCCCGGATGGCGTTGAAAACCCACTCCGAAAGCTCAATTTCGATTTCCTGCATACGACCATCGCGGGTTTCGCGGATGATCCGGGCGCGGTCAATAAGGCCAAAAATGTCGAGCTGCTCACTACCACCAGTGATGATGTTAGTGCTGATCGTCGTCCCGCGCAGCCGTGTGAAAGCCGCTTTCAGGGCATCGTAGCCTTGCCCATTCGTCATTCGGTTCGTGGCCTGAAGAAGGTCGTAAGCCTTGAACCGGACAAGCCGCGAAACCTCGCGCCCTTCGTTCATGCCAGCGATCAACTGGCTGATACAGTAGATCAGCACGTCCCGGTCATGGATCGTCGCCAGCCCTTGAACAGAAGGGGTTATCTCGACGAACAGACCATTATGCTCGTATCGCCGTATTCGTGTGTCCGGTTTCGTCGATAACGAAAAGATCGGATGCTCCATCGACCCGATATCCGCTTTAGGTGCTGCGTCGAAGAGATCGCACACGAAAAAGTCCGGTGTCGGATACCGATCAGGCAGGAGCGGTGAACGCGATTCTTTCGATATTTTACCCACACTTTAGTGTTTTCGATATTTCACACACGGGTGCAAGCTCTTTCGATGGTTTGCACACATTCTTTCGATGGTTTACACACGCTCTTTCGATGGTTTACACACAAAATTGTGCACTGCATCTAATTTTCATGTATTTATATCAGTGTGTTACGAACCTGTGGATAACCCGTAACACCTATTTAACACATACTTAACACCCACGACCTGTGGATAAGTGGTCTTTCAGCCAAGATCGAAGCCCGTGGTCATGATGATGACAGCATGCAGACCCCGGTCGATCCGGTTCTTGTGGTGAGGTACGATCTGCAATCAGACATCCCAACCGGTCGTTCGATCGGATTGGCTATGAAGGAAAACACGGGGTCTGCGTGCGAACCCGATTTATGCAACAGGGACCATCAAGGTGGCGGAACAGATTCTGATCCACTGTACCCATATGGCCGACCTAATATGTCATGGGGGTTTTATCTTTTGATCGAAGTTTGCTTCGGAGTTCATGTGAAATGATATTCACCCCCCCCTTGGCACGCCCTGCCAAGCGTCTGTTCAAGGACGTTTGATCTCATCGAACAGCTTTGTTGAGGTTCGGGATGCCTTTCAGGATGTTTTAGTATCCTAGCGAAAATTTGTATCAAACTGATTTGCGCAACAAAGCTATCTATAGTAGTTAACTGGTCATTTACGGCATACTAGATTTGTAACGGGTGCAATTTTTTATTGTATATACTAGGAGAAAGCCGTGTCGCAGAATGTGAAAAGTGACAACCGCAATCGCGTTTTGAGACAGCTTCTCGAAGAGACCGACACGGGGGATACGCTCAGGGAGAGGTCAAGCCGGTTCACCCAGGATTCGCCTATCCTGTCCGATGTATGGCTGGCCTTCGCTGCCGAACCGGATTCTCTGGACAAGCCCCGCAATCTGTTGATCAATCCTTACATGGGCCAACGTGCCGGACTGGTTGCGCTCGAACTGCGCACCCTGACCCAGAAGCGGCGGCGGATCGTCGAGGATAATGAAAATGCCGAACCTGCACCGGTGGCGCATATGCCGGGCCTCGTGGCGACGTCGCTGACCTTTGAGGAGATGTTGAGGGTCGCCCTGCCCAGCACCCTGTGGTGGCAACGAACCGTTGCGATGGTTGCGAGCGGATTGAATGAACAACCGGCAGACGTCGTGCCGATGAAGCTGCTGAAACACAAGACCAAGATCATGAACTGGATGGTCGGGGACCTTCCCCAGACCGACTATGATTACGAGGCGGACCGGGCGCGGCGGGAATTCGTGCGCCTGATCGAGGTCGTGGGGACGATTTTGCTGCTTGATCAGCACGGTAGTCGGCCGAAGAAAGACGTCGATAAGGATCAGGAAGACGACGACTTGCCGCCGACAGAAGAAGAACGCCGCAAGGATCGCGATGCTGCGCGCGCGAAACTCAGCGTCATTGCGGAGCGGCGGATCGAGGCCTTTTGCGGGTTGTACAAGGACTGGACCGAGAAGCCGAGCAAGGAGCTTATCTGGAACATAGCATTGAACCGGAATGCATCGCTGACCAGCCGGGATTCACGCCTGTCAATCAAGGCGGATGCAGGCGAGCGATTGTTTCAAATATCCTGCGCGCATCTGACATGGGCCGTGATCGATAGCGGTATCGACATCCGATCTCCGGCTTTCGGTGACTGGGATTATCGACCGATTGCGAAACGTCCCACGAAAAGCACAAGAAGAGGGAAGACTAAGGACGAGAAGAGAGCCGATATCCATCAACGGATCAAATATTCGCTGTATATTGACCGCCCATTGGGCATCAATAGCGAGGATGCTTCCCGAACGTTGATGCGCAATGAAGAGCATAACGAAGACCATCGCGGCAGACGAACCCGCATCGTCGCGCGCTATGATTTCACCGATATAATGCGCCTTCTCGACATCTCCGTCGCGACCGCTATGCGTGACCGGTTGCGCGAACTGCGCGAGGTGATGGAGACGCAAGGGACGGAGGATCGGAAAAGCAGCATCCGCGCGCAGTCGGAACAGTTTTTCTGGGACAGCCTCAATGAATGGGCCACGAAGGATATCGCGACCCGCAAGCCGGATGGTGGCGCGACCCTGACGCAGCTCGAAAACCGGGGTGTAAATGGCGAATGGATGGCGCGCATCCTGCGCCGGTTGGTCGAAACGGCTTATTTCAAGATCGGGCGCGTACAGCGGGACGAGATCGCCGAAACGGTGATAAGCGACACGCGGATTGCAAAGGCCATAGAGACCGGAAAATATGTCGAGGGGATGATCGATATCGCATTTTGGCAGCTCTATATCAAAAGCGTTGCAAATGTGGAGACGCAGGTCGAAGGGCTGATCGACCGCCTCAAACTCGGCCTCGAACTCGACTGGTCGATCCTGGAGGAATTCCTGCTCGATATGACGCCGGATACGCCGGTTTCCTCGCATGGAACGCAGGTGGCGGGAATTCTGGGGGCGGATTGGCGTGATCCGCCCCCGGATCTCAACCGTGTTGACTTCGAGAAGGGCGAATATGACCGCGCCGTTTATCCGTCCGAAAGTTTCGTGCGGCGGTTTCAGGGGGTCTGCCCCGATATCAAGATCATGGATTTGCGCGTCAGCGACGATACCGGCTCGGCGCAGGAATTCGAGGCGATCGCGGCGCTGCAATTCATCCTGCATCTCAACACGCGCTCGACTGAGAAGACGATTCACGGGGCGAATATCTCGCTGTCCATCCCCCATGACGCCCGCAATTACGGGTGCGGCAAAACCCGCATCTGTGAAGCCTGCGAACAGCTCGTGGCCAGTGGTGTGGTGGTGGTCGCCCCGGCCGGAAACGGGGGGACAGTCTTGTACGAGACGATAGGCGGGGCGCAATATGGCGGATATCAGGTCGGCTCGATCACCGATCCCGGTAATGCGGAAGGCGTCATTACGGTCGGGGCGACCCATGCGGTCAAACCGCATCAATACGGGGTCAGTTACTTCTCCGGTCGGGGTCCGACGGGCGACGGGCGCATGAAACCCGATCTTGTCGCACCGGGCGAGAAGATCAGGACCGCCGGACGGGGCCAAAGCCTGTCTATCGTGGACGGCACCAGCTTCGCGGCCCCGCATGTCAGCGGCGCGGGGGCGTTGCTGATGGCGCGGTATTCCGAACTGGTCGGTCAGCCGCAACGGATCAAGGAAGTGCTTTGCGGCACGGCCACGGATCTTGGGCGCGACCGAAACTTTCAGGGGGCCGGGATGCTCGACACGTTGCGAGCGCTTCAATCACTCTAGATTTTGGACGGGGGGACGGCATGAGCGACGAGGAAGACAAGAAGAGGCTGGGGGATGCCGTCGTACCCCGGCCGCCCTCACTCGGTGCGCCCGTTTCTTCTGTCCCGCTTCGTTCGGGCCGTGCGCCAGAGGGCACGCGAAGCGGGTACGGTCTTGCGACTCGTATCGGCGACGAGGATCGAACCCGTGTCTGGGAAACAGACGAGATTCCGTGGCGGATGATCTGTTCCCTCACCGGGCTGTCGGGGGGGCAGGAGATCCTCGTCGGGACGGGCGCGTTGATCGCGCCGCGTGTCATCCTGACAGCCGGACATAATTTCGATCCACGGGTGAAGGAAATCGACATCGCCCCCGCCCGCTCCGGCGAAGAGCGTCCATACGGTGCGAAGCGGGTGGGCCGCGCGGGTTTTCGGATGCATCCGGCTTGGGAGAACACGGCGCTGCGCGATCCGTCGCGCGATGCGGGGGTCATCATCCTGGATGAACCCTTTCAGGGTCTGGAGAAGGAATGGTTCGCGATTGCCGCGCCGCCCGATGACGCGCTGGCGGGATGGATGCTCAATATCGCGGGCTATCCGAAGGCCTCACCGGATAACGACGATGCCCGCGGCGCGGAACTGTGGTTTCATGCCAACGCTATCGAGAAGGCAAAAGCCCAGACCATCGCGTACTCGATCGACACCACGGTCGGGCAAAGCGGTGCCCCGGTCTGGGTCGATCCCGGCGGCGGCAGCGTCCCCACCATTGTGGGTATCCACGCCTATGGCGCACCGCCAAAACTACCGCCCGGCCTGCCGCAGGACGACCGTTTCAATTCCGCCACGCGGATCGACGACGACCTCGCCACGCATATCCGTGGCTGGATGCCACAATAACCGCAACAATCGACCAGAATGGGAGACTGACATGACGGATGAACCCCGCAGTCCTAAGATGACCCGCCGCAGTTTGCTTGCTGCGACCGCCGCAGGCTCGACCGGGGCCGCCGTAGCGCTGGGTGTCACGCTGGCTCCGCCGGTCGCGACCGAAGCGGTCGCGCAGGATTCGATTTCCGGCATTCGCCGCTCGGTCAATGCACTCACCTTGAACGGGCGGACTCTGAGCGCGTATCGGCGTGGGGTAGCCGTGATGAAAAGGCGCCCCTTCACCGATCCGACGAGCTGGAGCTATCAGGCCGCGATCCACGGGTTCCAGGGCCTGCCGCCCGTCGGGATGCCGCAGGATATGGTCCGGAACATGACACGATGCGAGCATCGGACCAATGACAACTCCGCTCCCCGCCACTTCCTGCCTTGGCACCGGCTCTACCTTCACTTCTTTGAGCGGATCGTGCGCGATGCCTCCGGGGACCCGGATTTCATGCTTCCGTACTGGGATTACTCCGCCGATAATGGCAACCGTCTGCCCCTCGCCTTCCGCTGGCCGGACGATTTCACCAATTCGCTTTACGAGCAGGCCCGCAATACCTTTACCCTCGATATAAACCGGGGCGATCCGCTCCCCTTTTCCGTGACGACAGATCAGGCGGCGATGATGCAGCGGAACTATGTCAGCTTCTCCGACTCGGTAGAGGGCACGCCGCATGGTACCGTGCATGTCGCGGTCGGCGGGAATGGCCTGATGTCCCAGTTTCATACGGCGGCGCTCGATCCGATCTTCTGGCTGCACCATTGCAATGTCGACCGGATGTGGAGCCGCTGGCTGATCGATCAACCGGGTGCGCGCAATCCGGTCGATGATCCGCAATGGATGAACGCAAACTTCACGTTCTTCGACGAGACGGGGATGCAGCAGACGGCTTCGGTTGCCGATACGCTCGACCCGGCTACCCTCGGCTATACTTACGAGAATAATCGCCCGTTCTTCGGCGGCTTTGCTCCTTTCGTCGTCGCCAGTGGCGCGGAGAGCGGCGTAATCCCCGAAACCCTGGCGGCTTCCGAGGGGGTGACGTTGTCGGGCACGCGCAAGCGCGTAGCGGCGGAAGCGCAGGGTGCCGCGGCGGAATCGGGCAGCGCGGAACTGTTCATCACGGATATCAGCAATCTGGAAAGCCGCCCCGTGATCCTGCGCATGAACGGGATTTCCTTCGACGAGGTACCCGGCATTCTCTACGAAGTGTACGTCAACTTGCCCGAAGGTACCGATGCAAGCCCGCAAAGCCCGTATTATGCGGGTCTTCTCGCCCCCTTCGGATTCGACAAGAACAAGGGCATCGTCGATCTGGACATTACAGGGGTTCTGAACCGGCAGATCGAGGCTGACGAGTTTGTCGGCGGTGTCTTGACGGTGGATTTCGTGCCCGCTGGCCTGCCGGATGACGGCGCGGAATCGGGGATCATCATTCCGGATCTGCAGATGGACAGCCTCGAAATCGTGCGCGAATAGGGGGTTTCCATGTCCTTACCCGTCGAGTCAGGCGCCGTACAGGTGCTCGCATCGGGCTTCGCGCTCGATGGGAGTCGCCGCTTCGATCCACGAATTCGCGAAAGCCAGATCGGGGATGAAGACGGGCGCATCCGTGTGCCTGACCCCGACGGGTTGCCCTGGCGCCGCATCTGTCAGCTTACGTTTCGGAACGCGAACAGGGTTCGTGAATACGGAACGGGCTGGTTCGTGGGGCCGCGCACGATCATCACCGCCGGTCACTGCGTCTGGCACGCCGGGAAGAAGAAGGTAGATAGAGAATCCGGCCTGATGCTGAATGGCAAGGCTGGCGAGATGACGATCATCCCGGGGCGCGACGGTGAAGACGATACGAGCGAGGACCGCCGCTTCGGCATTCTCAAGGCGTCGCGATTCTCGGCCCATCCGAAGTGGATGAAAAGCCGCGACGTTAATTTTGATATCGGCTGTATCCATCTCGACGAAGACGCGCATGAGGATATCGGCGTCTTCGAATTCGCTTCGACGGAAGACGATTCTCTCAAGGGCGTCTGCGTCAATGTCGCGGGGTATCCGACCTTCGCGCCGAACCTGAAGCTGGTGAAGGGTACGGAACTTTACTGTCACAACGACAAGTTGCTCGCGGCGGCTGGCTCCCGGCTGTATTATGCTGCTGATACGTGGGGGGGGCAATCGGGCGGACCCGTATGGGTGTTGCCTGACGCGGAAACACCCCCCGTCGTAGTTGGAGTGCATGCTTACGGAGAGAAAAAAGCGCCCAGCGACGTTGGAGAAGCAAATTCCGCAACGCGCCTGACGGATGGAATGGTCGATTTGATCGATGCATGGATCAGTAGCGAGGGGGAGGAGGAGGCTTTCGTTCCCGCCGAAGTCGCCCGCGCCGCCGGGACCGTTCCGGCCATTCCCGGCACATCCGAGGCGGAAACCGAGGCGGTGGAAAGCGGTAGGGACGCCAGCACAGCGCTGGCCATCGAGCGGCTACGCCATTTCGCGAATGAAAGTGATCCGGGCCGCGAAGCGCGGGAATCCGGCGTTCTTGACCCGACTCTGAGCCATGTCACCGACGCGATGCAAAGCGCATTGTCACAGGTCGAGAGAATGACCGGGCGCTTGCTGCGGCGTGTTCGGGCGCAGGCGAAACTCGACCTCTTCGCGTCGATCCTGACCCTGATCCTTTCCTCGACTCTCTTCGCCGCAATGCAGGTGGACAGCGGCGTCAGCGCCGCCGAAATGGTCGTGGCCGTCGAGGCAGCCAAGGCGGCGACGGAGGGCGAGACGGTGACGGCAGCGAGCTGGACATGGTTTGGTGCCGCGAAGGTCGCTATCGGGCTTCTCACGATCCTGTCCGCCATTCTGGCCTTGGTCGCAAAAAGGATGGGCGGGGGTGAAGGATCACTGCTGGCGAAATATACCGACCTGCAAACGCTGGCCTTCGATGCCCGAATGCAACTCGCCATGATCACCACCGAAGGCGCAAACGACGAAAACGTGAAAAAAGCCGTCGATACCGTCACCAAACTCTCCAGCGAACGCCACCGCCTCGAAGCGAGCGATTTCCTGCTGCGTGACGGGGGGGTCGGGATGTGGCTGCTCGGCGTCGGGGAGGACGAAGTGGAGGGCACTGGAAAGCGTGGGTAATCCTCACTCGGTGAGCCGGTCCGAGTTTGCCGGAGAATGAGTCTATACTCCGAGTCCTGAGAAATCCGAATTTGTTGGTTGACGCGAAGTGCTGGAGCGATTCAGCCTACGTGCATGATACGCAGCGGTTTTCTTTCCTCGGCAGAGCGTCTTGAACTCGAAGCCTGTGTGCGCCGTCAGCGCGAGGATCACGGCATTGCCCGACGGGCGAATGCGATCCTGCTGCTGGATGACGGGGAGAGCTGCACCCGCATCGCGAAGTTTCTGTATCTGGACGATGATACGATCCGGGGTTGGTACAAGTCGTATCGGCACGATGGCTGGGACACTCTGGCGCTGGACAGCTGGCAAGGGGGCCAGTCGTGGATGACATCGGCGCAGGAGGCTGCGTTATGTGCATGGCTTGAGGGTCGCTTCTGTCGCTCGACGGTCGAGATCAGGGCGCATATCGCAGCTGAATTCGATCTGTCCTACTCCCATTCCGGCTGCATCAAGCTTCTGGCCCGGCTGGGTTTCGAATACCGCAAGCCCAAGGCTCTGCCCCGTGTCGCGCCGGTAGAGAAGCAAGCCGACTTCATCGCGCTCTACGAAACGCTGCTGACCGCCCTGCGCCCGGACGAAGCGGTTTACTTCGCCGACGCCGTGCACCCGGAGTACCAGACAAAACCCGCCTTTGGCTGGGTGAAGGCAGGGTCGAACACGGCGGTCAAAACCACGGCGGGGCGAGGGCGGGTGAACATCCATGGGGCCGTGAATCTCGAAACCTTCGATACGCCCTTCGTCGAACCGACCACTGTCGATGGGGTCAGCGCCGCGCAACTTCTTGCCAAGATCGAGGCCCGAAACCCCGACAAGCGCGTCATCCATGTCATCTGGGACAACGCCGCCTACCACAAGGGGCCGCATGTCAGGGCGTTTCTGGCACGACCGCAATGCCGCATCCACTTGATCCAGTTACCGCCCTATTGCCCCCATCTCAATCCTATCGAGCGCCTCTGGGCAGTCATGCACCAATACGTCACCCATAATCGCCATTACCCAAGCCAGAAGCAGTTCGCCGAGGCCATACTCACCTTCTTTCGCGAAACAATCCCCAACGAATGGAAACAATTCCGCGACAAGGTCTCAGACAACTTTCGCGTCATCGATCATGAGAATTTTCGGGTTTTGGAATAGGCGCGGTATAGAGCGTTTTGCTTGAACGTTGAATCGTGGAGTGGGATTCCCCTTTCCGTGGATTTGTGATTCACCTTTCATGGGAGGATTACGCCATGTCATCACCGCTTTCACCTGACCTACGCCGCCGTTTTTCGGACCTGATCGCATCAGGATCGAGCGCTCGGTCTGCTGCGCGTCGTTT
>ENA-ORXT01005610-ORXT01005610.1-marine-metagenome-genome-assembly--contig:-NODE-5610-length-12222-cov-21.376698_pt1 | contig 12222 bp, 14 predicted proteins | sample MGYA00237868_ERZ511482 | MGnify/ENA metagenome assembly ERZ511482 | reverse complement strand
CAGGTCCTATAGCTCAGTTGGTTAGAGCACCTGACTCATAATCAGGTGGTCCTAGGTTCGAGTCCTAGTGGGACCACATTTTAAACCCTTGTAATTCAATAGATTATGAGGGTTTTTTAGTTTTTATGCAAGAAGTAGAAACTTTTCAAATTGCTTGTTTTTAAGGGCATTTCTTTAAAAACCGTGTCAAATTCTGTGTTACATTTTTAATGTGGTTCAACCATAAATTATAATAATTGTGGTCCGCATAAAATTAGTAATGGATAAGAGGAGAATACTTAAATCAGGATGTTTTCCATTAAAGTTAAAATTTACTGTACAACAGAAAGTTTGGTACAAGAATATTGGAATTAATTTAAAGCCTAAATATTGGAATGTCAATACAAGCCAACTGAAAAGAAACTGCCCCAATTGGAATATTATTAATCTGCAATTACAACAGGTTTTAGTTCAACATCAGAAAGAAGTAATTGAATGTTTATTGAGCAAACCAAACATTTGCTTAACTGATATACAAGCTTTCTACAAGCCCAATAAAGAGCCTGTACAAGACTTTTTTACCTTTGCTATGGCAATGTATCAACAGCAAGTTAAGGCTGGTAAAATAGGTAATGCAGAGACTTATAAAACTGCTTGTAATGTATTGAAGAAGTTGTGTAAATCCACCACCTTACCTTTTGAAGAAATCAACTATACTAATTTGGTACTATGGGAAACACAGCTTAAAAGCAATGGTATTAAAACTAATAGTATTGCCAATTATTTTAGAGCTATAAGAGCCTTATACAATCAAGCCATTAAAAGTAATGTTGCTAATGCGGAACACTACCCTTTTAAACAGTTTACTATTAAAACAGAAAAAACGTTGAGCAGAAGTTTAACTAAAAGTCAAATAATATCTATTAAAAATTTAGAGCTTGTTAATGGAAGTGCCATTAAAAGGTCAAGAGATTATTTTATGCTTTCTTTTTATCTGCGAGGTATTAACTTTAGAGATTTAGCATTGCTAACTAATGACAATTTACAGGACAATAGGATTACTTACAGAAGGGCAAAGACCAATAAAATCTATTCTATAAAAGTTGAACCAGTTGCTTTAGATATATTGAATACCTACCAACCTAAAGACAGTAAATATTTGCTACCTATTATAGATGATAAATATACTACTACTGAAGTACCCCGAATTGCTAAAGCTGCTTTAAAAAATACAAATTCTCGTCACTTAAAGAAGGTTGCTGAACAATTAGAATTGAAACAATTAACCTTTTATTATGCCCGTTATACTTGGGCTAATATTGCTAAACAATTGGGCTATTCAAAAGATAAAATTGCAGAGGCATTAGGACACGAGTATGGCAATAAAGTTACTGGCATTTATTTAGATAGTTATGGTAATGAGGTGATTGATGAAATGAATAAATTAGTTATAAATAGTATATAGTATAATTAATATTGGAAGTATTACCATTCCAACCAATCCTACATAGTAGATTGTCTTTAAAGTTTTTTGCATTTTCTCATATTTTAAACTAAAAAAATTGTCTGAAAACTCTTGCTTAAACCTCTTTTCATAATTTAATAAAGGATTGTATATTAATATATGAACACTAACAACTATAACGATAAATATGAATAATCCTTTTATAACTCCGACCAAGTAGATTAATGATATTAAGTCGATTAGAACACCTACATTACATATTATATTCAATGTTCCATATCTTAAAGGTCTGTCAAATGGGTTAGCAGTATTAGCTTAAAAAATAAATGCTGAAACAAGATGTAAAATCACTATAATCATTATATTAAGATTATGAATTTATTAAAGTGCATCATATTTTGTTACCTGTTTAAAAGTTTATTTTGTTTAAAGCAATGTCAACAAATTTCAATATAATCATCATTAATATCTTTAAATAAAGAACTATTTACTTTAGATGGAGAAAATTCTGCGTGTGTTAGAGGTGACCACCCATTCCTGAAAAATTTGAATGAAATTAATACTTTTTCAGGACTTGCTTGCAATATTCTTATAGAAATTGCCCTTTTTCTATCTTCTCTTTGTTTGACCAGAAATATATTATGTTGAATAAATTCATACCTGTAACCTTCACTTATCGCACAATCAATAAATTCAGAATAAAGTTGATTTAGTTTCTGTTCATCATATATGTTAACCATACTTTTACAGTATAAATAATACTTATACATAATGAAAATTATAATTATAATTAGTGCTACAAACATTTATTCTTTAGTTAAATAGTTCCCAATAATAAAGCCTATTATTGATGTGACAATTGAACACCAAGAAGTAGCTTCAACTTTATTTATAGTATTACTTTCCAATGAAAAAAAGATTATGCAAAATGCTATAATAAGTGGAATTGACAATATAGCAACAAATAATACAGTAACAATATTAACAAACAGTCTTTTTTTATTTGGGCTAAAATTAAATACAAAAAATATAGTTAAGATAGATGCCAATAAAGGAGCAATTATTGCGAGGTCTAAAAATTTGACCATTTGATACCTACTCTCACTCATAGGTACAAAAATTGTTGAGGATAATAAAATATAATATGTTAAAGTATGAATTATTACATAGAACAATACTGAAAAAGGGAAAAGTGTAATCCATCTAAATATTATTCCTCTTTTTGATTGATATATACTCCTATTTGTATCATTATTGTTCATAGTATGTGTTTTAATTTATCTTATAAAATCTTTTATAGTGACAAAGTTTCCAATACTAATTTTAGTCCAATTTTATTTATTGTATAATGGTCTAAATCTCCTCCATAAGTAACTAATATTATAGTATTTCCTTTTTTGATTTTAATATATAAATACAATGATTCTGTTATCACATTATAATCATCTTGATAAGATAGAATTTCATAACACTCTATTTCAGAATCACTAATTGTATAATTACAACTTACTTTTTTACTACTTTTAATTTTATGTTTTGTTAGTCTTTTAGATATTTCCTCAAGATTAAATTGTTCAATATCTTGGACTTCAAGATTTCTCCAAACTTTTATACCTAAGATAAAAGCTCTCTTTTTTATCTTTTGATGAGGGGCTCTTAAACTTCCATACTTCATACCATTATTTTCTCCAAAGTATGAGCCTCTTGTCCAATTACCTGGCATCATAAACTCAACTCCTCCAATTTCAAATTTTTGAGGGTTATTTGTTTCAGGTTCAAATCCTGAAAATATACATCCACTAATCAAAAAAGCAACCATTGTGCAATAGGAAAGTGTGAATTTATTAATCATATTTTATTTGGTTTAGTGGTATAATTAATTTTTTTTTCTTTCCAAAATTAACCAAACCCCAACAACAACATCAACTACATTCCATAATAACCTACCTAAAGAAATTTTGACTAAGGGTTGAAATAAGATAGCTAAGGCAACATATATCCAAACTTTAGGCATATTACCTGCTTCATATTCTTTAAAGACATACAGCCCAAATAAGAGCATACTTATAAACCGTATGAATTGAAAAAAGCCATATTCCCAAAAAGGCAATAAACAACTAAAAAGTAAAATTGCGTGAATAAGTTTGATGTTATTTAAATTGATGTTCATAAAATATTTAGACCTTAATTGCAATTGTTTAACTGTACCTATTTACACCAAAATTTTCTTTATAAAATTCATTTATATATTTTTTATGCAATCCTTTTAAATCATCAAATGCTTTTGCAACCCAAGTATCAATGAACTCCTCAGACATACTTAATGTAATTTTTCTGGATAAAATTTCAGGAGGTATTGTATTAAAAGTTCTCCGTTGATTGGCACTTTGTGCATTTGATTCTTTTATAAATTGTTGCATATCAGGTTCATTTGAAATTTCATCCAATTGTTTCTGCCTATATTCATTTATTGAATCATACTCTTGTAGTATATCAGTAGGTATAGTATTAGGTAACTGCTTGAAATTTTCTTTTATTCTTAGCATTAAAATTGAAAAAAGTTCATATGTACCTGTTAACTTCTTTTTCATTTTTTTAATTGTTTAGATTTACAGTAATTGATTCATCTACAAACTTATGAAATTTAAACCCTAAAAACAGGATGAGTATAAATATTATATCCGATGTTAATAATTAGTAATCTAAATATTTAATGCTCAGATTTCAATTCCATAACTTTACCAACAAATTTTAATTAAAATAACTTAATCAATTTAACTAAAACATTTTACAACTAACACAATATGACAAAATGCAATCTACCCAGGAACTCCCCTTAACATATATTATCTACCTCATATTTCTAAACAAATAGCAAATACCATCAATCTTTTTAAAACAAATATTACTAAAGCAAGCCCCAGTTTTATATGGTTTTCAACTATGCCAATAAAGGATATACTGAAAACTAAATTAATTCACCATTTCAGGAAAAGTGAAAAAACTCTTTCTGTTTATAAATAGTAAACCAATCATTAAATCTTTATTATCAATTCCATAACTTCGCCATTAAATTTCACAACAGTAGTTTACTCAAATAGGTGAACTATTTTATTAATATTAAATACACTATATGAGTAATTTTGATTTAAATTCAGAAGCAGTTGAAAATACTGATTATATTCTACACAATTCAACTGAATTAGAAGTATTAAATAACAACAAATTATCTAAAGTATTAGAATTTTTACCTTCAGGAATTATTGATAAAAAAGCTACTGGTATTGGAGCAACCTATTTAGAGATTAACTCTGATAGACATTCGATAATTGTTGTACCAACAAGGGCACTCGCAGCTACTAAAGTAAAATCTAATAAAGGTACAATATATGTTGGTTCTGAATTTGACGGTTTAACCGGTGCATTTCCTGCTGAAATTAGAGCAAAGCATTTAGCTAACATAAAGCAAGATAAATTTTCTAAAATAATTGTAGTAGCGGATAGCTTGCCTAAAGTAATTGAAGGTATTGGGGAGAATGTATATAAAGATTTTTTTCTAATGATTGATGAAATTGATTCATTTCAAATGAACTCTATTTTTAGACCAAAGTTAGAAACAAGTATAGATTATTTTTTAAAGTTTGACAAAGGTTGTTTAGTATCTGCAACACTAAAGGAGTTCAGCAATCCAGATTTAGAAAAATATCCAAAGTTTACAATCAAGAGTAAACTAAAAACAGATAAGATTATATTAACTAAAACTACTAATGTATTAAACACTACTAAAATATATATAAATGCTTTTATTGAAGCATTAAATGCCCCTGATAAGAAACACCAAATAGATGATTATGTTTTATTGGTAGCCTATAATAGTGTTACTGATATAGTAAAAATACTTTCAATACTTGATGATAAAATTAAACCCTTCTGTAGTATTTTATGTAGCCCCCATAGCAAACCTAAATGTGAAATAGGTGATACAAATTATTTTGGAGTATTAAAGGATAAAAAAGTTCCGAACAAAATTAATTTTATTACAAGTTCTTACTTTGTTGGAATTGATGTAGAAAATTCATCACACATTATATTAGTAACTAATACTATCATTAATTACTCATTACTAAATGTAGAATCTATTCAGCAAATAATTGGCAGGAGCAGAGTTAGAACTGGCAGGATTGGTTTAATAGCAAGTGCTGATGATATTGAGGGTGAAATTATTCCATTTAAAGATTTACTTAATGCCGCTAATAAACAACTTGCTGCAATTAAATGTGTTGAGAATCATTTTAACCCTGACCCACATTTAAGATCGTCCATTGAAGATATTAGAAAGGGTATTGTGAAAAATTCAAGAGGCGGAATTAATTGTGATCTGACAAGAAAAAATATTGCTGGACAAAATTTAATTAGCTATTTTAATCTTGATGCATTTTATTCAGAGCAAGAAACAACATTTTTATTATATAAGGATTTTAATGCACTAAAAACTGCTTTAGAAGATAAAGACTTTGAGATAGAGACAGAAGTTAGAAATGATAAATTCACTAAAGAAGAAAGAGAAATTTTAGCAATAGCTGAAGAAAAATTATCTGTAAATAGAAGAGTCTTAATTGAAGAAGCCATTAATAAATTAGAAGATGAAACTATTGATAGAACTGATTTAATTGGCGCACAAAATGAAACAGCAGAATACTATGATAACCTAACTAAATATTTAAAAAAAGAAGATGCAATAAGTTTACTTAAAGAAAATCTTGCAGAAAAAAGCGATTCAAGAGTAATTAATAAAATACTAACGGCTTGTGATATTCATTTTTTTGATAAAAGTTCGTCATTAAAACAAATGATGAATCAAGAGTTTAAAATTGGAGTGCATTATACTAAAGATGAGATAAAAGAAAAAATGGGTAAAATTTTCACAACATCATTAGATGCAAGCTTAAATGTTCCGTTTACATCAGAGGATCAAAAAGTAGTTATCTTCAATTCTATATTTAAAACAAATCGCACAAAAAATAGAATAGATGGAAGCTCGGTAAATGTATATAAAATTTTAGGTGATAATCCTTTTGGGTTTGTTCATAAGGATGCTATAGTCGAAGAATTGTAAAATTTGTTTTGAAAATTAAATTAAACTATATGTACTTGTTTTTTTTAAATATCTTCTTAAAAGCCTCCGATTTTTTAGTAACGTACAATCTTAGGTATTCTTTTTTATATGGATATGAAACATCATTAAATATTTCAGCCTTGTGACCGCAATATTTCAATACTGAACAGTTACCACATTTGTTTAAACCAGGTGGTTTGAATTTTAAATTTTCTGCATTGTAGAGTTTTTTAATTTGATTTTTAATATTACTGACTTTTGTTTTATCTTTATAAATAACCTTCAGAGCAAAATTATGAATAAAGGGATAGCTTGATTGATATGGAAAATCATAAAACCAATATATTAATATCCCAAATTTAAAGTCGTATTCTTTTATGTAGTTTAAATATGCCTGTAATTGTATAATGTGATTTTCATAAAATATTCTTTTTTCTGACATAACACTTTTTTGATATTCTTTTTTATCTGAATGTTTTTCTTCTGATTTAAAATATCTAAACTTTTCTTCAACAATAAATTTCTCTCCGCTTGATGTTTCAAAAATATAATCTGGTTGACCTACAAAATTTTCCTCCCTATTTTCAAAATAATTGTTTTTGTTATTATGACCAGAAAATATTAGCTTACTATTTCTGATTTTCTGTATTTTTTTATTTCTAAATACACTCTCCCGATGTTCATCAAAACCATCTTCTGATTTTTTCCACAATAAAATATTTCTATTGTGCAAACTTTCTCCAATAGTTATCTTTTTACTATTACTTAGACTTTCAATTATAAATGTCTTATTTATTATATAGCTTACTGGACAAAAAGCATAATTTGCATAATCGGTTGCAGAGATTACATGTTCTTTACTTTTTAACTTTAGGCTATTTTTATTCTTCTTGAGTTCAATCTCATCCTTAACTAATTCAATTACACTTCTGTAACTTGTTACAAATTCACTAAATGTCTTAGTTATAAGTCCCCGTGATGAATTGAAACCTCTTTCATGAGTTTTTTCTACTACCTCACTATGGCTATCTTTTATTATCCAAGCATATTTATTTCTTTTGTCATTATTAAGAAAGCCGACTTGTTTAAGAAGGTCATCTAAATACATATTTTGTCTTTCAGTCATCTTGTGAAAATTTTAATTTTATTGTAATAGTAGGTTTCTGGAATCATAGGTAAATCTTAACATAAATGTAGGTCTAAATTAAATATATTTGACAAAAATGAAAATCATATTATGGTTAATCTTAAATTTATTTAACTTGATTACTCAAATAGCTAAGTTATTTTATATATTATATCTGCACTATTTGAGCAAAATAAATTCAGGAGTCCATTTCAATAATATGAATTTGTCAGGATGAACCCAAAACTTTACTAAATATATATTTAGTTTATCTGGAACACAATGAAGCCTTAGTTATTAGACTAAATATTTTTTTGATGTTCAGGAAGTCTATTATACCATTTGATTGTACTGTAGCAAGCCTTGTGCATAAATTCATTGAGTTTCTCTAAATCTTCTGCGGGACATTCAAATCCTGTTTCACTATAATTAGATTTAGCATGAACAATTTTATTTCTTGTTGAATATAAGATTGTGCTTAATGTATTAATCAACTTATCAATGTCAGCTTTTTTCATTGAGTAACTTATTTCTTTAATTTCAAGTTTCTTAATAATTGAATCAGGTAAACTTGGAAATATATCTATTAAATCAAAAGTGTTGTTTATTAATGCCTTCATCAATTCTTTGTCTCGCATTCCTTTCTGATAGTTTTCGGCAATTTCAAAAATGGATGAAATAAATTTAGCACTTAACTTTGCTGCATTTGAGGAATCAAGTTTTTTTCTCATTGCCTCAAATCCATTAATTTTGGAATAGATTGGTCCAAAGAATTCAAAGATTTTATAATAAGAAAAATACTTTAAATCAGCACTAAATAATTGATTGGCTTTAAGAAATAATTCCATTCCTTCATTATATTCTTCAATAGGCTGAGGAATTCTTTTGTGAATATCGTTAATGACATCTCTCATTTCTTCAAAATCAACTTCTTCATTACAATGATAAGTCTCAAAAGAAATTGAAATATTATACAAGTGAGCACATTCAAAAAAATATGCTTTTATTAATTTTTCTTCTTCTGCCTCACTCAATCTGCTCTCTTTATTTGAATAAAAAATATTTACAGCACTATGCATTGAGCAAGGAGGAGACATTTTACTGTATTCATTTCTTTTCGTTGCTGCTATTCCAATTAAAATTGGGTCTGATACTACGCTGATATGAATATTATTCTTCTCCATAGGAAACAATAAACTTCTTCCGTGTATTTCATACAAAATACTTGATACAACTACAACTCTCTGTGTAATTGTATCAGTTGTAACCTTATTGAAATCATGAATTTTAATAGATTCTATTTGTTCCATTAACAATACTAAATACTCCTTATCAACTTCAACATCTGGATCTTTTGGGAATGGAAAATAAACATACTCTGAATCATCATTCAATTCATCATTCAAATCGCCATCAAAGTTGTCAATATTGAATTCAGATACCAAGAACTTAAATCCTTTTTTGATAACTTCTATATTTTTTTTTGTTAATTTCATTTATATGCAATCTGACATTTGTGTATCAACAACTGTTTCTGATATATCACATTTAACCATACTAATTTATAAGTTGTTAAATTATTTAGGTTCAATATAAAATTTATGTTTAGTATATCTAAAAGGTTTAGCATAAAAAACCAATAAAGTAGATTTATAATACATAAATGTTTAATTAACTATCACAAATACAACCATATCTTTCTAACAGGAATTTCACCAAATAAGCAAACCAAAACTAAGATTTATAGTAATATGCTATAACATAAACTTAGTCCATCATCTAATTATATTTAGCTTATTTACTCAAATAGCTGACAGTATTTATATAAATTAACTCCACTATTTGAGTAAAATATTGCTCTATTCATATTAATTTAAAAATTAAAGTGTTTTGTCTCAAAGTTTCAAATTAAATTTTATATACACGCATCAATTTAAATACTTCTAATCTAATTTTCAGAAACCATCCCCCCTTAGTAAATCTTATTTAAAGAGCTAACAGGCTTATCTCACTACACTAACCCCGATTAATGGTTGAGATATTTTAAGCATCCCCCAAAGGATGTTTCAACTTTATTCATTAACAATTTAATTTATTTAATTATGGTAACCATATCAAGTTACAGATTAGCTACAAATCAAGAACAAGAAGAATTTGTAGTGTTAGAGTTACAAGGCGATGTCACATTAGTTCAATCAAAGACTACTGGTAATTTTTACGCAACAGCAATGAAAGCAAACATTACTTCAACATTTAGTGAAGAAGTGGCAGCTACAATGTTGGGTAACCAATTGCCCGGTCAAATTATTAAACAGGAGTGTGAACCTTATGATTACACCATTCCTGATACTGGTGAGGTAATTACTTTAACTCACACCTATGAGTACACTCCTGAAGAAAAAACTAAGCCAGTCAAGGCTAAAGAATTTATGGAAGAATTGAGTATGAATGGAGTTGGAGCTTAATTCAATTTGGGTTCTTAGAGGTAGTCAATTATGGCTGCCTCTTTTTTATTTAACATTAAAAATTTTATAATGAATTTAACAAAAGCAAAAAGAACAAATACTAAAATTAAACTTTCATTACAAAGTCCAAGTGGGGCGGGTAAAAGCTATAGCTCCTTATTATTGGCTTCTGGACTTACAGATAATTGGAGTGATATTGCAGTTATTGATACAGAAAATGGAGCTTCTAATTTATATGCAGATTTAGGTGATTTCAATATTCTGCATTTAGACAAACACACACCAGAAGATTATATTAAAGCTATTGAATTTGTAGAGAAAGAAGGGATGCAGGTTTGTATTATAGATACTATCAGCAATGAGTGGCGAAGTGTAATGTCTATACACGGGAGTATGCAAACCAAAAATACTTTTACTCGTTGGAATCAATTAACACCAAGACACGATGCATTTGTAAAAGCAATAATAGATAGTCCAATGCACATTATAGCCAATTGCAGAACTAAGCAAAGCTATATTTTGGAATTGGAAAATGGGAAACAAGTTCCTAAAAAAATAGGTCTACAACCAATCCAACGGTCTGAATTAAGCTATGAATTTACAACAGTATTTGATTTAGATTCAGAACATAAAGCAAGTGTTTCTAAAGATAGAACAGGCTTGTTTAAAAAGGAAAAGTTCATCATCACTAAAAAGACAGGCGAGACAATTAGAAACTGGTGCAATAAGGGAAAGACCCTCAACCAAGTTAAAAAGCTGATAGAAGCTGCTGCAACTATTGAGGAAGCTAAGCGGATTTATGAGGCTTATCCAACGCATCAAAAAGCATTGCGAAGTTTAGTTGTAGCGAAAGGAAAACAAATTAATAATATTAAAATTAGTAGTAATGGAGTTAGCAGTTAAAGAAGAAATTATCAATGCACCGCAATTTATTGAAGCCAATACACAGGCAATCGATTTGGTAGAAATAAAGGAGCAACACATCATACCAGTTTTTACAAAAGACAATAAAGAGATTATTTCTCATTATGATTTTGTTTCAGGTACAGCAGAAGTAGTGCAGAATTTTTATGGTGGTTCTGGAATTAATCCGCCACAAATTAGAATGAGCCATCCAATTAAAGGACGTGTACCAAGCGCAAGAAATAAGGCAGCAAAAGATTTGTTAGATAATGAAAAGACATTATATTTTGAACGTCTGGCTTTTATAATAGAAGTGCCAAGCATTTACGAAACAATAGATGGTAAAGCTATGACTTTAGTTGTAGGAGGTGTAAGAGCTTTAAATGAAACTAATTTATATGGATATAAAGGCAATCCTGAAAGGTTTAAATTGTTTGTAGGCTTTAGAGTAAAAGTGTGTTGCAATTTAAGCATTTGGACAGATGGTTATACGGACGAAGTAAAGGTAAGTTCAATGGAAGGTTTGCAAGCAAAATTACTGCATCTAATTGAAAATTTTAATGCGGTACAACAAGTGAAATTAATGCAAAACTTGTGCAACACTTTCATAACAGAAAGGCAGTTTGCATTAATCTTAGGTCGAGGAAAATTATATCCCTTCTTACCTAAGAGATTTAGAAATGATGTTGTACCAATAACTTTAGGTGATAGTCAATTAACCACCATTGCAAAAGCCTATTATAAAGATGTTCATTTTGCACCAAGTAATCAAACCATAAGTTTATGGAATATGTATAACCTTTTTACAGGGGCAGTTAAAAGTAGTTATATTGATACCTTCGCCAGTAGAAATGTTGGCTGTAGTAGCTTTATAAAAGCCTTGCAGCATAGTTTGGAGCATAGTAGTAGCTTCTGGTATTTGGATTGATACGATTATAAATCTTTAGTTAGATTCAAGCCACTTAATCCTGTTTGGGTTAGGTGGTTTTATTTGTTTTAGAAATAATGTAACTTTACAATTATGTCAGACTTAAAATTTGAAGAAAGATCAAAAGTAGCAAAAAAGATATTATCCAAACAATCGCCAGTTACCTTAGAAGATGCCAAGCAACAAGTAGCCAGATTGAAAGGGATGAGTTCAAGCAACAAAAAGAAAAAAAGTATTTAA
>ENA-ORXT01005608-ORXT01005608.1-marine-metagenome-genome-assembly--contig:-NODE-5608-length-12225-cov-15.275601_pt1 | contig 12225 bp, 15 predicted proteins | sample MGYA00237868_ERZ511482 | MGnify/ENA metagenome assembly ERZ511482 | reverse complement strand
CTGTGAGCTGCTGTGAACTGCTGTGACTTGCTGTGAGCGTTTCTCAGATCCGATCATTCTTTGGCGACGCGCCATATGATGGGGTTGACTCTGAGGGCGAGGGCGAGGGAGGCGGCGACGCAGCGCCGGCTATGGTGCCAGACAAGCTGATCAAAACACAATGAGGGAGGCGGCCACTGGCTGAGAACAACAAAACTAAGGCCGGCGCCAGCGCCGACGAGTCCCCAAAGCCTGCGCAAGCTGGGCCTTCGTGGCTGAGGCGCACGCGTTTCCGAGTCTCTTGGTCGCCTTGTGGATTGCGTGGGATGTGTGCATTGGGGCCCTCGTACCACGCACACACATAGTTTCGACAGTGATTGCAGCCATAATGAAAAGAAGGGGGGCTACTAGACAACCGGCTAAATAATTTAAAAGGTCAATCGAGGGGTCTGGTCGGCCAATTAGGGCACAGGAACAAACCGAATTTTTTCAATTGTTTGCGTCCGCACGTAGGCAGGCGGTACTTTTTTGTGACAACCTGGAGGAGGGGAAGAGACTACCTGCATGATTGGCATAATGTTCAAATACTCTTCTGAGCGGAAGAGAGAACTCATCGCCCGTCCAGTGCATGCTCCGCAGTAAGGATTCAACGTATTTCTAGTGTGGTTGTCGTGTTGTAGGTTCTTTTCATGAGGCACACTGAAGGTGTATCTCACGCATGAAAACCTCTCTCGATTTTGCCCTGGGAGTGTGAGAAATGACGCTAGAGTCTCTAAACTCACAGAAAGGGGGTAGGAGGCTTCCGGGTACCTCTAGAGAAAATGGCTCTTCGACTCTGAGTAGCGCCTGAGTTACGCTCTTTTGCGCGTGACGGGTGAAGCGCTGCTTTCGATTTCTGGTCGCGGATCACGCGTTGCAACTTCGTGACGGCCAATTCAGATCGTCAAAATATTTCAGACGGGTGCTACCTCGCAAGAAAATTCTTGGAAGGGTACTACCTTTTGGATTGCGACACCGATGCATCGGAAGCGGTATGATCCAGGTGATCGCAGTGTCGGTTGTCTACCCAGCACAAGCCCCATTCCCCATAAGACGAAAACCAGGGCCCTCGCTTCCACATTTGAGCTGCAGTGATTGATCTACGCGCCTACTCAGACATGGCATCCTCTTCCGCGTCACTCGCCCCACCCAAATCACCCCCCTCGACCTCGTCGTCGTCCCGGTCGCCATTGATGGCGGCCTCTACATCAGTGCATACCTCGTCGACAGCTCGATAGTAGTTCTCCACCTTAATAGCGTGGTCCTCATAGCGAGCACACACCTCCGCACTGATCTTTTCGAACTCGGCCTCCGCCAGACCACGCAGCGTAGCGACAGAGAACATCAGGTTGGCCCGCTTCAACGCCATCTTGACAGTGCCCGAAGTCATCTAAATGGGATTCAGCTCCGGGTGTGGCACGGGAGAGATGAGGATGGACACTCCGAAGCGCGCCGCTAGGTCCTGGACCAGTTAGAGGGGGCGCGGGCGGTTCTCGTATGCCCGCTTCTTGAGCACCGCCCGCGTACAAGTAGTGCGCCACTCCGGGCCCCACTCAGGCAAAACGAGGTCGTGCTTCTCCAGCAAATCGGCAAACTCTGCAATGCGTCGCTTCGATGCAGCCGGTCGGGCAGCTTCGTTACGAACGAGATGATACGGAGCCCGATCGATGACGAGCACACCGCCACGGATCTTCGGTAAGACCGACTCCTCCAGCCACTACAGCCATGAAGCAGAAGTGATCTGGCTGTGGTAGTCGGCCGACTTTTTGTTGCCGATGAAGACCCAGGAAGCTTCTTCGACAAGCCCGACCGACCGGGACCCGACGTGTGCGACAATGATACGCCCGCCCTTGCCAGAGGGCACGTTCAGTCTGGCATTCGACGTACCATCATTCCAGCTGCGATATGAAGTCATGTTCTTGTTCAGCCACGTCTTGTCGGTGTAGAAGATGGTCCGCCCGGCAGGTCGGTATTGGCGCTCTGTGTCGGTGAAGTTGTTTCGCTGCTTCCGTACCGATAGCTTCTCACGAGCGATATTGGAATGCTTTGGGCCACGACTGAAGGAGAAACCGAGATCCTGCATGGTGCAGTGCTATCGTCCCGTACAGCCGCCACCAGGGTGACGGCGGGCGACAGCCGCGAGGACACGATCACCGGGGCACCCGTCGGATCCTCCTCCCGACCGACAGCCGCAGACGCGTCCACGGGGGGCGACGGCGGCACGGCCACGGCGGCCTGCACCGCCAGTTCGACGGCGGGCGGCGACGGCGGCACCGCCACCGGCTCGTCGCCGGGTGGCAACGGCGGCACCGACATGGCCGCCCGCAGCGCTGCGAACAGCGGCTCGCCCCACCCAACCATCCCAGACATGTCGGCTCCCGTCGAGAGTGCCGCCTCCACCGCCGCCCGTACCGCCGCCACCAGATTCTGCGCCGTCTCTTCGTCGCGCGCCGGCGGCAGCGCCGTCCACACCTAGTTAAGGGCGGACTTTTGGGTCAAACACGTGAAGCAATATCCGAAGCCACGACAAGATTTCATAGTGCCGATCAAAACTCCATGTGGCCACGGCTTGCAACACGAGGCATGCGCGCCAGATTGCTTGTCTGCACCGCTTCTCTGCGCCTAAGGCCTCTCTCGTTCACCTTCCTGACCCTGCCCCCGCCCTGTCCTCGGTGTATACACCCGGCAGAGGTATCCCATACCTTATTGTGAAACTTCGCGACCATCCTAATCTGCAGGGCGCAGAGGACGAGCACGCTGAGGCGCCTGGTGCCCCCTTTTCTGGCCACCCGCTCAGGTATTTCTACGTTTGCCCATAAAGCAACATACCAGCAGTGGCTCTTTTTTTAGTGTGTGAACACGACTGGATAACGGGCAGCACGGAGACCAATCCGATCTAGTTCCTAACCCTGTTTTTCCGCTCCTTTGTTTCGTAGGTGCGCTCTTGTCCACTTTGGTCATCTCTGTGGCGCCTGGGAAGATATGAGGCCTCTGCTGTCGTCCAGCGTGTGTTCACTGGCAGTGCACCTGTCCATGTGTGTGTCTCGTGCACCTCCCTCTTCCTTAAGCCAGATGGTGGTGCCGATCTATGGCGTCAGGCGGTGCGATTTGGCGTCATAGACGACGCGGAGACGATGGAGTTTTACAAGTCGGTGCCGGAGCGTAAGTGCGCTGTGCGCCAAATCGTGGACACCAACGGGACATGCTTGGGTGTATGCCTGACGTGCTGTCACGCGAGCCCCACTGTTTGTCAACGCGTTGCGTCCCAGTGCCTCTCTCTCTTCCACTCAGAGATAAATACGGACACCGCCGCATCTTCCCTTCCAGGTCCTGCCTGCCTCCGGTTCCTTTGGGGCACCAAAAAGGGAGAAGAACAAGCAAGATTACGTCGGGCGGAACGCGAAAGGTTTGCGCTGCGTGCAAGACGGCCGCCGAATACCGCGGTCGCGCGGTTCGGCTCCCACCGTCCCGCGTTTCCACCACCGCTTGCGGCGCGTCCACGCCCTCGACGACGGTGGCGGTCAGCCGTCAGTGCGGTTTGCCTGGGCTGGCTGACGCACCGAACGCAGGCTCTGTGGAGGCGCTGATGCACGCGCACCTGCAGCGGACAAGGCTCGAAGATATATCTACAGACTTCTCCACTGGGCGCACGCGGACCTACAAGCTCTTCCGCGTATCCATTAAGTCTGTTGTGAGCCCACGGCAGAACCGCCGTCGGCACGCTATGGCTGCTGGCGTGATGTTGCGCGCCATCTCGGCGGACCCATCAACAGTCATTGCAGCAGTGGCCACCATCCTCCGTCGGGCCAAGGCGCACGGAGGCCGGGCAGTGGCCGCACTGCGGTCACTTTCAGTGCGAGAGCAGTTACGGTTCAAGGTTTCAAACCGCATCAGCGGCGTGACCTGGTCGCGATTTCGGGCACTCTTCGCGCTTGCTGTGAGTGGCATGGCCACGGGGCAGACGCTGCGGGCCGCGTCAGCTGTCGCCTCAGCCGATCCTGCCAACGCCGTCTCGACCACTGGTGACGGCACATTTCTTATGAGCCCCACGGCGGCTGTACAAGCCATGGTGGACAATCTCGTTGTCAACGAGTAATTTTTGGAGCGGCCGACTCGGAACCTAGAGGGCCCCTCCGCCGGTGACGGCGTTAATCATGGAACGTGGTCTGACTCCACGGGGTCAACGTGTGCGGACGGGCCCGCTGACAGCGATGTGCGTCAGGAAGGCCCGGCGCAAGACCCGCCACCGCGCGCCTGAGAACTGGTCGGGACTGGACGTGCTCGTCACCACGGCAGCGCTGTCAACGGCCGCGCCTGCTGTGGTGAGTTCCACGGGCAGCAGACAGACTGGCGCTCTCAACGCAGCATCGGTCGCCCCACCAGAGGTCATGGCGGGCAGCCAATTAGTCGGTGGCAACGGCGGTGGGTCGGCGACACCCAGTCCGCCCGAGGGTATCACGGGAGCCGGCGGGCCTCACGGAGATGTGGCGGCCGCCGCTTCCTATGCGGCCAAGACTCCGGTCCAATTGGCTTCGGCATGGAAAACGGTGGGCGCACAAGCACCGTCAAGGCGTTTCTGGGTATAGCCAATCAATGGCAGCCCGCAGACGTCGGAAACTCCATTGTGTTGGGTGTCTTTCCCTGCAAAAAGGACCACCACATAGCACTTGAGTCAATCTGTGATTTGTGGCTGGCGGATATCGAGGAGCTCAGGGCCAACGGCATCCAAGTACGTGGGGAGACCCGCGCCGTTCTGGTCATCCTGACGGGTAGCTACAAGTGGATGACGGCGTTTTTGGGCCACTCTGGGCCTGGTGCGGGCATGCCCTCTTTGTGGTGCACGGCAGTGGCACTCCGTCCTTTCACGAATGCTGCCATGGTTCAAGAATTTGGCTGTCTTCAAGATGGGAGCCGCTGCGCGGGGCGCGGACGGCACGTGGCGCACGCGCTGGGCATGTCCGCGAGATACGTGGCAGGCCCGAACGCATCGCTCGCATGACCGCAGTCGCTAAGACGTCTCCTGCCAATCGAATGTCGCCCACTCATGGTCCTCGCAGCCTGCGACATCGCTGCAATGCCGCTGCTTCTTACCCTCGGTACTACAGTCGCAATGCTGCATCTGGCGGTGGAGGCGGTTACGTTTTCCTTTGGGGAGGCTGCTGGGCTGAAACTTTGCGCCTCAATGGGGGAGATTCTACGACGAGACGCGGGCGTGTCCGATGCCTCCTACTTTGGTTGCATTTTTGAGGGGCAGGAAGGCCACCGCATCGGTCGCAAACGCATGCTCGTTGCTGATGTAATGGACACTCACGCCCCAGGGCCTGGCGCGACCGCGTGGCGGCGCGCCTGCTCCCAGTGGCAGGTGCTGTTGCCGACGCTGAACCGGGCCGACACCATAGCAGACAATGACATTACCCAATTTGGAACCTGCGCCACCGCTCTTCTGGATGGGCTCAAGGCCGGGTTTGCGTGGTACAGTATCACACCCAAGATCCACGCGCTGTGCTGCCATGTGAGGACATTCCTCTGCTGTTAGGGAGTGTAGGACGCTGCAGCGAGCAGGTCTTGGAGGCCCTGCATGGCCGCTTCAATCAAGATGCAGCGCGGTACACGGCTGCGACTTTCATCAGCGCGTGCGAGGCCTCTGAAAAGGCGTCAGCTGTAGGTGGGCCGCCCGGCTCCGCCGCCCACAACAATTGGCCGAAGCGCTCTCCGGCCGCGGCGGGGGCCCGTGTGGCCAAGGGGTCCGGTGACAAGCGCAAAAGAGCTTTCAAGGAACAGGATGGGCTCGCACCAAGCTCCACCGCGTGTCGTGCCAAGGCGGCCGCCGATATGGACGCGTGGGTGCAGGGTGTGGCCCGAGCGGCGGCCACCAGGATTTCGGCTTATTGGGCGCGTATGGACAATGCCCGGGCACGGGCGCTCAATGCGGGGGGGAGGACCACAGCAGACCTTGCTGCCATATGTTGGTGGGAAGACGATGGGCTGCTGTCGGACGGTGAGGCCGCGGCTCTGCTGGGATTGTTGGGGTGGGGCTTGGAGACAGATGAGTGTGAGTAAAGGGGCCTCTCTCACTGGTCGGTGTTCAGCGGTGTAAAGGACCTCATCGTGGGCTGTTGCGGTGTTGAGCGTATAGCTGTGAGATGGCGACAGGCCACACGACTGGCCCAAGACAGTTGAAATTTGACCGCCTCGCCCCGACGCTAGTAAAGAATCGTGGAGAGCGCTGTCCATCGAGCATGCGATTCCACCATACAGACGCCCCCTGTCCGTGACACGTCCACTCTGAACCCAAGAAGGTCACGAAATGTGGCGCTTTACTTTAGAATTCTCAGTTATTTTTGTGCAAAGCCGAACGGAGCTAGAGGCATTCAAAGGTCGAGGCCTCCAGGCCGCTTGGTTCAGAAGTAGCATACCAATCCATGCGGACTGCCCCTCAGAGAGCGAATTCGTTCAAGGCTCTCCGTACTGGTCAAACGTACCTGACATTTGTTCTTGGACAGATACGAACGCTACGTGGCAAGGAGGGAAGCATGAAGATCTTAGGGAGCACCATCGGAAAACACACGTCAAAGAGCATAAGCTTTTTGTCTCATCTTGCAAACTCGTCAAGCCTCATAAGATGAGAATTCTAAAATAAAGCGCCACAAATGACCTGCCTCCCAGTCGAAGTCGGAGACACGTCCCTGGAGTTGTGATCTGACCAATCAACGGCTGGAAACCCAGAAGTCCGCTTTGAGCCGTTTTAAATAGGTGTGCGTCACAGCCGACAGCAGCGCCGCCAATAGCAGCTTGCCCCGCCCGACCGGCGCGGACACGTGATATGCTTTACACAACATTGGTAAGATGGCCTCTATGAGGCTGTGCATGCACATTCTTGCTCCGTTTGCGTGCATGCCAAGGATTTTACTAACCAATACGCCGATAATGGTCGTGGTAGAGAAGACGGCCGTCGAAACCAGAGTATCGCGTTCCCCCCCCTGGATGTCATTTTCAAGAAGGCGGTGGCGGCCTGGTACAGGTGACGTCGATGGCCACGGGCAAAGGTCAACGTCAGTACTTATTGCTGATCCTCCAATTTTGTCCTCATCGGCCAAGGCCGGGACTGCTTTGTAAAACAGGCCAACCATTGGTCTAGAACAGCACCAAACAGCTGCTGAGTGCGTATCTTCGACGCGCCATTGGCTCTCCAACCGCTAGGTCCGTGCAGAATCGAGATTCTCCGTTTTCTTGAGATATTCTTCCTTTCTCAGTCGTCTCATGTGGTAAAGTAGCCCAGAGCCGTGAGTTATCGAGATTTTCTTCAGGATTCTGAGATAATCTCAGAAAAACGAGTGCGCCGATTGTGCGTTTTCGGGCCGTACGGGCACATTCTGTAAAGATGGGACCCGACATGCACTGCTGTTGCTCCTCTTGGTTAATCACAAACGTCCCTGCATTGCTGTTGCACTCCCGTTTTCTGGCGATGAGGACAAAATTGGGGGATCAGCAATATCGTTGGCTGCGATCCTGCGCAAAAGAAATGGAATCAAGGCAATGTTGAACAGAGAAAATGATGAGAAAAATGAAGAAGTCACAAGAATTAATCAAAGAAAGCTGATATTATCATTTATTTTGGCCAGCCATGCCATCATCTGAGGAACAGTCGGAGCCGGATACGGCCTTCGAACGTTGGAAAACATTCTGTGTGACGCTTCAATCTGGATTATTGGGCTGCAAAACGGGCTCTTCGTGGCCAGTCGTTAACTCACTTGAGTGAACTGTTGGCTCTGAGCGCATCTTGGGAAGCGACAACAGCCAGTCGTTAACTATTATGTGTTAACGGTTGGACAGGAAGCCTCCTCAGAATCCGGGTCCTTGTGTGTCCATGGTACGAGGGCCTGCGCAGCGGACCCAAAACTGTCGTCAAGAGCACGTTTGCTTTTGCGTTTTGGGACGAACGGGTAATCTGCAAAAAGCCCTGGAAGTGGTATTAATAACGTTGGTGCAATTACCAGTGTACTGAGACCGACCGTAGCAAAGCAATAAAGCGAGTTCTATCGCCGTCGCGGCGAGGAAGAAAGACCTTTTGATGAAGGGCGTCCGATGGGGAGCCGGGTGGTGCCCAGGATGGCGACCCCGGACCCATGGTGATTTAAAATAAATGAGGGCACTGGTCGATCGACCGTCCGCTCACAAGCGATCGTAATGAGTGCCGGCACACAGATAAGACAGGCAAGCAAACAACCAATAAAAAATGCACAATCGTAAGTAGCCCCCCAAGGGGCGTGCCACAGGCCAATTCCCGCAATACATGGGCTTTGGCCCGTCAAGGAGGCTACTTGTGGCCAATTGCCAATTGGGAGCAGAGATATGCTACATACCTCCAACGCGAGATTCGAACCGTCCCGGTGAGATCCGAGGATGGTGAAACCCGATTGGGCGATCGCGGCCTCTTACGGGCCCGCGCGGGCGCAACCGCCCAGGCGGCGGGAGCCGTGGGGGGCGCGCCGCCCAGTCCCGATTGGGGGGAGGTGGCGGTTCGCCGTCGTCGGTCGCGACCGTCCGGCCACGCACGCGTGGGCGTGTGTGGCGAGCAGGGTGCGCTGCGGGTCCGATCGGCGCTTGCGCGTACGCGCGCCCGCGCAGGCGGGTCCGCGTCGGGGTGGGGGCCTAGCGGCCGGTTGCCGGATGACAAGCGTCGGGGTTAAGACCCGTTGGTGTGCGGGGGCGTCGTGCAGCACGTGCTGGGGCGACCGTCGTCGCCACCGAGTGGCGCCTACTTCGTCGGGGGTTTGACTACCCCGACGACACGGCGAAAGCCGTGACGCGCGTCCGTGTTGCCCAGGGTGGGGGTGGGGTACGTACACCGAGACCAGTTACCACCGGGTCGGGTGCGTGGGGCAGCACTTGCTGGGTGGTCATCGTCGTTGCCGGGTGGCTTCGACCTCGTCGGGGTTTTGGCTACTTCGGCGACGAGGCGAAAGCCGGGGCGCGGGTCCGTGTTTGTCGGCACGGGGCCATCCCGTGTCTTCGTGCTCACAAACAGGTCGAGGCCTAACGGCAAGTTTTAGTGGGGGTGCGTTACCGCGAGGTGACAAACTGCGAGGTTGCGGACCCGGTGAGTGTGGGTTTGCGCTGGATGGGGGGGGCGGCGTGCACGGCGGCAAGGACGGCAAGCCCGGCGGTGGCGGTGGCAAGGATGGCAAGCCCGGCTGCGACGGCGGCAAGGGCGGCAAGCCCGGCGGCGACGGCGGCAAGGGCGGCAAGCCCGGCGGCGAAGCCGAAAAGGGCGGCAAGCCCGGAGGCGACGTCGGCAAGGGCGGAAAGCCCGGCGGCGACGGCGGCAAGGGCGGCAAGCCCGGTGGCGACGGCGGCAAGGGCGGCAAGCCCGGCGGCGACGGTTGCGAGGGCGGCAAGCCCGGCGGCGACGGTGGAAAAGGCTGCAAGCCCGGCGGTGACGGCGGAAAGGGCGGCAAGCCCGGCTGCAACGGTCGATTGGCCTTACGGCGCGGGCGGGTTGCCTGGCGGCGAGGCGGTAACTGCCGGTGGCGCAGTTGATTTGCCTTGCGGCTACATAAGGGGGGAGTAAGGGTTCGCACCCAAGTACCAGCATGGCCGATCAGGCCGCGATGGCCGTTGACGGCGGCCATGCCATTGGCGAGGCGCCCGCGCCCCACGTCGCGGGGGGTGATGACCCCAAAGTGGAACGGTCCTCCGACCCGGAGGTGCTTCGGCAGTTCAGGCCTAGCGGCATGTTCTATGCCCATGCGGGCCCAGGCGAGGTGGTGGACGGGGTCCCGGTCATCACTGACCATGGCCTCCATGCCATTTGCATTCGCAACCGCGCTCGCGCGCACACTCGGCGCCTTCACGGCCGCTACGAGGCCCTGCCGGGCTTTGTCGACGTGATGGCCGAGCACGGCGCACCTACCCACGCGGGTGACCGCGTGGCCGACGTCCATGGGGACCCGTTCTTTGGGAACCAGGGGCCACAGCGCCGTATTTACGAGGTCATGTCATTTTGCAACGTTGTCATTCGGTACCAAGTGCCCTTGCACCCAAATCACCGTTTGGTATACACCAACGCCTTGTTGTTCCCCGTGCGGGGCACCGAGACTTTCGAGGCGGCAGCCAACTCGTTTTGCCGCCTGTTGCGCAACTGGCCTAAGGCCGTTTTTCTCTCGTGCTCTGTGGCCACGGACCTCGCGGTACCGATCGGTCATGATGCCGGGTTGGCGGAGTATGTGGATCAGCTTACGCTGGTGGCAGCCGAGGAGAATGATGCGGTCGATGAAGATCGAAGCCCGCGCATGAGCGAGCTACCGAACCCCTTTCGGGTGCCGATGTTCGGGACCGAGCACCGCCGCGCGGCGGACACACGGTTCTTCCGCGGTCGCGGGCTGCTGCCGACGGAGTGGTCAGCCGGATTCCTCCGGGCGCCGAAGTCATTTGACTTGTCTCGTTGGCTTCCGCCAGTCCCTGACTGGGAGCCCAAGACCGATCTTTGGGTGGCGACCCCGGTGGTGGTATCGTACCTGGCGGGCTCGTTGCGAAACGAGTATAGCTCCGCTTGGCAGGTTGTGTACTCGGAGTACTACTGCAATCTGATTGCGGCTTGGGTTCGCACCCTTCAAAAGGACAAGGTCTTTGTCCGATTGGGCGAGAAGACCCTTCGTCACTTCGACGTTTTGGACACGTCAAAAACGCGTGAGGCGCCTGACGGCGAGGTGGCATATGCCTTATATGGCAAGATGCGCCGCGCAATGGACGTATTCCCTTGGGGGGTCGTCCTGAAGGACGTGGTCCGTCGGGACCGGGACACCGGTGAGGCGCGGCAAGTGCGCGTTACGGTCGACGGGACCATGGCGTTCAGCTTTTGCCTTCGACACGCTTGTGTGGATTTCGACTGGGCACCTGACCCGAACGCGCCCGCCCATTTGGTGCCGGTTTCTTCGAGTCCTCTCAGGGTGTGGCCTCGCGGTAGACAGACCCATCCGGGAGGGGCTTATGCCGTCAGTGGCAACCGTGGGGGATATCACCGCCCGCGTTCGCCACGTCGCGATCGCTCGCGGTCGGCGTCGTCGCCCCGGGCCATCCAGGCCACTTGGCAGACGCGTGCCTCTTCCTCCGCGGCGGTTGCCTTGTTCGGGTCGGCGCGCGTGCGCGACGTGCGCCTTTGCGCGCCCCGTGGGGCTGCTGTGTCAGCGGTGGCGCGCGCCTGGGTAGACCAAGTGACTGGCTTGCGCCGTGCTGTGGAGCGAGCGGACGGCCGAGGGGTTGAGTCGGCCTTGGCTATCATTGGTCAGGCCGTGGCTCGCGCCGTCGATGGCGATGCCAACTATGAGCGCATTGCTCAGCATCTCGAGGCTATCCAGCCGGAGGAGGTGGCCGCGCCGACGCGCTTCAACGCGCAGAGCGTTCTGGGACGTCGCACCCAAGCTGACGGGGGGCCGTCCGGCGGGGCTCCGCCCTCGGCGCGTAATACGCGTGCGCGTAGTGTGTCCCAGGAGTCGGGGGCCAGCGTTGGCTCTCGCCGCACTTGTCGTCGCGACTCGCGTCGTAGTGATGAGGAGGACGAGTAGCGAGGGTCACTGTTCAGTGACTTGCTCGGCTGACCCTGTCGGGGAGGGGGTGCCAATGTCTAGGGCTTACGCCTTTAAGGTGTTGATGCTTCATCGTCTTGTGATTGTTTGTCGTTTGACATTTTTGTATCTACTTCTCAGTTTTTCTGCTTATTGTCATAGCGATGAAGGAAGTGGCAGGCCATCATGGCCCATGTTGAGGGAGATTTGTATCCCTTGTGTAGTCCTACGGGGCCCCCTATGCGCCAGGGGGCCACCGCGGGCACGTCGGCGACGCCGGGGGACGCGGTACCCGACGGGGGGTGGCGACGCCCGCGGCGGTGGTGGCCGACGGGGCGGCGACGCGGGGACCGGGGCGAGAGGGCGGCCCCGCTGACCGGCTCGGGCCATCCGGGGAGCGTACCCGACCCCCCGCGCCCGGCACGCGGGCCCCGCGGGACGCCGGATTGGCGCGCCAGAGAGGGCGCTGGCGCGCCCGAGAACGCGCGGCAGGCGACGGCCGACCGGGCGCCACGCGGCGGGTGCAGCACGTTGCGCGCGGGACCGTTTCTCCCCCTCGTCTGTAGTGATCGCCTCGGGGGACTTGACATGCATGGAGGGAATTATTTGCATTGGTTGGTGACGGCCCGGGTCAATTCCCATT